>ERZ802822.659-NODE-659-length-23516-cov-37.027860_pt1 | contig 23516 bp, 24 predicted proteins | sample MGYA00345649_ERZ802822 | MGnify/ENA primary metagenome ERZ802822 (study PRJEB30503, sample SAMEA104212359) | marine metagenome | biome: Westerlies Biome; feature: [SRF] surface water layer (ENVO:00010504) within the epipelagic zone...; material: water...
ATAATTGGTCCTAATGGAAATTTTTCAACTCTACCTGATGTTTCAAAGTGGATTTTAACTATTGGTATGATCTTGGGGAGATTAGAACTTTTTGCAATATTAGTTTTATTCCTTCCATCCTTTTGGAGAAATTAAAATGATTGAAATAAAAAAACAATCTCTTTCAGAAACCTTCTCAATTTATTTTGATAAAAGAATGTTAAAAATATTATTATTAGGTGCAATTTCTGGATTTCCTTGGGTTTTAATCGGAAGTAGTCTTAGTTTATGGTTAAAGGAAGATGGACTTAGTAGATCAACCGTAGGCTGGGCTGGACTTATATTTGCTGTTTATGCTTTTAATTATTTATGGGCACCTTTAGTTGATAGGATCCAAATACCCTTTTTAACAAAAAAAATTGGTCATAGAAGAGGGTGGATTGTATTAATGCAATCATTGATTTTGTTATCTCTTTTTTTATGGAGCATGATTAATCCAACAGAAAATTTAGCATTAGTTATTACTGTTGGACTTTTAATTGCTGTGGCATCAGCAACACAAGACATAACAGTTGACGCATTAAGAATAGAACAAATTGGAGAAAATGAAGGTGGGGCAATGGCTGCTGGTGCCGCAATGGCTGTGGTTGGGTGGTGGAGTGGATATAAACTTGGAGGTGTATTATCTCTATTTTCTGCTGAATTTTTAGAAAATGCAGGTTTTGAAAATTACTGGCAATTAACTTTTTTAATTTTAGGAATTCTAATAATTTTAATGAATATTGGACTCATGTTTATTCACGAAACAGGTCATGAAGATAGACGAATAAAACAGTTAGAAAATGACAAACTAATCTCAAGCAAATTTATAAAACAAAACATCTTTACTCTATCATTGTCTTGGGTTGCAGGTACTATTGGTGGACCTATTTCAAGTTTTTTCAAAAAAAATGGCTTTCAAATTGCTATTGGAATATTAAGTTTTGTATTTTTATTTAAAGTTGGTGAAGCTTTTTTGGGTCGTATGTCTATCATTTTTTATAAAGAAATAGGTTTTAGTAAATCAGATATTGCTATCTATTCTAAAACATTAGGTTGGATAACAACTGTAATTTTTACTCTTTTGGGAGGACTTTTTGTTATTAGATCAGGTGTTTTAAAAGCCATGTTTCTAGCTGGAATTATTATGGCAAGTACAAACCTTTTATTTAGTCTATTAGCATGGAGCGATAAATCTGAGTTATTATTTGCTATTGCAGTAATTTTTGATGATATCGCAGCAGCATTTGCGACAGTTGCATTTGTGGCATTTATTTCCTTATTAGTTGATAGAGCTTACACCGCAACTCAATATGCACTTTTAGCTTCAATAGGAACTGCTGGAAGAACAACATTAGCATCCTCATCAGGTGCTCTTGTAGATTGGCTAAATGGTGATTGGGGTACTTTTTTTATATTAACTGCCCTAATGGTTATACCTTCTTTAATTATATTATGGATTTTGAGGAATAAATTAAAACTTTATGAAAAATAATTTTCTCAATATTTCAGTCACAAATATCTATTCAAAACCTTCTTTAAAGTCAGAAGTTACATCCCAGATTTTATATGGAGAAAAATTTAAGGTTTTATCAAAAAAAAGAAATTGGGTAAAAATTAAAACTAGTTTTGATAACTATATTGGTTTTATTAAACAGAATAAATTTTATGAAAAATTTAAACCTTCGCTTAAAATTTCTAAATTAAAATCAAAAATATTTAGAAAGCAAAATAATAGATATATCCCAACAGATAAATTTCTTTATTTTGGAACAGGAATTGTAGCTCTTAATAAAGATAGAAATTATGTTGAGTATAAAAAGAATAAGTGGATAAGAAAAAAAGATCTTAAAAAAATTAATTATATTGAGAAAAATTTTTTAAAAGTAATTAAATCATTTTTAGGTTGTAAATATATGTGGGGTGGTAAAACGTCTAATGGTATTGATTGCTCAGCTTTAATTCAAATATACTTTTATTATAATAGAATTTTTTTTCCAAGAGATACAAAAGATCAAATAAAATTTTGTAAAAAAAAGATAAGTAAAAAAATAAATAAAGGCGATATTATTTTTTGGAAAGGTCATGTAGGTATGAGCATAAATCAATTAAATTTTATTCATGCTTACGGTCCAAGAAAAAAAGTCTTAATTATGCCCACAAAACATACAATAAAGTTAATTTCTAAAACTGCAAATTTGAGCGTAAAAAAAATAACAAATATAAAAAATTATTAGTCTCTACCAAAATTAGGTAAATTAATATCTTGTTTTAATTTAATTATCTGAGATCTAACTTTTTTTGTTTGAATTAATTTTTTAATAATTGATTTATTGTTTTTGGAATTAATATCTTTTTTAAATTCATTTAAATTTTTTATAAATAAGTTTATAGCCTTTGAAACATTAGTTTTATTATCAAAAAAAATATCTCTCCACATTACCTCATTTGAGGCTGCGATTCTTGAAAAATCTCTTAAACCACCAGCACTAAATTTTATTAAATCATGTTTTTGCTTTTTCTCGAAAGTTTGAGCTGTTTTTACTAAATTGTAAGCTATGAGATGGGGCAAGTGACTTGTGATTGAAAAAATTTTATCATGTTTTGTGGGACTCATCAAAACTGTTTTGGATCCCATTTTTTTCCAGAAAGAGTCAACTAACTTTAAATGTTTAAAGTTGGTTTTTTTATCTTTTATCAAAACGCACCATTTACCTTCAAACAAATCTTGTTTTCCATGTTCTGGTCCACTCACTTCAGAACCAGCTATTGGATGGCTTGAGATCCAAGAAATATTTTTTTTTAAATTTTTATTAACTACTTTTAATGAATTTGATTTTGATGAACCAATGTCTGTAATAATATGATTTTTAGTTAAAAATTTATTTAATTTTAAAATAATCTTTTTGTATTCACTCATTGGTGTGCAAAAAATAATCATATTGATCTCTGACATTACATCTTCAGGTTTTTTTATAATGATACCTGGTAATTTTAATTTTTTAATTTTAGATAAATTTTTTTTTGATTTTTCAAAAATAAAAATTTTTTTTGCTAATTTTTTTTTTTTTATTCTTCTCAATAAAGATGAGCCTAGTAATCCACAGCCTATAATTAATATATTTTTCATTTGCCAAATATTCTTTCTACACTTCTCATAAATTTTAGGTTATCATTTCTTGAACCAATTGTTAGTCTCAACCTATTTTTAATTTTATAACCATACTCTGTTGATCTTAAAATAATTCCTTTTGCTTTTAACTTTTCATAGAAATTTTTAGCTTTGAATTTACAATTTGAGAAGTCTAATAGTAAAAAATTTGCACTAATTTCATTTGAGTAAATATTGTACTGATTTAAAAATTTTTTTATTTTTGAAGCATATAATAAATTATGTTTTACAGACTGAGAGACAAATTTTGTATCTTTAAGAGATTCCACTGCAGCAAGTTGAGCAACTTCATTAACGTTAAACGGAGGTTTTATTAAGTTTAAAGCATCAACAATTTTTCTAGGCCCATACCCCCAACCTATTCGTAAAGAAGCTAATCCATATATTTTTGAAAATGTTCTTAAAATGAAAACATTTTTTTTATTTCTAAATAAGTCTAGACCAGATTTATAATCTCGATTTTTCATATATTCAAAATAAGCATCGTCTACAACGAGTAATATATTTTTTCTCAATTTCTTTCTTAGTTGCATAAGTTCAGATTTATTCAGATATGTGCCTGTTGGATTATTTGGGTTTGCTATAAAAACTATTTTAGTTTTTTTTGTTACTTTTTTTAAAATCTCAGAAATAGATATTTTAAAATTTTTTTCTTTAGAAAAAACTACCTTTGCTCCCACTATCTTTGAATAAATTCTATACATCAAAAAACTATATTGAGGGACTATGACCTCGTCATTTGATTTAAGAAAAAGCTGACAGAGCATCTGAATTATCTCATCAGAGCCAGCTCCACAGATAATTTTATTTATATCACATTTGAATTTTTTAGATATTTGATCTCTTAACTTTCTGGATGTTCCATCTGGGTATCTAAAAAAGTTTGTATTTTTTTTTGAAATTACTTTTTTTGCTTTTAAACTAACACCTAAAGCAGACTCGTTAGCAGAAAGCTTAATGACCTTTTTTAATTTTTTTATAGTAGATTTACCCGGTTCATAGGCTTCTATGTTGATTTTTTTAAATGATAGATTTGTCATTTTTTTTAAATTTAAGCTCTTTATAAATAAAATAACAATTTTTTATATAGTATTAGTAAATTTATTTAAAAAAATTGACATACTAAATAACTTCTAGTACAAAATTTATGCGCTGATTTAACTGAATTGCGAGCGCTTTAAAAAAACCGCTAAAAATGTTTTTTTTCTCACAATTCAATATTTGGCAATTATTATGAATGTTAAAGAGAATATAAAAACACTTATTGTTAATAAACCTCTAAAGCTTGATTGCGGTCAAACTATTAATGAGTTTCCATTAGCATATGAAACCTATGGGTCACTTAATAAAGATAAGAATAATGCTATATTGGTTTTTCATGCATTAACAGGTGATCAATTTGTTACAGGAAAAAATCCTATTACAAATAAGGATGGTTGGTGGTCTTATGCAGTCGGTCCAAATAAATCAATTGATACAAATAAATACTTCGTAATTTGTGCTAATGTAATTGGAGGATGTATGGGCTCTTTTGGTCCTAGTCATAAAAATCCTAAAACAAACAAATCATATGGGACCGACTTTCCTGTTATTACAATCAACGATATAGTTAATGCTCAAGTTAATTTGCTAGATCATTTTGGAATTAGAAAACTTTTTTCTGTTGTTGGAGGTTCAATGGGTGGAATGCAAGTATTGCAGTTTGTAAGTAATTTTCCTGACAAAACGAAAACTGCTGTGCCTATAGCTTGTACAGCAAGTCATTCGGCACAAAATATTGCTTTTAATGAACTTGGTAGACAGGCAATCACTGCAGATCATAATTGGTCTAAAGGAGAATACTCCTCAAATAATACGATTCCTGATAAAGGTTTGGCTGTAGCAAGAATGGCTGCACATATTACTTACTTATCTAAAAAAGGTCTTCAAGAAAAGTTTGGAAGAAAACTTCAAGAAAGAGATGATCTTAAATTTGGCTTTGATGCTGATTTTCAAATAGAAAGTTATTTGAGATATCAAGGTTCAGTTTTTGTGGATAGATTTGATGCGAATAGTTATCTTTATATCACTCGTGCAATGGATTATTTTGATTTAGCAAAACAATTTAAAGGTAATTTATCTAATGCTTTTATAAAAACTAATGCAAAATTTTTTGTTATATCTTTTACATCTGATTGGCTTTATCCAACACAAGAAAATAAAGATATAGTAATTGCATTGAATGCTATAGGAGCAAATGTTGGCTTCGTTGAAATAGAATCTGATAAAGGTCACGATTCATTTTTATTGGATGTCCCAGATTTTTTAAGTGCTCTTAAAAATTTTTTAGATCAATCTTATAAAGAATAAATTATGAAATTAGAATTTAAAATTATTGCAGACTTATTGGAGGAAAATACTAGAATCTTAGATGTTGGATGTGATGATGGAACTTTAATGGAATTTCTGAAAAAAAATAAAAATGTAGATATAAGAGGTATTGAGATTTCAAAAAAGAAAGTTCAAGTTTGTATTTCAAAAGGATTAACTGTACTTGAAGGTAATGCTGAATTTGACTTAAAACAATTTCCAGAAAATTCTTTTGATTATGTTGTATTAGGACAAACTTTACAGGCTTTTGTAAATCCAGAAATAGTTATTAAAGAACTTTTGAGGGTTGGAAAAAAAGCAATTGTAACTATTCCTAATTTTGGTCATTGGAGAGTAAGACTTAATCTATTAACAAAAGGAACTATGCCTGTCACAAAAACATTACCAAATGATTGGTATAACACACCAAACATTCACATGTGTACAATAAAAGATTTTGTAAAATTTTCTAAAACTATTAATTTTAAAATTTACAAATCTCTTGCACTAATGAATAAAAATGTTTCAAATATAAACAATTCTAACTTATCTTTTAAAAATTTATTTGCTGAGCTTGGTATTTTCTTAATAGAGAAATAATATGAAAGTTGAAATAATCAAATGTCTACAAGATAACTACAGTTATATTATAGTTGATGAAAAAAATCAGACAGCATGTGTTATCGATCCAAGTGAAGCACAACCGATTATTAATTTTGTTGAAGAAAAAAAGATATATTTAAAGTACATTTTAAATACTCACCATCATTATGATCATATTGGTGGAAATGAAGAACTCAAAAAAAAATATAATTCTAAAATTGTTGGATTTAAAGAAGATAGAAATCGCATTCCAGGAATAAACGAATTTGTAGAAAACAATCAAATTTGGAAAGCAGATAATTTTGAGGCAAAAATTTTTCATGTTCCAGGACATACTTCAGGACATATTGCTTATCATTTTTATAAAGAAAAAAAAATTTTCACAGGTGATACACTATTCTCTTTAGGTTGTGGTAGAATTTTTGAAGGAACATATGAGGAAATGTTTAATTCTTTAAATAAAATAAAAAATCTTTCAGACGATACAGAAATTTACTGTGGACACGAGTATACTTTACAAAATTCAAAATTTTGTATTTATCACGACTCAAAAAATTTAAATCTCAAAAAAAAAATTATTGAAATTGAAGAAAAGGTAAGAAAAGGTTTGCCAACTATTCCAAGTATTTTAAAAGATGAAATTAAGTGTAATATATTCCTAAAAGCAAAAGATTTAGAAAGCTTTTCAAAATTAAGAGATTTAAAGGATAATTTTTAAGTTATAGAGCTTGACTAAAATATCGCTGAGACTATATTGCGGTTACAAATTTTAACATTATTTTATGTCATACGCAGTAATACAAACAGGTGGTAAGCAGTATAAGGTAAAATCTGGGGAGATTCTTAAGATTGAAAAATTACCAGATTCTAAAGCTGATACTAAAATAGAATTTAATGAAATCTTAGCTTATGGAGATAGTAAGATAATTGAAGTTGGATCTCCAATTGTTCAAGGGGCAAAAGTTGAAGCTAATTTAATTAAAAATAGTAAAAATAGAACTGTTTTAATTTTTAAGAAAAGAAGAAGACAAAACTCAAGAAGAAAAAATGGACATAGACAGGAATATTCTATGATAAGAATCAATAAGATTTTTTCAAAAGATGGAAAAGTATTGTCTGAAGCAGAAAAAATTTCTAAGCCTTCAAAAAAAGAAGAGGCTAAAAAGGAAACAAGTAAGTAATTAGGAATAAGTTATGGCAACAAAAAAAGCAGGTGGATCTTCTAGAAACGGACGAGATAGTGCCGGTCGTAGATTAGGTGTAAAAAAATATGGTGGTGAAACAGTTATACCTGGAAATATAATTGTAAGACAAAGAGGAACCAAAATATTCCCTGGAGAAAATGTAGGAATGGGCAAAGATCACTCCATTTTTTCAGTAATAAAAGGTAAAGTAGTTTTTAAAAAAACTAAATCAGATAGAACTTTTGTTTCAGTAAAACCCAATTAATAGTACAACTTTAAACTAGCGTTGTATTATGAAATTCTTAGATCAAGTAAAAATTTATGTTAAAGCCGGTAACGGTGGAGATGGCTCTCCAAGTTTTAGAAGAGAGAAATTTATTGAATACGGTGGACCAGACGGAGGTGATGGAGGCAGTGGTGGTTCAGTAATACTAAAATCTGAACAGAACCTTAATACTTTAATAGATTATAGATACCAGCAGCATCATAAAGCAAAAAGAGGAGAAAATGGGTCAGGGCAAAATCGTACAGGAAAAGGTGGAGAAGATTTAATATTAAAAGTTCCCTTAGGCACACAAGTTTTTGAGGAGGATAACAAAACTTTAATTTATGATTTCACAAAAATCGGTGAAGAGTTCATAGCTGCATCTGGTGGCAGAGGTGGTCTAGGGAATACAAGATTTAAAAGTTCAACAAATAGAGCACCAAGAAAATATACAAAAGGAACTCTTGGTGAAGAATTTACAATATGGCTTCAATTGAAAACAATTGCTGACATTGGTATTATCGGTTTACCAAATGCTGGAAAATCAAGTTTATTAGCAGCGATAACAAACGCTAATCCTAAAATTGCTAATTATCAGTTCACTACTTTAAATCCAAACCTAGGTGTAGCAAGTTATGATGATAAAGAAATTACTATAGCTGATATTCCTGGTTTAGTAGAAGGAGCACATAAAGGAACAGGACTTGGAATACAATTTTTGAAACATATAGAAAGGTGTAAATCTCTTTTGCATATGATTGATGTAACCAATGATGATTTAAAAAAAAGTTATAAACAGATCAAAAATGAGTTAAAAAAATATAGTGCTAAACTTTCAAAAAAAAAGGAGCTAGTGGTTTTGAATAAGGTTGATTTAATTGATAATAATGAAGTGAAAAAGATAATTAAAGAATTCTCAAAAAATACAAAATCTGAGGTTATTACATTATCGACATTAGAAAAAAGATCTGTTTCTCAAATTAAAGCTAAACTAATATCTTATGCATCTTAAAAATTCAAAAATAATTGTTATTAAAATTGGTTCAGCTTTATTAGTTGACTCAAATAAAAAGATTAGAAATAAATGGTTTTCTAATTTTGCAAAAGATATTAAGAAATTAAAATCAAAAAATAAAAAAATAATCATAGTTAGTTCTGGTGCAATAGCTTTAGGTTGCAAAAAAATGAAATTTAATAAATCACGACTTAAACTTGATAAAAGTCAAGCAATAGCTTCTATAGGTCAAATAGAACTGATGAATTTGTTCACAAAAACATTCTCTAAATATAAATTAAATATTTCACAAATTTTATTAACTTTAGACGACACAGAAGAAAGGAGAAGATCTATAAATGCAAAAAGAACTTTTGAAAATTTATTTCAACTTGACTATATACCAATAGTAAATGAAAACGATACCATTGCTACTTCAGAAATTAAGTATGGAGATAACGATAGATTAGCATCTAGAGTGGCGCAAATAACTAATGCTGATACTTTAATTTTACTATCTGATGTTGATGGACTTTTTACAAAAAATCCAAAAATATTTAAAGATGCTAAATTGATTAAAAAAGTTGATAATTTAAGTAGAGATATAGGAAATATTAATATCAAAGGTATGACAGAATTAGGTAGTGGTGGTATGAATACAAAAATTGAAGCAGCTAAAATTTGTAATTTGGCAGGCTGTAATATGATTATAGCAAATGGTCTTTATTTAAATCCAATAAGTCGAATTGAAAAAAAAAATAATTGTACATGGTTTGTTTCAAAAATATCAAAATTACATGCTAGAAAAAAATGGATTATTAGTTCTGTTTCACCAAAAGGGGAATTAATAATTGATGAAGGTGCAAAAAAAGCACTTATTAATGGAAAAAGTTTACTTGCAGCTGGTATTAGAAAAGTTTCAGGAAAATTTAAAAAAGGGGATCATATTAAAATTATAGATTCTAAAAAAAGAGATTTTGCTCGAGGATTAAGTTCTTTTTCATCTGAAGAAATTGAAAAAATCAAAGGTTATCACTCAAATGAAATACAAAAAATTCTTGGGTATGTTTCAAAATCTGAAGTTGTTCACAAAGATGACATGGTAGAAATTTAATGAAAAATTTATTGATTAATATTGGTAAAAAATCAAAAAAAGCTTTTTCTAATCAAATAAATTCCAAGAAAAAGGACAAGATTTTAAAAGATTATTACCGATTAATTGAAAAAAATAAAAAGTTAATTTTAAATGAGAATAAAAAAGATATTAATAATGCGATAAAAAAAAAAGTTAAAGATAATTTAATAAAAAGATTGATTTTAGATGGCAAAAAAATATCAGATATCGTTAATTCAATCAAAAAAATAATAAAATTAAAAGATCCAACAAATATTGTTCTAGAAAAATGGAAGAGACCGAATGGTTTAAATATCTCTAAAGTATCAATTCCAATAGGAGTTATTGGAATAATTTATGAGAGCAGGCCAAATGTTACATCTGATGTCGCTTCATTATGTTTTAAATCAGGTAATCCAGTAATTTTAAAAGGTGGCTCAGAGGCATTTTATTCAAATCTTATACTTTCAAAACTCTTTAGAAAGTCTTTAAAAAAAAATAAAGTTGACGAAAATTTTATTCAATTTATTGACATCAAAAAAAGAACTGTAGTCGATTTTCTTTTAACTAAAATGAGCAGATTCATTGATGTAATTATTCCAAGAGGAGGAAAAGGTTTAGTTAAAAAAGTTCAAGATTTATCAACAGTTCCAACTATTGGTCATTTAGAAGGTATCTGTCATTCTTATGTAGATAAAGATGCAAATCCTAAAATAGCTCAAAATGTTGTTTACAATGCAAAGTTAAGAAATACTGCAATTTGTGGTGCAACAGAAACAATATTATTACATAAACAAATTATAAAAAAAATCGGTAATTCAATTTTAAAAAGTTTAGAGGAGAGTGGATGTAAAATTATTGGAGACAGTAAAATAATGAAATCATATAAAGGTAACGTTAAAAAAGCTTCTAATAAAGATTGGTCTAAAGAATATTTATCCTCAGTTGTTTCAGTAAAATCAGTAAATAATTTAAATGAAGCAATAGCGCATATTAATAAATATGGAACTATGCATACTGACTCTATCATCACAGATAATAAAAAATCTGCAAAGAAATTTTTAAAGGAAACAAAAAGTTCCATTGCAATGCATAATACATCTACTCAATTTGCAGACGGAGGTGAATTTGGTTTTGGTGGAGAAGTTGGAATTTCAACAAATACTCTTCCACCGCGTGGACCAGTTGGCTTAAATCAACTAGTTTCCTACAAGTATCAAATAACTAGTAAAGGAAAAATAAGGAAATAATTTGAGCTTAAAAAAAAATAAAATTGGTATTCTTGGTGGAACTTTTGATCCCGCTCATAAAGGTCATTTAACAATATCTAAAGAAGCAGTAAAAAGATTTATGTTAAAAGAGGTAATTTGGGCAATTACAAAAAAAAATCCTTTTAAAAGAAAAAGTAATACAAATTTAACTATAAGAATAAAGAATTGTAAAAAAATTATTGGAAATAAAAAATATATAAAAGTAGGTTTTTATGAGGATATTATCAAATCAAATAGAACAATTAATTTGATTAACTTTTTTTATAAAAAGAAAAAAAGTGAGATTTATTTTTTGATGGGGGCAGACAATTTAGTAAATTTTCATAAATGGCATAAGTGGAAAACTATTTCACAAAAATGTAATATTATTGTCTTTGATCGTCATGGCTATAAAAAAAAATCATTAAATTCAACTACATACAGAAGGCTTAATAAGAAAAATTTGAAATTTATAGAATTTAATAAGGTCAATATTTCTTCTTCTCAATTGAGAAAAATTTGATAATCTTAAATTAATTAATGGATAAAATTTCTGATCTAAAACAAATAGTTATCAACACATTAGATATAAATAAAGCACAGGACATAGTAAGCATTGATCTTAAAGACAAAAGTTCTATGGCTGATTTTATGATAATTGCTAGTGGGACATCGTCTAGACATATACAATCTTTATCAGAGCAAGTTTTAGAAAAATTAAAAAATAATGGAGTCAAAGACTCTAGGATAGAAGGCAAAGATAGCAGTGAATGGAAGTTGGTTGATGGTATTGACTTAATTGTTCATATATTTCACCCAGAAAAAAGAAAATTTTATGAACTTGAAAAAATGTGGTCTGAATTAATACCTAAAGAGAAATTAATTATATGATTAACAAAAGTTTAGCAGCATTATTATTAATTTTCTCATTTTTTGTTTCCAAAGCTTACTCCTCTGAAAATAATATTTATAAAAAAATTGATTTATTTGGAGAGGTTCTTGAAAAAATAAATAAAGAATATGTGGATGAAGTAAATCAATCTGAAAGTATGGATTCTGCAATAAATGGTCTTCTTCAGTCATTAGATCCTTATTCAGCTTATATGTCACCAGAAATTTTTAACGAAATGCAAACTGAAACTAGTGGTGAATTTGGAGGATTGGGTATTGAAGTGGGTATGGAGTCTGGAGTTGTTAAAGTAATTTCCCCCATTGATGATACTCCTGCATCCAAAGCAGGTATTAAGGCAGGAGATTACATTGTCAAAATAAACAATACACAAGTTCAAGGTAAATCTTTAAGTGAAGCAGTAGATTTGATGAGAGGTCCAGTTGGTTCTGGAATAGAATTGACCATAAGAAGACGAGGAGAAAAGAAAGCTCTAATTTTCAATGTAATAAGAGAAGTAATTCAAATTAAATCTGTCAAAGCAGATCTTTTAGAAAAAAATATTGGATATGTTAGATTAACGTCATTTAATGAAAATAGTGGTAAACAAATTGAAAGAGAAATAAAAAAATTAGAAAAAAATGACTCTGTAAAATCATATATTTTAGATTTAAGAAACAATCCTGGTGGTTTGCTTTCTCAAGCAATAAAAATTTCAGATTTTTTTTTAGAAAACGGGGAAATAGTATCTACAAAAAGTAGAAAAGCTTCTGAAAATAGAAAATGGTTTGCTAAGAAAGGTGACCTAACAAATGGTAAAAAGTTAATTGTGTTAATTAATTATGGTTCAGCTTCAGCCTCAGAAATTGTAGCTGGTGCTTTAAAAGATCATAAAAGAGCAATTTTATTAGGGGAAAATAGTTATGGAAAAGGTTCTGTTCAATCAATAATTCCGCTAAAAAATAAGGGTGCAATAAGATTAACTGTTGCCAAATATTACTTACCCTCTGGGAAATCTATTTCTGAAGTTGGTGTGTCACCTGATATAGAAATTGGTGAAGAGAATGAGGACTTTAGAATAAAAACTGAAACAGATAATCAATTAGATTACGCTATCAAACTTCTTAACGGTTAAAATGAAAGAAAAATTTAGAGATTTACCACTCAGAAGTGGTGTAGGGATAATTGTCTTAAATAAAGAAAATAAAGTTTTTGTTGCTAAAAGAATTGATAATCCAAAAAATTTTTGGCAAATGCCTCAAGGTGGTGTAGATGAAGGAGAAGATTTTTTGACTGCAGCCTACAGAGAATTAGAGGAAGAGACTAGTATCAAAAAAGTAGAAATCATTAAAGAAATTGATGGAACAATAACTTACGAACTTCCAGATCATTTGTTGGGTATTATATGGAAAGGTAAGTATAAAGGACAAAAACAAAAATGGTTTTTAATGAGATTTTTAGGGAATGATGAAGAGATTAATATCAAAACAAATAAACCTGAGTTTTTAGAATGGAAGTGGATAGATGTAGATAAGCTGACTGAGGTAGTAGTCGACTTCAAATTTCATGTCTATAAAGAACTTAAAGAAAAAATAAAAAAAATAATTAATTAAGGGATTTTAAAACTTCAATCTTTTGATCTACTAAATATTTTGTTTGATCATTTACCTCTGATTTACTGGCTTCTTCTTCTGCTAATTTTAGTAAATCTTGTAGCTTATTTTTTTCTACTTCATTCAAATTAAAGATTGAGCTAGTTAAGATAGATAAATTATTATTTTTAAATTCAACTATTCCATCTTCAACATAAAACTTTTCTTCTCCAGATTTTGAATGGATTGTAATTATTCCTGGTTTTAAGAAAGAAATAATTGAAATGTGATCTTTTAGTATTCCCATTTCACCTTCAAAAGCTGGAACTACAACTTCTGTTACATCTTCTTTTGAAAGAAAAGATTTTTCAGGATTGACTATTTCAACTTTAAATTCTTCACTCATTAAGCTGCTGCTTCTTTTTTCATTTTCTCAGCTTTTTCTATAGCTTCTTCAATTGTACCAACCATGTAAAATGCTGCCTCTGGAAGATGATCATATTCACCTTTGCAGATTGCATCAAACCCTTTAATAGTTGATTCTAAATCAACTAATTTACCTGGAGATCCAGTGAATACTTCTGCTACGAAAAAAGGTTGAGATAAAAATCTTTGGATTTTTCTTGCTCTTGCGACAACTAATTTGTCCTCTTCAGACAATTCATCCATACCTAAAATAGCTATGATATCTTGTAATGATTTATAAGACTGTAATATTTTTTGTACATCTCTAGCCACTTTATAATGTTCGTCTCCAACAATTCTAGGGTCCAAAATTCTTGAAGTTGAGTCTAGTGGATCAACAGCTGGATAAATTCCAATCTCAGCTATTTGTCTTGAAAGTACTGTTGTTGCATCCAAGTGTGCAAATGACGTGGCTGGAGCTGGATCAGTTAAATCATCAGCTGGCACATAAATCGCTTGAACTGAAGTAATCGATCCTTTGTTGGTTGTTGTAATTCTTTCTTGAAGATTACCCATATCAGTTGCCAGCGTTGGTTGATAACCAACTGCTGATGGAATTCTTCCTAAAAGAGCAGAAACTTCTGAACCCGCTTGAGTAAATCTAAAAATATTATCAACAAAGAAAAGTACGTCTTGCCCTTCTTGATCTCTAAAGTATTCAGCTACAGTCAATCCTGTAAGTGCAACTCTAGCTCTTGCTCCTGGAGGTTCATTCATTTGTCCATAAACTAATGCTGCTTTAGATCCAGGGCCATCTTGTTTAATAACCCCTGACTCCATCATCTCATGATAAAGATCATTTCCTTCTCTAGTTCTCTCTCCAACACCTGCAAAAACTGAAAACCCACCATGGGCTTTTGCAACGTTATTAATTAATTCCATAATCAAAACTGTTTTACCCACACCAGCACCACCAAATAATCCAATTTTTCCTCCTTTTGCGTAAGGGGCAAGTAGATCAATTACTTTAATACCAGTTACAAGTATCTCGGTCTCAGTTGATTGGTCGTTGAATTCAGGTGCAGCTCGGTGAATTGGCCAGCTCTCTTTTGTTTTAACCTCACCTCTTTCATCAATTGGTTCTCCAATAACGTTGATAATTCTTCCAAGAGTTTCAGGTCCAACTGGAACTTGTATTGGTGCATTTGTATTAGTTACTTCATCGCCTCTTTTCAACCCTTCCGTAGCATCCATTGCGATTGTTCGTACTGTAGTTTCACCTAAATGTTGAGCAACTTCTAAAACAAGTCTGTTGTCTCCATTTTTACATTCCAATGCTGTTAAAATTTCTGGAAGTTCTCCATCAAACTTAACGTCTACTACCGCTCCAATAACTTGTGTGATTATTCCTTTGCTCATAATTATAAACTTTCTGCTCCTGATATGATTTCTATTAGTTCTTTAGTAATTGCTGCCTGACGACTTCTATTATACTCAATAGTAAGTTTGTCAACCATTTCACCTGCGTTACGGGTTGCGTTGTCCATTGCGCTCATTCTAGACCCCTGTTCGCTAGCTGAATTCTCTAACATTGCTTTAAATATTTGTGTTGAAATATTTTTTGGCAATAAATTGCTTAAAATTTCATCTTCATCAGGTTCAAATTCATAACTTTCATCTGAATTATTTTCATCTTCCTCATTATTTAAAGGCACTATTTGCTGTGCTTGAGGAATTTGTGTTATTACATTTTTAAACTGATTATAAAAAATTGTACAAACATCAAACTCACCTGCTTCAAATTTTTCAATTACCATTTTTCCAACTTTATCAGCATCAAAATAATTTGCATTTTTAGATTCTTTAAAAGAAATATTTTCTATAATCTTTTCACCATAAACTCTTTTTAATTGGTCGTTACCTTTTGATCCTACAGTTATAATTTTAAATTCTTTGCCCTCAGCTGAAATTTTTGAGAAATAACTTTTAGCTTTTTTAATTATATTAGAATTAAAACCCCCACAAAGACCTCTGTCGGATGTCATTACCACACATAAATGAACTTTATCATTACCAGTGCCTGACAATAATTTCGAGGTATTTTCTTTATCAGATATTCCATTTGAGAGATTTAAAATAATATTATTCATTTTTTCAGAATAAGGTCTTCCTTTCTCAGCACTTTCTTGAGCTTTTCTCAATTTTGCTGCCGCAACCATTTTCATAGCTTTAGTAATTTTTTGAGTAGACTTTACGCTAGCTATTCTCTTTTTGAGATCATCTAAACTTGCCATATCGTATTAAGATTTAAAAGTTCCTTTCAATTGAGTAATTACTTCAATAAGCATTTTCTCTTTATCATCTTCAAGTTTACCTGAATTTTGAATTCCCTCTATTATTTCGGGTTTCTCTGATTTACATCTCTCAATAATCTTGCTCTCAAATTCAGCAACATCTTTTAATTCTATATCATCAAGATAACCTTTAACTCCACAGAAAACTGATACCACTTGTTCTGCTACAGTCAGTGGCGAATATTGTTTTTGTTTTAAGAGTTCAGTTAATTTAGAACCTCTGTTTAAAAGTTGTTGAGTAGAGGCGTCTAAATCAGATCCAAATTGAGCAAATGCAGCCATCTCTCTATATTGAGCTAATTCTAATTTCATTGATCCAGAAACTTTTTTCATTGCTTTTGTCTGAGCCGATGATCCAACTCTAGATACTGACAAACCAACGTTAATTGCTGGCCTGATACCTTGGTTAAATAGTTCAGTTTCTAGGAAAATTTGGCCATCTGTAATTGAAATTACATTGGTAGGAATAAATGCCGATACATCACCACCCTGCGTTTCAATAATTGGAAGTGCTGTTAATGATCCACCACCATGTTCATCACTTAATTTTGCAGCCCTTTCAAGTAATCTACTGTGTAAGTAAAACACATCTCCTGGATAAGCTTCACGCCCTGGAGGTCTTCTTAATAGAAGAGACATTTGTCTATATGCAACTGCTTGCTTAGATAAATCATCGTAGATAATCAATGCGTGCATTCCATTATCTCTAAAGTATTCACCCATAGCACATCCTGTATATGGTGCTAAAAATTGTAATGGTGCTGAGTCAGATGCTGTAGCAGCAACAATGGTTGTGTACTCCATTGCACCTGCTTCTTCTAGTGTTTTTTGAATTTGTCTAACTGTTGATCTTTTTTGTCCAACGGCGACATATATACAATATAATTTTTGTTTTTCGTCACCAGATTCATTTATTTTTTTTTGATTAATAATTGCGTCTACAGCAACTGCCGTTTTTCCAGTTTGTCTATCACCAATAATTAATTCCCTTTGACCCCTTCCAATTGGGACCAAACTATCAATTGATTTCAATCCAGTTTGCATTGGTTCACTAACTGATTGTCGAGGAATAATTCCAGGTGCTTTAACTTCTACTCTAGTTTTTTTAACATTTTTGCTTAATGGTCCTTTACCATCAATTGGATTACCTAAGCCATCAACTACTCTTCCTAATAATTCTTTACCAACTGGAGTATCAACAATACTACCTGTTCTTTTTACTACATCACCCTCTTTTATATTTCTATCATCACCAAAAATTACAACACCAACATTTTCACTTTCTAAATTAAGAGCCATTCCTTTTGATCCATCTGCAAACTCTACCATTTCTCCAGCCTGTACGTTATCTAGACCATAAATTCTAGCAATACCATCTCCTACAGACAAAACCTGTCCAACTTCTGTGACTTCAGCTTTATCACCAAAATTTTTTATTTGTTCTTTTAATATCTTTGTAACTTCTGAAGGATTTATTTCCATTTATGCCTCTATCATTCTGTTTTCAATTTGTTGTAATTTATTCTTAATCGAGGTGTCAACCATAGTACTTCCAACTTGCACTACTAAACCTCCTATTAAACTTTCATCATGTTTGTAGTTTAATTTTATTTTTGAGCTAAAATTTTTAGTTAACAACTCCGTAATTTTTGTTATTTCATCACTTGATAAATTTTTTGCTGATTTTAACTCTGCTTTGAGTTCACCTCTTTTTATTGAACAAGTCTCAATAAAACTTTCAAGAATACTCTCAATAAAAAAGAAGCGTCTTTTTTGAATTAAAAAATTTAAAAAATTTTTAAATAATGTATCAAATTTATTTTTTTCTACGATTATGTTTATAACTTTTGATAAATCCTCTTGGTTAATAGTTGGATCTTTAATTAAATTATAAAAATCATTGCTTTGATTTATTAAATTAAGCATAGATAAAGATTGATCCTCTATTTGACTTAATAAATTATTTTCCTCTGCAAGTTCAAAAAGTGCAAGGGAATACCTATTAGCAGATGTAATTGAAAATCCTGTATTTTTGCTCAATTTGATTCCTATGTATTGTTGAAGATTAATTAAAAATCACGCTTTAATTAACATATGACCATTATGTCTTCAAGTAGCACATTCATTAAAAAGTAACTTTTTAGAGGGTTAATTGAAGTTTATTGGATCAACATCAACTGAAAGTTTTATTCCTGGTTGAAATTTGTAATTTGGAATTGCCGCTGCTAATGAATTTTGTAATTTTAATGTTTTTTCTCCTCTAATTAACAACCTAATTCTATATCTTTTTTTTAATCTAAATATTGGAGCATTTACTGGACCTAAAATTTTTCCAGTTAATTTATTTTCTATGAAGGTTTTAAATTTGTAAGCCTCTTTTTCTAATTTTACTTCGTTTTCCCCAGTTAAAATCAATGAAATAAACCTTTGAAATGGTGGAAGCTTATTTTTTTTTCTAATATCTAGCTCTCTATCCAGAAAGATATTAGGATTACTATTAGTTAAATCCAGAATCATTTTATGATTATTGTTTAAAGTCTGAAAATACACTGTTGCAGGCTTACCTGCTCTTCCTGCTCTTCCAGAAAGTTGATGATATAGTTGTAAGTTTTTTTCAGCACCTCTTAAATCATGTCCATGTGAAGAAAGATCAATATCAACTACCACAATACAATTTAAATTTGGAAAGTGAAAGCCTTTTGAAATTAATTGTGTACCAACTAAAATTTGAACCTGATTGTTAATTATTTTTTCTAACTTGATAATAGAGTCTTTTTTATTCATAGTATCACTTGAAAAAATTTCTATTTTCTTTGTTGGAAATTTTTTTTTTACTTCTTCAGATATTCTTTCAACTCCTGGGCCACTAAAAATGATTTCACAGTCTCCATCTTTTGTACAAGATCTTTTCAATGAAGTTCTAAAACCACAATAATGACATAATAAATTATTCTTATTTTTGTGATAAACTAAATTAATTGAACAGTTAGGGCATGAATAACTATTAAAACATTTACTACAAAGGACATATGGAGAAAATCCTCTTCGATTTAAAAAAAATAATACTTGATCATCTTTATCGAGGTGAAAATTTACTTTTTCTATTATTTTTTTTGAAAGCCACGACTGTTTTTCTAATTTAGTCTCATTAAGATTAATTATTTCATAATTTGGTAAAGAAGCGTTTTGATAACGTTTTTCTAATCTAGAAATACTATACTTACCTTTTTTTACATTTTCGAATGTTTCTATTGATGGAACTGCAGTTATTAAATTGATAGGAATATTTTCAAATGATGCTCTTGAGATTGCCATATCTCTCGCATTATAAGTGACACCTTCGTCTTGCTTATATGATTGGTCATGTTCTTCGTCTACAATAATTAAGCCTAACTTCTTAAATGGTAAAAATAGTGATGATCTTGCTCCTATTACAACTTTAATTTCACCATTCGCAACACCACTCCAAATAATTTCCTTCTTTTTTTTTGAAATACCAGAGTGCCAGACAGCTGGGGTAATTCCAAAAAATTCTAAAAACTTTTTTTCAAATTGACTTGTTAAACCTATTTCAGGTAACAGTATTAAGCCCTGAAGATCTCTCTTTATAATTTCTTTTAAAGCCGAAAAATAAACAATAGTTTTGCCTGATCCTGTTGTGCCTTGAAGAACATGAACTCTAAATTTTTGATTGGAAATATTCATTTTTTTTAAAGATCTTTTTTGTTCTTCAGAAAGTTTAATTGTGCTAGCCCTAATATTAGTATTGAAAGTCTTGAAAACCTCTTGTTGAAACTTTTCTATTGCATTACTGCTTAATAAAACCAATTTCAGAGCCATTCCTTTTGGAATTATATTATATTCAGCAAACCAATTAAGAAATTTTATAGTTGTTTTTTTTAGTGGAGTTACATTTAATTTTTTTAAAACACTCTTAAGTTTAAAATTTTTATTATTCTTTTTTTCAAATTCATCCCATACAACCCCTGTGATTTTGGATTTTCCAAAAGGTACCACTACATAATCCCCTACTTTTAGATTTAAATCACTTTCATATGTAAAAGGATGATTGAAAATATTAGGTAATAGAATTGGAAATTTCATATTTTGATAATATGAAAGTATTTTAAGAGTGTATTGCTCTTTTATCTACAGATAATGCTGCTTCTTTGACTGCCTCAGAAAAAGTTGGATGGGCATGACATGTTCTAGCAATATCCTCTGAACTAGCACCAAATTCCATTGCAACCCCTATTTCTGCTATTAATTCTCCAGCGTGTGGACCAATTAAGTGAGCTCCTAAAACCTTGTCAGTTTTTTCATCTGCTAAAATTTTTACAAACCCCTCAGCATCATCTATGGCTTTTGCTCTAGAGTTTGCCATAAATGAAAATTTACCAATTTTATATTTAATATTTAATTCTTTTAATTGCTCTTCTGTTTTCCCAATAGAAGCAACTTCGGGAGTTGTATAAACGACCCCTGGAATAGTATCATAATTTACATGACCTGATTGACCAGCAATATTTTCTGCAACAGCAATACCTTCATCCTCTGCTTTGTGTGCTAACATTGGCCCTGCTATAACATCTCCAATAGCATAAATATTATCTTGATTGGTTTTAAAGTACTTGTCAGTTTTAATTCTCTTTTTTTCATCTAGCTCAATGTCAACTTTTTCTAAATTCAAACCACTTGTATTTGGCTTTCTTCCCACTGAAACTAAAACTATATCAGAATTAAAATCTTTTTTGTTTCCCTCTTTGTCTTTTGTGGAGACGATTGCTCCACTGTTACTTTTTTTTATTTGTTCTACTTTATGTTGCATGTGAAAATTTATTCCTTGTTTTTTCAAAATCTTCATAAATTCATTTGAGATTTCTTTATCCATACCTGGTGTGATATGATCTAAAAACTCAATTACATGAACTTCGGTACCTAACCTTGACCAAACTGATCCCATCTCTAAACCAATATATCCTCCTCCAACTACAACCATTTTTTTGGGGACTTGCTCAAATTTTAATGCGCCAGTTGAGGAAACAATAATTTTTTCATCAAATTCAATTCCTGGTAAAGAAACTGGTAATGAACCTGTTGCAATTACAATTTTATCTGCTTTTATTGATGTTTCTTTTTTACTTTCTTTTTCTATAATCAAAATTTCATTTTTTGATTTAAAACTTCCAGTTCCCTTAAAATAAGTTACTTTGTTTTTCTTTAATAAAAATTCTACTCCTTTAGTCAAAACTGTAACTGCCTTATCTTTATTTTTCATCATTTTTGATAAATTTAATTTTATTTCTCCTACTTCAATACCTTTGTTTGATAAATTTTTAGCTTTATGGAATTCTTCAGATAAATTTAATAAGCTTTTTGATGGTATACAGCCTATGTTCAAACAAGTTCCACCTAGGGAACCTCTAGACTCTATGCATGCAGTTTTTAGACCTAATTGTGAGAGTCTAATTGCACATACATAACCTCCTGGGCCTCCACCAATAACTACTGCTTGAAATTTATCTGTCATTTAAATATCTAAAAATAACCTTCTAGGTTCCTCTAAATTTTCTTTAATCATTTTTAAAAATGAAACTGACTCCTTACCATCAATAATTCTATGATCATAAGATAATGCTAAATACATAACGGGTCTTATCTTTATTTCTCCATCAACCACCATTGGTCTATCTACAATGTTATGCATACCTAATACACCTGATTGAGGTAAATTCAATATTGGTGTTGAGAGCATTGATCCATATACACCACCATTACTGATAGTAAATGTACCTCCTTGCAGATCCTCAATCGTAAGTTTTCCATCTTTAGCTTTTTCTGAAATTTCTTTTATATTTTTTTCTATATTTGCAAATGAAAGTTCATCTGCATTTTTAAGAACTGGGACTACAAGCCCCTTATCAGTGCCAACTGCAAAACTTATATTATAATAATTCTTATAAATAATCTCATCACCCTCGATTTCTGCATTGACTGCAGGATAATTTTTTAAAGCTACGACACAAGCTTTCACGAAAAATGACATGAAGCCCAATTTTACTCCATATCTACTTTGAAAATCCTCTTGATTTTCTTTTCTCATATCCATGACATTTGTCATGTCTACTTCATTAAAAGTAGTTAGTAGTGCTGCATTCTCTTGAGCTTGTTTTAATCTCTTGGCTATTGTTTGTCTCAACCTGGTCATTTTTATTCTTTCTTCCTGACCATATTTAATTTTTCTCTCTGAAGGAGGTGGATTTGAACCCATTAAATTAATTAAATCTCCTTTTAAGACTCTTCCATCTTTTCCAGTCCCTTTTACAGATTTAATATCAATTTTGTTTTCAGTTATAATTTTTCTTACTGCTGGAGACATTGTATTAGCATCTGTTTTTATATTTAATTCTTTTTTTTCTTTAACCTCATTAGTAAGGACCAGAGGTTCTTCTTCTTTTTTTTCGTCAAAAATTTCTGGTTCTTCTATTTCTTCTAATTCTTTTTGAGGTTCTAATTTTACAACATTATTTTCATTAATAGTTGGCTCAATTTTCTTTATCTCTTCAGTTTCATTTGTATTAGTGCTACTTTCACTCACTGAACCTAGAACTGCACCAACTTCAACCACCGATCCATCTTTAGAATTTATACTATCCAAAACTCCTGAAACAGGTGAAGGAACTTCTAAATTAACTTTATCTGTTTCTAACTCAACAATTGGTTCATCTGCTTCAACTTTTTCACCTTCATTTTTAAGCCACTTAGATACTGTAGCTTCTGTGATACTTTCACCAAGGACTGGAACTAAAATTTTTTCACTCATTTAAATCTATTCAAAAACTTTCTTTATAATTTCTTCCTGTTGAGAAATGTGCCTTTTTGCATATCCGGTTGCTGGTGATGCATCAGGACTTCTTCCTATATAAGAAATTTCATTATTATTAGCCTTAATACTATCTAATGTCCATTGGATATAGTCTCGTACAGAAAACCATGCTCCCATGTTTTTTGGTTCTTCTTGGCACCAATAAAAATATGCATTTTTTGCATATGGCTTAAGTTCCTTAACAAGTGTTTTGGCAGGAAAAGGATAAAGCTGCTCAATCCTATAAAATACTACATCATTTCTTTTCATTTTCTCTCTTGCTTCCAATAAATCGAAATATATTTTTCCCGAACAAAGAATCACTTTTTTAATTTTTTTTGGTTTTTTTAATTCAATAAAACCTTTGGTTTTAGGATCCATAGCATGATCCCATAAAATTCTATGAAATGAATTTTTTTTACTGAAATCTTCTATCTGTGAAATACAATGTTTATGTCTTAA
>ERZ802822.660-NODE-660-length-23502-cov-7.751035_pt1 | contig 23502 bp, 19 predicted proteins | sample MGYA00345649_ERZ802822 | MGnify/ENA primary metagenome ERZ802822 (study PRJEB30503, sample SAMEA104212359) | marine metagenome | biome: Westerlies Biome; feature: [SRF] surface water layer (ENVO:00010504) within the epipelagic zone...; material: water...
CCGCTATATTCAAGTTGCGACGCTGGTCACCAATTATTGTTAACATGACAGTTGTTCAATGACCCAAGGTGCGTCTGAGTCACTCGGAAAAATAGGATAATGCACTTTGATAACAGTATTGTTTTCAGCAATCATTGTAACTCGTTTTAGCAAACGCATACCTTTTACCTCAAAAGTTGGAAGTTTCATTGCCTCACAGAATTTGAAATTCACATCACTCAGCACTAAAAACGGTAAGTGAAGTCGCTCCGCCATTTCTTTCTGATATTCGTTATTCTGTGTGCTCATCCCAAATACATCTGCACCAAGCACAGACAATTCAGCATGGTGATCTCTGAATGAGCAACTCTGAGGGGTGCAACCCCTAGCGCCTGGAATTTCATCCCAACCTTCTGGCAATGGAACGCCTGGTTTTCCTGTCATTGGATAACAATAAACAACTGTTTTCCTAGTTTGCCCTGACAAGTTCACAATTGAACCATCTGTTGCAATTAGACCAATATCAGGCAGTTTCATGCCTATCAAATGGTCGCAAGCGCCGTCGTCAATTGGTCTGGGAAGATCACTTGGCATGGTTTCATATGTGTTCATTTTCACCTTCCAACATTATGGGTATTTCAAGAACAATTAGACTTGTATTTTTAATTTCAAATTTATGTCTAATATTCAACCTTTTATCACGCAATTTCTTCTTTTTCAAAATAGAAAAGACATGAGTATTTTTGAACTCATGCCCTCTGGGTGTGGTGTATCCATTTTCATTCAACCATTGTGCAATCTTCCGATAACCCATGCTTGATTCATGTTTTTGTTTAATGATTTGATAGAGCAATTCTTGATATTCAGAATAGTGTGAATACCAAAGGTGAGACGCCCTTAAAGTCACTGTAAAACAAAGGAAACCCTGTAGAAAATGTCGTCCGTTGGAGACTATTCCACGGTAACCGATTTTGCTAGATTGCGGGGCTGGTCGACATCGGTGCCTTTTTCCACGGCGGTCAGATAAGCCAGAATCTGTGCCGGCACTGCCAGCAAAATGGGCGCCAGCAGGGAATCGACATTTGGCACAGTGATGACGGCATCGGCAAAATCAACCTCATGCACCGCCCGTTCTTCAGTGATCAGAATAATCTGCCCGCCACGCGCCGCCGCCTCGCGCAAATTACTGCTGGCTTTGGCCATCACCTCGTCCGCAGCAAGCAAGGCCACCACCGGCAACCCTTCCTCAATCAGCGCAATCGGGCCATGTTTCATCTCGCCAGAGGCAAAGCCTTCAGCATGAATATAGCTGAGCTCTTTCAGTTTTAACGCCCCCTCAAGTGCCAGCGGGTATAAGGTGCCACGCCCCAGATAAAGCGCCGAACGGGCCTGACTGAGCGCATGCGCAATCGGGCGGATCGGGTCAAACAGGGTCAGTGCACGACCAACAAGCCCGGGCAGGCCTTGAATCTGCTGATGAATTTGTGCGGCGCGTTCCGCGTCGATGCTGCCTTTGGCTTTTGCAAGGGCGACGGCAAAGCTCAATAAAACGGTCAATTGTGCGGTAAAAGCCTTGGTGCTAGCCACACCAATTTCCGGCCCGGCGCGGGTTGGCAAAACAAAGTCAGTTTCGCGGGCAATGGTGCTGCCCGGCACATTGACAAGACCAATTGTATGCAGCCCGCTGCTGGCCGCATGGCGCATCGCCATCAAGGTATCCAGACTTTCGCCCGATTGCGAAATCGCCAGCGCTGTCGAATAGGCACTGGTCACCGGATGACGATAGCGATATTCGGATGCCACTTCGCAGACAACAGGCACTTTGGCCAATGTTTCAATCCAGTAGCGTGCAATTTGCGTTGCATAATGGCTGGTGCCGGCGGCCAGCATGACGATGCCGGTAATCGCCCGCAAATCCTCGGTTGACATGGTCGCTGTCAGCTGCCCGTCAGCATCGGTCATCGCCGCAAGTGAATGCGCAATGGCATCCGGCTGTTCATGGATTTCCTTTTCCATAAAATGCCGGTAGCCGCCCTTATCAACCATGCCCGGGCTGGCAGCCACAATCACCGCCTCACGATTAGCCGGGGTGCCATCGGCCTGATAGACCGCGACATGATCGGCCGAAATCAGCGCAAAATCATGATCTTTCAGATAAATCACCTTGCGGGTCAAATGCGCCAGAGCAATGGCATCTGATCCGATATAGCATGCCCCCTCACCGATACCAACGGCAAGTGGTGACGCATTACGCGCCACAATCAACTGCTCTGGATAATCTGTTGCCATCGCAGCAAACGCATAGGCACCCTCAATTTCAGCGAGGATTTTCTGGGTGGCGGCAACCGCATCCAGCCCCGCGTCAAAGGCCTCGACAAACAGATGCGCCAGCACCTCGGAATCCGTATCACTGGCAAATTTATGGCCCGCCGATTCTAACCGCGCCCGAATCGTCCGGTGATTTTCAATAATCCCGTTATGCACAATCGACACACGGTCGCTGGCAACATGCGGATGGGCGTTATCTTCCGACACCCCGCCATGTGTTGCCCATCTTGTATGGCCGATGCCAATCGAGCCGGGCAACGCCTGATCCGCCAGCGCCGTCTCCAGATTGACCAGTTTGCCAACCGCCCGCCGCAAATCGATCTGCCCCTCATGCAGGGTGACGATGCCAGAACTATCATAGCCGCGATATTCCAGGCGCTTTAACGCATCAAGCAATACAAGCCCGCACCGATCATGCCCAACAGCCCCAACAATTCCGCACATACACTTCTCCTTGCCGGACGGTCGCTATCACAAGCTGACCGCCCTTGTTTCTATCACCGTGATAAATGTTTTTGCGACGAAATGAAAGCCGCTTGTCAGCTTGCTCATCGGCTGTACCGGTTGATCTTGCATCTGCCATCCGGTGATGCGCAAATGTTTGGCATTATCCGATGAAAATGCGTATAAAAAGAACATGGACATTGCTGCAATCATTCTTGCTGCCGGGCAAGGCACCCGCCTGAAGTCAGCATTACCAAAGCCGCTGCACCGGATTGGTGGACGGCCGATGCTGGCATGGTCACTCGATGCGGCCACCGCCGCCAATGCCGCGCGCATTGTGACCATCTTGCCGCGCGCCTCTGAACAAATCCAAAAATGGCTTGATGGCGTTGAATTCTGCATTCAGGATGAACCGCGCGGCACCGGGCATGCGGCGCTGGCCGCAGCGCCTGCGTTAAAAGATTTTGATGGTGTCGCGGTGATCATGTTTGCCGATACGCCGCTGGTGACAGCCAGCACATTAAGCCGCCTCGCTGCATCTGTTGAAGATCATACAAGCCTTGCCGTTTTGGGCTTTGAAACGGCTGACCCAACCGGCTATGGCCGGCTCGTCACCGACAGCAATGGCGATGTGACCCGCATTGTCGAGCATCGCGATGCGACAGCCGACGAGCGGCGTATCAGCCTAGTCAATGGCGGCATTATGGCGGTGCGCTGCCCGCTGTTATTTACATGGTTGGAACAGGTGCAGGCCAACAACAAGAATGGCGAAATTTACCTGACAGATATCGTTGAACTGGCCACGCAAGCCGGCAGCAAAGTAGCATGTCAGATTGCTGATGAAGCCGAAATTGCCGGGGTCAATGATCGTGCTGATCTGGCGTATCTCGAGGCTGTTTTACAGACCCGTTTACGCAATAGCGCGATGCAGCAGGGAGCCACATTGATTGCCCCGGAAACGGTGTTTTTGAGCGCCGACACAATCATCGGGCAGGATGTTATCATTGAGCCGCATGTGGTGATCGGGCCGGGTACGCAGATTGGTGAAGGCAGCATCATTAAATCTTTCAGCCATATTGAAGGCACCAAATTGGGTGCCTGCTGTGTGATCGGGCCGTATGCGCGGCTGCGTGCCGGAACCGATGCTGGCGATGGCGTCAAAATCGGCAATTTTGTCGAAACCAAAAAATCCACAATCGGCGCCGGCAGCAAGGCCAACCATCTGACCTATATCGGCGATAGCGTGATCGGCGCAGATGTGAATGTTGGTGCCGGCACAATCACCTGTAACTATGATGGATTTGGTAAATTCAAGACGATTATTGAAGATGGCGCCTCAATCGGATCAAATACCGCGCTGGTGGCGCCGGTGAAGATCGGTGCTGGCGCGATTATCGGCGCTGGCAGCACCATTACCGCTGATGTGCCGAATGATGCGATCGCAACAACGCGAAGCGCGCTTGACGTCCGCCAAAACGCCGCCATCAGGTATCGCAACCAGCGCAACGAGCCAAGCTGATGCATCTCGATAGTTCGGTAGCTGCCCGCCTGATCAATGACATTCAGGACTGCCACATACTTGTGGTTGGTGATCTGATGCTGGATCGTTTTGTTGATGGCGCTGTCACCCGCATTTCCCCGGAAGCCCCGGTGCCGGTTCTCAGCCAGTCCACATCCCAGCAGATGCCGGGTGGCGCGGCCAATGTGGCGTGCAACCTTGCACAGCTTGGCGCACGGGTTACGCTGATTGGTGCCTGCGGCGATGATGCGACAGCGGCAGATCTGGCTGCCGAATTGCAGCATTTTCCCAGAATCACATTTATCCCGGTGACTGTTGCCGGACGTCCGACCAGCCTCAAAACCCGCTACCGCGCATCAGGCCAGCAGATTTTACGCGTCGATGATGAAGTGAGCATACCCATCAGCGACAGCGCACAAGCTGAACTGTCCGACCGGGTCAATGCCGTTCTCGATACAGCCGACATGCTGATTTTATCTGATTATGCCAAGGGCTGTCTGCCGCTGACGCTGATCAGGTCTTTGATTGACGCTGCCCGGGCTGCGAAAAAGCTGATTGTCGCCGACCCAAAACTGGCCGATCTGTCGGTGTATCGTGATGTCGATGTGCTGACACCCAATCTTCAGGAACTTGCAAACGCTGCCGGTACCAGCCCGACGGAACTTGATGCCATCGGGGCGAACGCGGCCAGACTGGCAAAGACACATAATATCGGCACCATTATGACCACCCTGAGTGCCCGCGGTATATTGGCGTCGCAGGGTGACGGCACACAATTTCATGACCCGGCACGAACCCGCGATGTTTTCGATGTGTCCGGTGCCGGCGACACTGTGGTCGCGGTGATCAGCGCCGCCATCGCCTCTGGCGCGCAGCTTGAATTGGCGGTAGCGCTTGCCAATCACGCGGCCGGGGTCGCTGTTGGCAAGTCTGGCACGGCGATTGTCACAGCTGGCGAAATTCTGGCGCATATGCCGCTGTCAAAGCCAGTGATTGAGGCAAGTGCGCTGGCCGGAATCTGTCAGGACTGGCGCGATGCCGGTGATAAGATTGCCTTTACCAATGGCTGTTTCGATTTGCTGCATCCCGGCCATCTCCACTTGCTGCGGCAAGCGGCAGCAACCGCAGACAGGCTGGTTGTCGGATTGAACAGCGACGCCTCTGTACGGCGCTTAAAAGGCGATACACGCCCACTGCAACGGGCAGAGCAGCGTGCCGCGGCGCTTGCTGCCTTTGATTTGGTCGATGCGGTCTGCATTTTTGAGGAAGATACACCACAAAATCTGATCGGCCTGCTGCAACCCGACTTTATCGTCAAAGGCGGTGATTACCAGCCAGCTGATGTGATTGGCGGGGATATCGTGAAAAAACGCGGCGGCAAGGTTGTTATCGTGCCAACCTATGCCGCCTATTCAACGTCAAAGCTGGTTACCAGCCGCTAGTTATTTTTGCGGTGCTTCCCAGTGTGGCATGGATTGATCGCGGATCGCCAGTTCGAATGATTGCAAACGTTTGTAGATTGAGATCAATTCAACGATCGTTGGCCAGCTCCTGACCAGAAACTGCAAAGATGATTCCACCCGGCTAAACGCCCGCACAATTTGCTGCATCACACCAAGTGTAATGCCTGCCGCGACGATCGTTGGTGCCAGCGCCACATAGGGCACCAGAACCCCGGCTTGCAGATAGGAAAATTTCGCAACATCGAAATACATATAGTGGAAAAACAGCCGAAAATAATTTTTCCGCACATTGCCAAAAAACTCACCCACAGTTGGCGGGGTCAGCCGTTCTGGCCTATCCTCGGCATATACCAGCTCTTTACGATAGGCGGCTTCGACAACCTGATTATTAAATTCAAGACCGGGCAGCTTGACGCCAACCGCCGCCAGAACAACCGTTCCGAACAAAGCAAAAATAATCGCCACATAGACAAGCGCATGATCAACTTGCCCAAAAAATGGCAGCTCGGTGATGTTTTTCGATAAGCCCCATAAAATCGGCAGAAACGCGATCAAAGTCATCACCGAGTCAAGCAATGCGGTGCCAAGCCCCTCCATGATGGCGGCGAACCGTTTGGTGTCTTCCTGGACACGCTGCGATGCGCCTTCTATCTTATGCAGCTTATCCCAGTTTCTGGTGTAAAAATCATTCATCGCTGTGCGCCAGCGAAACACCCAATGTTTGATGAAAAATCCCAGAAAAACCGCAACGATGACATAAATACCGGCAATCTTGAAAAAGGATAACAGCTCGCCGAAAAATTCAGCCTGCGTCACCTCTCCCGGCGAGCCCAACGCCTTTTGCACCATGTCATAAAAACTGCCAAACCATTCATTAATGGCAACATCGACCTGCACCTGATACCAGGTGCCCAAGATAATGATCAGCGCACCGGGCCATGCCCACAACGCCCATTCCCGCGATCTAAAAAATGACGCAAACATTGCTTCGTGCCTTTTTGTTATGAGTTGTGGCGCTGATAGGACGCACCAAACGGTTTATCTCTATTGCTTCAGTAGATGCTTATATAGTGTGCCGGAAGACAAATTTCTAATCTTCCTGTCGATCATGAATCAAGATACTTGTGACAATCCCCAAACCGATGAATACGGTCAGCATTGAGGTGCCACCATAAGAGATCAATGGCAATGGGGCACCAACCACTGGCAACATACCACTGACCATGGCGACATTCACAAATACATAGAAAAACAGCATCATGCTTAATCCCATGCAGGTCAGTTGTGAAAACCGGCTGCGCACCAGAAAGGACACGCGCAGGATCGACAAAGATAACGCCAGATACAATGCAAGAATGAACAGATTGCCGACCAGACCAAATTCTTCACCAATCATGGTGAAGACAAAATCGGTTTGTTTTTCCGGCAGGTAATCAAGCTGGCTTTGGCTTCCCATCAGAAACCCTTTGCCGAACAATCCACCGGATCCCAGCGCAATCTTGGATTGGATGATTTGATAGCCTGCCCCCAAAACATCTGATTCCGGGTTCAAAAATGTCATCACCCGCGATTTTTGATAGGCATGAAGTTGCGACCATAATACGGGCATGGCAACCAGCGCCGCAATGACCGCCCCGCCGACATAACGCCATGGCAGACCCGCCGCAAAAAGCACGCTTAGACCACCGAGCAACAACATTAGCGCTGTGCCTAAATCAGGCTGTTTCATCACCAACAGAAACGGTATCGCGATCATTCCTATAGCCGGCAGATACACAATCAGTGATTGCATTCGGTCCTGTGGCTGACTGTCAAAATATCTGGCAAGCGCCAGAATAATGGCGATTTTTGCTGGTTCAGACGGCTGGAACGACACCCCGCCAATTGAAATCCAACGCGCTACATTCGGGCCAGACCCAATCACCAGCAAAGCCACCAGCACCGCAATCGCAGCAATCAGCATAAAATACGACAAGCGATGCAGAATTTTGAAATCAACAAAGGCCATGACCAACACCACACCAACACCAAAAGCGCCGCGCATGGCATGACGACCACCCCAGGGTTGCCATGACCCTTCAGACGCCGAATACAACGCCATGGCGCCAATCGCCACAAGCAAGAGTGACAAGACGATAATGTGCCAGGGAATGCGAAACAGGGTGCGCCACAAGCTCATGTCACACCTCTTTCAGCAATCGTTTTTGCCAGAATATCACGGGCCACCGGTGCCGCCGTTGAGGATCCGCTGCCACCATGCTCGACAACCACCGAGATGGCATAGCGCGGGTTCTTAATCGGCGCATAAGCAACAAACAGCGCATGGTCACGTTCCGCCCAGGGGCGGTCGATATTTTTGACGATGCCTTTTTCGCGTTGGGCCAGCGAAATCCGTCTGACCTGAACGGTGCCGGTTTTGCCAGCCATGCCGCCATAATCTTTACTCAATTTATATTTATTCGCTGTCCCAGCCGCCCCATGCAGCACTTTGAACATGCCGCGGCGAATGATGGCGAGTGCCGATTCTGGAATGTTCAACGGGGCAAAATCATTGCTGGCATCAGCGGATTTGGAGAGTAATGACGGCGCCACAGCTTTGCTTCCATTGGCAATACGCGCTGTCATTAGGGCAAGCTGCATCGGCGTTGTCAGCACATAGCCCTGGCCAATGCTTGCCACCACTGTTTCACCCGGCGTCCACACCGAACCTTTGGCGGCTAATTTCCATTCATGATTGGGGATAATGCCACTTTTTTCATCGGGCAAATTGACACCTGTGGCCGCCCCTAACCCCAGACGCAGGGCCATATCGCGTATTTTCTGGATGCCGGTTTTGAGCGCAATCTCGTAAAAATAAACATCGCATGACTGTTCAAGCGCCGAGACAATATTCATCACGCCATGCCCGCCTTTGCGCCAGCAGTGAAACACCGACGTACCAAGCTCGCGCTCGCCCTTGCAGAAAAATTCAGTGTTTTCAGATATCACGCCAGCTTCCAATGCCGCCAGCCCGACCACCATTTTAAACGTCGAGCCCGGCGCATACAGCCCCGAGGTCACCCGGTTGAGCAACGGCCGGCGCGGATGTTCGTTCAGCCGGCGCCAGTCACGGTTCAACAATCTGCCGGTAAATAAATTGGGATCAAACATCGGCGCTGATACCAGTGAGATAACTTCGCCGCTATGAATATCCATAACCACCGCGGCGCCGGACTCGGCAGGCACCAGCCGGTCATTGCCGTCACGCAAAATCATATTGTCACCGACTGCCAGATGCGCCTGTAATTCCGCATCCTGCGCGAGGGCTGCCTGTACCTCATGGCTGCCAAGCTCAACCGTATCCCAGCGCCCACGGCGCAATCTTTCGGCGGCGTGAAGCTGCACACCAATATCAATCGACAGCCGCAGATCATTACCCGCCGCCGACGGCACGTCGCTTAGCACTTTTATCGGCCTGCCGGTTGCGTTGACCTCAATCTTTTCGCGCCCCGGGAAACCCCGTAAATTGCGCTCGAATACAAGTTCAACTCCGGTTTTTCCAGTGCCTAATGTTGGCAATATTTCAAGTGTTTCGTCTTTTTCAATTTCACGCTGGGTCACCGGCGACACATAGCCCGTGATATGGCAGGTGAGCGCACCTTGCGGATAAATTCGACGCAGGGATTTGCCAAAACTAACCCCGGGTAATAGGGCACTGCGCACGGCAAGGCGCGCAAGCTCGCGCTGTGACAGGTCATCACGCACCATGATTTCACGAAAAGATGGCAAGGTTTTTGCCATGTCCAGAACATAGGCCTGGCGCAATTCGGGCAAATCAACAATTGTTGCCAGCAGTTTTAATGTCTCTTGCAAATTATCCGCATAGAGCGGTGTGATGCGTAATTCAAACGACTCGGCGTTGCCAGCCACCAACCGCATTTTGCGATCGAACAACCTGCCACGTACCGGCGGCACAACTCGGACGTCAAACTGGTTTCGATCGGACAGCCGACGGTAACGGCTGGTTTGTGCCACTTGCAGGTAATAAAGGCGCGCTGCCAAAAACCCGGTCATACTGACCGTCGCACCAGCCAGTATAAAGCCGCGCCGCGACATCACCCGGCGCAGATCTTTTTCCTTGCCGCGCCTCATCGCATCACCTGCAAGGTTTGCAGCAAACGCTGGATCGAAAACATCATCACAAAGCCAATGGGAAACAAAATCAGGGTAAAGCCAAGCTGAAATAACAAGGGGCTGAGCGACGGCACGGCAAAATGCACCACCGTAAACACAATAAGCTGGAACAGCATGACCGCTGTGCAGGACACCGCAAACCCGACCCATAAATCCATAAAATCACTTTGCTGCAAGCGCAAAACCCCGACGCGCATCGCATAGGACAGCAACATCAACGCCGTTGCCCGGCCGCCCAGAATGTCTGACATCAAAAAATCAGCAATCAACCCCATGATAAACACCGTCATAATCGGCATCAGCTCATCATGATAAATCATAATAAAATACATAAAAATCAGCGATAACAATGGTGAAGCGCCGTAGAAAAATGGCCATTGCGCCAATCCAACTTCAAGCAAAACCAACAGCACCGCGACAAACATCACCAAAAACTGTTTTGGCAAATTCGACTGAAAATCGGCTTTTTCGAAATAGGATTGTTGATCTTTCATTGCCGTGTTCCTGACGCATTCACCCCTTCTAAAAGCCGTTTATCGTCATCAATCGGAAGCGGTGTAAAAAAGCTGCCTTGTGACAGGTCAGAGCGATCAACACCCTCGGTGCCGCCGATTAACACTGAGACATAACCAAGATTGCGAAACTCTACAGCCGGACGTACCCGGATATCGTCACCATCCACCCGGTCGACACGGCCAACCGCCAGACCAGCTGGCAGAATGCCGCCATGCCCCGATGTTAACACCAATTCACCAACCTCTGGCCGCGCTTCAGCTGGCAAAAATGCCAGCTCCAGATATTCACCATTGCGGCCAATTGTCAGCCCCGGCCAGGAAGACGACGCCAGCATCACCGGAATCCGCGCATTGATATCGCTGATCATCAATACCCGGGCATAGGCGCGGCCAACCTCATAAACAATGCCCACAAGACCATTCGACGTGATCACCGGATCACCCGCCGCAATGCCGCTTTCATCACCGATCGCAATAAGAATGGTGTGGGCAAAGCTGCCACCCGGCGCAGTCACCGCGCGCGCTGTGATTAGGCTACGGTTTTCATCCGACACAGTGCCAGTCACGCTGCGCAATTGTTGATTTTCACTTTCCAGAATTTCGGCCCGCCGGCGCCAGCGCTGCAGCAGATCATTCTCGGCCTGCAGCCGGACATTTTCGGCGCGTAACGACGCCACTGTGCGAATACCCTCGGCCATTGTTTCGACACCGCGAATAGGCGCTGATACAAAATCTATAACAGGTGCCAGAAAATCATTGCTGCTCATCCGTAAGTCACGCATCGCAACCAGATCGGCCTTGCCGATAAACATCAAAGAAAAACTAAGCGCGATCAGGACTACATGAACAAGGCGGCGATGTCTGACTTTCGCTTTATCAGACGGTCGCATGATGCATTCCTACCCCTATTTCTGGCCTCAGGCACCGATCAGAACGTTGCGAAGCGTTTTCAATTCTTCAAGGCAACGCCCGGTGCCAAGCGCCACACAGCTCAACGGCTCTTCGGCAATAGAGATTGGCAGACCCGTTGCACTGCGCAGCACCCCGTCAATATCACGCAGCAATGCCCCACCACCGGTCATCACAATGCCTTTTTCAACGATATCGGCGGCAAGCTCGGGCGGCGCCTGTTCGAGTGCCATTTTCACACCCTCAACAATCTGTCGCACCGGATCGGAAATCGCTTCGGCAACTTGCGACTCGGATACCGAAATTTCTTTCGGCACACCATTTACCAGGTCACGGCCACGCACATCGATTTTGTTACCGCTGCTTTTTTCCGGCTTACGTGCCACACCAATGGTTTTCTTGATACGCTCGGCCGTGGCCTCACCAATCAACAGATTATGCGTGCGCCGCATATAGGCGATGATGGATTCGTCGATTTTATCGCCACCAACCCTCACCGAATGCGCAAACACAATATTGCCAAGCGACAGAATGGCCACCTCGGTTGTGCCCCCGCCAATATCCACCACCATCGACCCTGACGGCTCGGTAACTGGCAAATTCGCGCCAATGGCAGCGGCCATTGGTTCTTCAATCAAAAACACCCGGCGCGCACCGCCGGCTTCGGCCGATTCCTGAATGGCGCGGCGTTCGACGGCGGTCGATCCTGATGGCACACAAATAATAACCTGCGGGCTGGCAAAAGACATCCGGCCATTTACCTTGCGGATAAAATGCTTGATCATCTCTTCAGCGACTTCAAAATCGGCGATCACACCATCGGCCATTGGCCGGATCGCGCGAATATTTCCCGGCGTTTTGCCAAGCATAACCTTGGCCTCTTCACCGACGGCCAGCACCTGCGTTTTACCCCGCACTTCGGCCATCGCCACCACTGATGGTTCATCGAGAACGATGCCGCGGCCCTTGACATAAACAAGCGTATTTGCCGTGCCTAAATCGATGCCAATATCAGCCGAAAAAAGACCAAAAACTGCGCCAAACATATGTGTCTCCGGGTTGTTACGCTGACCAAATCAACGTCACCAATCCACCATATACCTGAATATCAGGCATGTGAATACAACTTGCTGTGGAGCACCATCAGGCGCTTCGCAACCTCGTTTAATATGTATAGGAAGATTTTGGCAAAATCTAGTTCTTTGCCTTATCCACCAGACGGTTTGCACCAATCCATGGCATCATCCCGCGCAATTGTTCACCAACCTGTTCGATTGAGTGTTCAGCATTGCGCCGCCGGGTTGCCTTAAAGCTGGTCTGATGAACACGGTTTTCAAGCATCCAGTCACGTGTAAAGCGACCTGACTGAATATCTTCGAGAACACGTTTCATCTCAGCTTTGGTTTCGGCTGTGATGATCCGCGGGCCAGTCACATATTCGCCATATTCAGCTGTGTTAGAGATTGAGTAATTCATGTTGGCAATACCGCCTTCATAAATCAGATCAACAATCAGCTTGACCTCGTGGAGACACTCAAAATATGCCATTTCAGGTGCATAGCCAGCCTCGACAAGCGTTTCAAAGCCAGCCTTGATCAGTTCACACAGGCCGCCACACAGCACCGCCTGTTCACCAAACAAATCGGTTTCACATTCTTCTTTGAATGTTGTCTCGATAATGCCGGAACGACCACCACCGACGGCAGAGGCATATGACAGGCCAATTTCATGCGCGTTACCGGAATGATCCTGATGCACCGCAATCAAACATGGCACGCCGCCACCTTTGACATATTCAGACCGCACTGTATGACCCGGGCCTTTCGGCGCGATCATAAAGACGTCGATATCGGTACGCGGCTCAATCAGGTTAAAATGCACATTCAGACCATGCGCAAACGCAATCGCCGCGCCTGCACGAATATTGCCGGCGATATCTGCATTGTAAATATCAGCCTGCAATTCGTCAGGCGTCAACATCATCACGACATCGGCCCATGCTGCGGCTTCGGTCACATCCATGACCTGAAAACCAGCTTCTTGTGCTTTTGCCCGGCTGCTCGAGTCTGCGCGCAATGCAACAGCCACTTCAGCAACGCCACTATCTTTCAAATTTGCCGCATGGGCATGACCCTGGCTGCCATATCCAACAATAACAACCTTCTTCTTTTTGATCAGCCCAACATCGGCATCCCGATCATAATAGACACGCATTGACAGTTTTCTCCTCTTGTTCAAACAGCAAGCCTGCGCCGCTGGCATCGCGGCAATTCGCTCGCCTGTTTATGTGATATAAAACCTGTGCGCCGTTCATACGGCAAAACCCACCCGCGACGCAAACATCTATTGGCGAAAAGCGCGTTATTTCGCTGATAAATCGATACGGTTGCCCCGAGATATCGCCGAAACACCGGTTCTTGATATTTCAACTTCACCAAGTGACTTCATCAAATCGGTGAAGGCTGCCACCTTTGACGAGGTGCCGGTAATTTCAAAAACAAAGCTTTCCAGCGTGCTATCCAGCGTGCGTGCCCGAAAGGTATCGGCAATGCGCAAGGCTTCGATACGGTCGTCACCACTATTGATGATTTTGACCAATGCGAGCTCGCGTTCAATCGAGGCACCCATTTCGGTCAGATCGCATACCGAATGAATCGGCACCAACCGCGCCAATTGCGCTTTGATCTGCTCGATCACCATTGGTGTGCCCGAGGTTACAATCGATATGCGAGACAGATGCGCCTGTGTATCAACCTCGGCCACAGTCAGGCTTTCGATATTATAACCACGGCCTGAAAACAAGCCGATAACCCGCGCCAATACGCCCGGTTCATTGTCAACAAGCACCGAAATAATATGGCGTTCGATTACGTCGCTATTCATCATATAAAGGCTCCATTTCAGCGCCGGCCTAGACCAGCACCATACCTTCTTCAGAAATTGGCTTTTCCGCCTGATCGGCAGGCCCCATCAACATTTCATTATGCGCCGCCCCTGATGGGATCATCGGAAAACAATTTTCTTCCTTGGCCACCCGGATATCGGCAATCACCGGCCCCGGTGTCGCCAGCATTTCGGTGATCACACCATCAAGGTCGCCAACTGTCTCTGCCATCAACCCGGTCATGCCAAAAGTGTCTGCAAGCTTGGTGAAATCTGGCAAAGATGCGCTGTAGGATTCCGAATAACGGCCGCCATGGATCAATTCCTGCCATTGCCGCACCATCCCCATCCATTCATTGTTGATGATGAACATTTTTACCGGCAGGTTATATTGCGCCAGCGTTGACAGCTCTTGCATATTCATCATGAACGACGCCTCACCAGCGATGTCAATCACCAGCGCATCAGGATGCGCGACCTGCACACCCATTGCCGATGGCAGACCATATCCCATGGTGCCAAGGCCACCCGATGTCATCCAGCGGTTCGGCTGCTCAAATGCAAAATATTGCGCCGCCCACATTTGATGCTGGCCCACTTCGGTGGTGACATAAACATCATGTTTGCCGGTCATCTCGCACAGCCGTTTGATGGCATATTGCGGTTTGATAATATCGCCGGACTGGTCAAACGCCAGACAATCACGTTTCTGCCAGGATTTGATCATCCCCCACCATTTTTCAAGTGATGGTGCATGCGGGGCAAAAGACTGGCGCTTCATTTCTTCGATCATCATTTCCAGAATGATTGTTGCATCACCGATAATCGCCAGATCAACCGCCACATTTTTGTTCACTGACGAGATGTCAATGTCGCAATGAATTTTCGTTGATTTTGGTGAAAACCCGCTGATCCGGCCAGTCACACGATCGTCAAATCGCGCGCCGATATTCAGCATCACATCACAGCCATGCATCGCCATATTGGCCTCATAGGTGCCATGCATACCCAGCATACCCAAGAAATTATCATGCGATGCGGGCAAAGCCCCCAACCCCATCAGGGTCAACGTTGTTGGCCAGCCTGTCATCTCAACAAGCTGTTGCAGCAAAGCTGATGCGCGCGGCCCGGAATTAATGATACCGCCGCCGCCATAGATGATCGGCTTTTCGGCGCGCTTCATAATCGCCACCGCGGCTTTGATCGCCTCGGCATCCGGCACGGTCGTCGGGCGATAGCGGGCTTGCGCCGCTTCGGTCACATCCGCAGTGCGATATTCATACTGACCCATCAGTATGTCCTTTGGCAAATCGATCAATACCGGGCCCGGGCGGCCACTTCTGGCCACATGAAACGCCTCGGCAACCGTGTGTTGCAGAACATCGCCATCTTTCACCAGATAATTATGTTTGGTACAGGCGCGGGTGATGCCGGTTGTATCGGCTTCCTGAAACGCATCATTACCAATCAAATGCGTCGGCACCTGACCCGTCAGACAAACAACCGGAACCGAATCCATCAAGGCATCAGTCAAACCAGTCACCGCATTCGTCGCGCCTGGCCCGGATGTCACCAGAACAACACCGACTTTACCGGTCGAGCGGGCATAGCCTTCTGCCGCATGCACCGCAGCTTGTTCATGCCGCACCAGAATATGTCTGATCTTGTTATTTTTGAACAGCGCGTCATAAATCGGCAAAACCGCGCCACCGGGATACCCAAAGATAACCTCAACGCCCTCATTCTCTAATGTCTTCAGCAGGATCTCGGCACCAGCCATGGTCATATCAACAGACCCAGTCGGCGCCTTGTCGCCAGAGCTTTTGCGTTTTTCAGCCGCCGCGGCAGATTTTGCCATTCGTCTCTATCCCTATCGTTACATTGCGGGCTGATGTTGTTTTCACCAGCCCAACCATAAACACCCCGACAACATATAAGCACCGATGCCGCCTGTTTAAACCGGCCATTGCTGTGCGCCGTAGATACCGAGATGCTGTTACCTAAAATATTGTGATGATTGCCAGTTTTCAAACCGAAGGTCAACCATTTTTAGCGAATAAGTGAAAAGATTTTTTCGTAAAAACTTTCAGAATATTTCTTTTCAAGTATTATTTGCGCATTAAAATTATTACGAATCCATGTCATCTGGCGTTTGGCATAGCGCCGGCTGTCGCGCTTGGCGATGAATTTGGCATCATCTTCGGTGATTTCGTCGCGCAAAAACGCCATCAGCGGCGCCACGCCAAGCGCTTTCATCAATGGCAGACCGGGATCAAGCTGACGCGCCATTAAGGATCGCACTTCATCAATCGCACCACCCGCAAACATATCGTCAAACCGCTGATTGATGCGATCATAGAGCATGCTGCGGGGTGGCATCATCGCAATGGTCACGGCAGTCCCTGATATCGCGCCTTTATGCGGCTGTTGCTGCCACCAGCTGAGCGGACGGCCCGTCGCCAGCACCACCCCCATCGCCCGAATAAGGCGCTGGCTGTCGCCATCAGCAAGCCGCGCCGCAATCGCCGGATCATCGGCAGCAAGCGCATCGCGAAATTCTGTCCCGCCAAGCCGTTTATACAGATCCACACATTGGTGATGCGTCGCCGGCGGCACATCCGGCACCGGTGCAATACCACGCAGACCAGCCTGTAAATACATGCCGGTGCCGCCAATGATAATCGGCACTTGTCCTGCCGCCCGCACCGACGCGATGGCTGTTGCCGCATGATCCAGCCATTCAGCCACCGAAGCCCGATGCGCCGCGTCAAAAACCCCAAAAAGATGATGCGGAATATCCTGCATCTCATGCGGTTGCGGACGCGCTGTCAAAATAGACAGATCAGCATACAGCTGCATTGAGTCCGCATTGATAACCGCGCCGCCGCACTGTTTTGCCAGATCGATTGCAAGCTGTGATTTACCAGATGCTGTCGGGCCAGCAATCATGATATAAGGATGCGCAACTGTCATTTGGTCAGCCAATTTATCATGATCATCGTCAATCTCGTGGGGCAGCTTTGGCTATCTCAATTTCAAATCAACGCTGCGCAATGCGGCAACAGGTGACGCCACTATGCATTATGCACTTGTTTTTTCAACTTCAAAGGCCAAAACCAGTGACCAGACGGCATCGGCATGGCTGACAGATTTTACCGCCGCATGCGCCTTTCTAAATCCAGAAAGTGACGCCAGCTGGCTGGCCCCCGGCGCCGCCGCCGAAATCATCTGCGCCCCCACCGACACACAAAATTATCCCGATATGATGCATAGCCCGGCCTTTCAAGCGTTACGCAACCAAGCAGACGAGGCCGCCATTGATGTGAATATGGTGCCTGTCGAAAACCGCCGAAAAACCATTTTAATGGCCGATATGGACAGCACCATCATCACCTCTGAGTCACTTGATGAGCTGGCCATAGCGGCTGGAATCGGTGAACAGATCATCGGCATTACCCGACGCGCGATGGCCGGTGAAATTGACTTTGAGGCGGCACTTGATGAACGCGTGGCGATGCTCGCCGGAAAGCCAAAATCACTGATCGACAAGATGGTGGCTGATAGCCGCCTGACCGCTGGGGCGCGTACGCTGGTACAAACCATGCGGGCACATGGTGCCTTTTGCTATCTGGTTTCAGGCGGGTTTGACGCACTGACCGGGCCGATCGCCGCCACCTGCGGCTTTCACAATCACCATGCCAACCATCTGGAGCATGACGACAAAACCATTACCGGCACGGTGCAAAAGCCAGTTCTGGATCGTCACGCCAAGGTCACATATTTACAGCATTACTGCGCGGTGCATGATGTTGATAGGGCTGCCACCGCCTGCATTGGCGATGGTGCAAATGATCTGGACATGCTCGGGAATGCCGGTTTTGGCGTGGCTTTTGCCGGCAAACCAATTTTGCGCGAAAAGGTCGCGCTGCAACTGAATCATACTGACCTTACCGGGCTGCTGTTTTTGCAGGGGTACCGGCAGGATCAATTCGTCACTGATCACTGACGCAAAAAAAGAGCAAGACATCATGCCTTGCTCTTTTGTACCTGGCCGGTTGGTCGTCCGGCCCGGTAAGTTTTAGGGGTTATTTTTTGGCAAAGCCAATCTGGATGAAGCGTTCGCGGCCATCGCGTTCAATCAACAGCAACACGCCTGAACGACCGGCCTCTTCCGCCTCTTTGATATCTTTGGCAAGACTGCCGGCATCATCAATCGGCCGCTGACCATAACGCCGCAAAATATCACCCGGTGTCAGGCCTTTATCCGCTGCCGGGCTGCCCGGCACCACTTCGCGCACCACAACACCGACTGCATCACTATCAAGCCCCAGCTCTTCAGCCAGATCAGCATTCAGATTGGCAACCGTAAAGCCAAGGCTGCCAAAGCTGAAATCATCCGTTTTGCCGCGGCCATTTTCGATCACGCCGGCCAGTTCAGCCTCTTCCAGCGCGCCAAGAACAACCTCAACGGTCTGCCGCTTGCCCTGACGGAACAATTCAACCTGCACATTTGCGCCGATTTCTGTTTCGGCGACAATGCGCGGCAGATCACGCATTTTTTCAATCTGTTTGCCATCAAATTTGACAATCACATCACCTGGCTGGATACCGCCCTTGGCCGCCGGCCCACTTTCATTGACCGACGAGATCAATGCCCCAATGTCATCGTCAAGACCCAGCGATTCGGCAATATCCGTTGTCACTTCCTGAATATAAACACCGAGCCAGCCGCGACGTGTCTGACCAAACTCGATCAATTGACCAGCAACACGCTCGGCAAGGTTTGACGAGATCGCAAACCCAATACCGACCGAACCGCCTGATTGCGAATAGATCGCGGTGTTGATGCCGATCACATCACCATCGGTATTAAACAACGGCCCGCCCGAATTGCCGCGGTTGATCGACGCATCAGTCTGGATAAAATCATCATACGGCCCATTCCCAATATCGCGCCCGCGTGCCGACACGATGCCGGCAGTGACTGTGCCGCCCAGACCAAACGGGTTGCCAATCGCCAGCACCCAGTCACCAACCCGCAATTCATCCGAATCGCCAAATGACACCGCGGTCAGATCGGTGTCGCCCGGGTCAATTTTCAGAACCGCAATATCTGTCTTTTGATCCTGTCCCAAAACTTCAGCGGTAAAGCTTGTTTCATCGGCCAGAACAACGCGAATCTCTTCGGCATTTTCGATAACATGATGATTGGTGACGACAATGCCTTCATCATCGATGATAAAGCCTGAACCGAGCGATTGCGCTTTGCGTTGGCGGTTATTATCACCAAAATTTTTGAAAAATTCCTCAAATGGCGAGCCCGGCGGGAATTGCGGCATATCCATCGCCTGTCCGTCATTGACGATCGTGGTTGTCGAAATATTGACCACCGCAGGCGATAATTTTTCGACCTGATCGGCAAAGGAGTCCGGGCGATCGGCCGCCGATGCACCAACCGAAACAAATAGGATGGCAAATGCCATGATAAACTGACACAAAAACACCCGCTGCATTTGCGCAACGGATCCAACGGTCGGGCGCAGCATTCTCACTTGCATGGTAATCACTCCTTACGAAAAACAGTTTTTTGTGACAAAGCCGACGGGACGCCAGCGCCACTTATCTGACTTGTTGTCTAACACCAACAGCATGACAAAATAATGGCAGCATCATGTCAAAATATCTTCGTCTTTGACCAGATTATCAATTTTCTTGCCAGTCGGCCCACCAACCGAAACATCAGTTTGTGGGCTTTGGCGCAGACCATAACTGTCGCCGCATAGCAGTTCCCTGCCGCCGCCTCGTCTGGTCTGCGCGCGCTTGTTATTCGCCGCCTTCCTTATCCTTAAAGAAGCGGAAGAAGCTGCTATCGGGTGACAACACCATTGAGGTGCCGTCTTTACCCATGGATTTTCTGTAGGCTTCCATAGACCGGTAAAAGGCAAAGAATTCAGCATCCTGCCCAAAGCTATCAGCATAGATACTGATCGCCTCGGAATCGCCGGCACCGCGCAGTTCCTGTGCCGAACGCTTGGCTTCAGAGATAATCACCGTACGGGTTTTTTCGGCCGTGGCGCGGATCTTTTGCGCCTCTTCCTCACCTGTCGCGCGGAATTCTTTGGCTTCACGCTCGCGTTCCGACTTCATCCTATTGAAAATATTCTGGCTGGTTGCCTCTGGATAATCGGCACGACGTAGCCGCACATCAATGATCTGAATGCCAAGAGATGAGACTGACTCATTCACCTCATCGCCGATAGATCGGGTGATGTCATTCCGCTGTCCGGTCAGAATTGACGCCAGCGTTTCCCGGCCAAGCGCCCGTCTGACAGACGAATCGATAATCGCCTCCAGCCGTCCCCGTGCGCCAAATTCATTACGCACTGTTTGGAAGAACAGCAACGGGTCCTCGATCCGGTAACGGGCATAGGCGTCAACCTTCAAACGCTTCTGATCAGACAGGATAACCTCTTCCGCATCCTGTGGGATCAGGCTCAACACCCGCTTTTCGTAATAGGTCACATCCTGAATGAACGGCAGCTTGAATGCCAAACCCGGTTCCTGAATTGTGCGCTTTGGCTCACCGAGCTGCAACACCAGCGCTTGCTGGGTCTGGTCAACGGTGAACATCGAATTATACAGCCCAATGGCGCCAACAAACACGACAGCCAGGCTCGCAAAACGTAATGAGGCCATGTTAGTTCCCTCCTGTCGATTTGTTCAGTTCTTTGAGCGGCAGATACGGCACAACGCCGCTGCCTGCCTCACTATCGATGATGATTTTATCCACATTGGAGAAAATTTCTTCGACAGTTTCGATGTAGATCCGCTCTTTGGTCACGGCCTTGTCTTTCAGATAGGCCTGAAAAATCTGGTCAAAACGTGATGCGTCACCGCTCGCACGATTGACCACTTCAGCCTGATATGCCTCGGCTTCAGACACCAGCTTGGCGGCCTCACCCCGTGCCCGCGGCACGATATCGTTGCTAAAGGCCTCGGCTTCGTTCTTCAGACGGTCACGGTCTTGCCGCGCACGCTGCACCTCGTTAAAGGCGTCGATCACGTCGGCTGGCGGGTCAACCGCCAACAGCTGTACATCACGCACCCGCACGCCGGCGCCATATTCATTAAGCAAGTCCTGCAACTGCTGGCGGGCTTGCACCTGAATATCCTGACGGCCTTCGGTCAAGGCAGTCTGAATGGCTGTACGGCCGATGATTTCCCGCATCACAGCTTCGGCCGTTACCTTGATTGTCTGATCAGGCTCGGCCAGATTAAACAAATATTGGCCAGCATCGGCAATCCGCCAAAACACCACAAAATCGATATCGACAATATTTTCATCGCCGGTGATCATCTGGCTTTCATCGGCGATATCGCGGCGTGATGATGAATTACCGCTGACGTCACGAAAACCAATCTCGATCCGGTTATCGCTGGTGACCTCTGGGGTCAGCACGCTTTCAATCGGAAAGGGAAGATGATAATGCAGGCCCGGTGGGCTGGTACGCACCCATTCGCCGAAACGCAAAACCACGCCCTGCTGTTGTGGGTTAACCCGGTAAAAACCGGTGGCGGCCCAAATCAAGCCAAAAACCAGAACCAGCAAGGTTAAGGTGCGCCCTGAAGATGCACCACCGCCGGGCATCATCCGCCGCCAGGCATCACGCCCTTGCCGAATAATCGCATCTATGTCCTGAGGCGGCTGGCCACCGCCGCCGCCTTGTCCCCAGGGGCCGCCACCGCCGCCACTGCCACTGCCGCCACCGCCGCCGCCTTGTCCCCAAGGGCCGCCGCCGTTGTTTCCGCCGCCTTGATTATTCCATGGCATGATGTTGTCACTCCCTCGCCAAACCTGTTTTCCTGATTTTCGTGTGTATTCACAACAAACCGGCTGATATGTATCACCGCTGGTCAGGCAAACACCACCCTTAATCTTGCAAATCTTCAGACAAACGCCTATCTCTGGCTCTCCCAGACAACTCACATATTTGTATAGAAGCGGTTGATTTCAAGAATGACACAGCAATTGGACGAGAGAAAAATTACCGAAGCGCTGAGCAGCGTCGCCAGCATTAACGGCAGCAGCAACATTGTGGCCGCCGGCGCGATTTCCGGCATCGTGATTAAAGATGGCCACATCGGCTTTACCATCGAGATTGACCCAAAGGATAAAGACAAGGCCGATCAACTGCGCGCCGCTGCGGAAAAGGCCGTTTTGGCACTGGATGGCGTATTGTCGGCGACAGCAATGCTGACAGCGCACCAATCCGGCCCCAGCATGCCAACAGGCGGCGGCACCCCACCCGGCACGCCGATTGGCGGTTCAGCACCAAAACAAACCGAACCGCATCAACCCGCCACACATGTGATTGCTGTCGCATCCGGCAAAGGCGGCGTTGGTAAATCGACCACCTCAATCAATCTGGCACTGGCGCTTGCCGCTACCGGCAAAAAGGTCGGCATTCTCGATGCCGATATTTACGGCCCGTCGCTGCCCCGCCTGATCGGCCTGAACCACAAACCACAAAGCGACGGTCAGAAAATTCTGCCGATTGATGCGTGGGGGTTGCAAACCATGTCGATCGGCTATCTGGTCGCCGAAGATGCCCCGACAATCTGGCGCGGCCCGATGGTGATGAGCGCAATTGAACAGATGCTGCGCGATGTGGCGTGGGATGGCCTTGATATTTTGGTGATTGATATGCCGCCCGGCACCGGTGACGCACAGCTGACATTATCGCAGCGTGCCAAGCTTGCCGGTGCGGTGATTGTTTCGACCCCGCAGGATCTCGCCCTTATTGATGCGCGCAAAGGCCTCAATATGTTCCGCAAGGTGAATGTGCCTTTGCTCGGCATTGTTGAAAATATGAGCCATTTCCTGTGCACAGATTGTGGTGCCCGCCATGATATTTTTGGCCATGGCGGCGCTGCTGCCGAAGCCGAAAAGCTCGGCGTTCCATTTTTGGGCGAAGTGCCGCTTGAAATGGCCATTCGGGCGACATCTGATGATGGCACACCGATTGTTGCCAGCCAGCCAGAAAGCCCGCATGCGGCACATTATCAAAAGATTGCCGCCGGATTGCTGGCACAGCTTGATAATGCCCAGCCGAAAGTCGTGCCAGACATTGTCATGGAATGATGCCAGACGATTTTGCGGTGCAGGTTTTTATAAATCGCACGGCGGGGTGGCGCGCTGCCAGCATTCATAGCGATAGCCGGGGATGTCGCCGGCGGGCGCAATCACCGCCTCGACTTGCCGGCTCCATTCAGTCGCGTCAAGTGCGGG
>ERZ802822.662-NODE-662-length-23477-cov-8.233419_pt1 | contig 23477 bp, 21 predicted proteins | sample MGYA00345649_ERZ802822 | MGnify/ENA primary metagenome ERZ802822 (study PRJEB30503, sample SAMEA104212359) | marine metagenome | biome: Westerlies Biome; feature: [SRF] surface water layer (ENVO:00010504) within the epipelagic zone...; material: water...
TCAAGGAAAATGAAGATGGCTATTGAGACAATTGGCCCCAATACGGGCAATGAAAATATGCTGCGGTCTGCAACCGAAACCGGTCAAGTTTTGCAGAATCAGCAGTTGAGCAGAGTGCTAGCTGAGCAGGTATTGCCTCCTCAAGAAGTAACCCCCGGGAGCTACTCCGAGCGAGAGATAAACCTAGCGATCGAGCAGGTGCAGGTAATGATGGATCTTCGCAACAGATCTGTTGAGTTCACCACTGACACAGAAAGCGGCGCTCAAGTTGTGAAGGTTGTGGACTCCGATTCAGGAGACGTGATCCGGCAAATACCTGCAGAGGAGCTGCTTTCCTTCATGAGAAACCTCACGCGAATGATTGGAACTTTCATTGACGAAACAACATAAACGCGTCGGATCTACAGATTAAACCGGGTGCAAGTGGCGCTCCTGCACAAACCCCTAAAGCTACGTCACTTGTATCCGATTTATTTAATAGGTAAAAGGTGCTGACTCAACGTCAGTGCGAGACTAAATTGGATAAGAAGAAGATGTACCGTAAATCCGCACTGGCTGAATACAGCAATATCGACGTCGAAACAAAAACAGAATCCCAAAGTCCTTCCCAACTCATCACCATGCTATTCGAAAAGGCCTGCGTACTGCTCAGACAGGCAAACGAGAATCTTGCACATAGCGAACACGAGGCCTTCGACAAGGCCACCACTCACGCCATGCAAATTGTCATTGCATTGCGAGGGGTACTAGACATGGAGAACGGCGGCGAGGTTGCGCAAAGTCTCTACGACACCTATACGTCTATCGCCGCCAGCTTGTTCAAAGCGAAAAACGACAGAGACGGCGAGAGCATTGAAAAGCTCTACACCGCTCTGTCTGAGCTACGTGAAGCATGGCAAACCGTTAGCTAGTTTGGGTGCCAAAGACCGCATATTTGCGGCAGGCAATACTGCCCTTTTCTAGCCTTCCTTCACCATATAGAACGGGCGAGGTGTATCACCCAAAAGTCGACACGAACGTGCCACGTTGTAGGTATACACCGCGCAGGCTTTACCAGCGCGCCCGCCTTCCCCGACGACCCAAAAATTGTCGATTAGCGGATTGGGAAACACGTTGGTATTCATGGCCGGCAAAATACACTGCGGCTCTCTCAACGCGCGGAATTCACTCTCGGTAGGCAAACGCCACTGCTGCCCAGCCTTGGTGCTGATTTCCTCGAGCATGCTGTCGACTTCGTCGTAAGTCACCAACAGGGCATCGCCAGCGCAGCCTTGCGGAATGTGGCGCTGACCGAAGGCACAGCGATACCACTCTATGCCAGTTTCAGGATCGAGCACGATGCCGCTGCCCTTAATGACATAACGTCCAGTATCCCCCGCAGGGATATGCTCGTAACAAGACGCAGTTGTCCGACTGAAGTCGCAGCCGCTGAGCAGCAAGGGCACGAGCAGCCATAATGTTTGTCGAAACAGCAGCGCCATGATTGTTCCCCTACCTTGATGCGAATGCAGCGTTCGCGAACTTATGATGCTCGATCGCGAATTCGCTGTATTTAAAGTCCTTGAAACATCAACCGATTGTCTACTTGCGTCCAATAGCACACAATCCTTAAAACATCACTTGCATACGGAATAGATATGGATATCGCTACAGTTATCGGTTTCGTCGCCTCCATGGGCCTGATCATTTGGTCTATGGACAACGCTGCAAGCTTGGGGGCATTCAATGACCCGGTATCTTACGCCATCGTGTTTGGCGGTTCGATCATGGTGTTGCTGATGCGCTCTAAGCTCGCTGACTTCATCAACATGTGGTCGAAGACCATTATGAAAACAATTTTTGCTGGCGTCGATAAACCGGCAGATCTTATTGAGCAGATCATTGAGATGGCGAACATCGCCCGCAAAGATGGCCTGATCGCGCTGGAAGGCCAGGACATCAAGAATCAGTTTTTATCCAAGGGCATTGGCTTACTGGTTGACAGCACCCCCCCGGACATCATCGATTCAAGCCTTGAAAACGAACTCTCCCTAATGAAATCGCGCCACGAAAACGCGGCGATGATGTACCGGTCATGGGCGGATATCGCGCCTGCCATGGGCATGATCGGCACGCTGTGCGGCTTGGTGGGCATGCTACAAAACATGAGTGACCCAAAAGCCATTGGGCCCGCCATGGCCATCGCGTTGCTGACTACGCTGTACGGTGCGCTGGTGGCGAATGTGATCGCCAAACCCATCGCGGAAAAGCTCGAGGGTTACTCCAAGGACGAATCAGAAAACTGCGAACTCATCATGGAGGGTATTCGGGGCATACAGAACGGTATGAATCCAAGGTCTATGGCGGATTTGTTGGCGACTCGCCTGGCGCCCAATGATCGTGCTGCCTTAGAAGGCCTGTAACGGCACGCCAACATGGCTGAAACCGAAAATACAGGCGACCCAGCGGGGCTTGAGCCGGAGCTAGAGGAAGAGGGCGGCGCCCAAGAGCCGATACCGGCGAAGAAAAAAGAGGAGGAGTGCCCTAAATGTGAAACCGGGGCGCCGGCATGGATGGCGACCTTTGCCGATATGGCCACCCTACTCATGGCATTCTTCGTGCTTATTTTGTCTTTTTCGAGCGTTAACGTGCCCAAATTTGAGCAAGTCGCCGGATCGTTGAAGCTGGCGTTTGGGATTAAGCGCGTGGTCGCCAAGGTTTCGATACCCATGGCGGAAACCCTCATCGTCAGCACCTTTACGCTGTCAGAAGCAGCTCCTACCGTCATACCACAGCCAACCCAAGCCGTTGACGACTCGTCCCGACGCAACATCAAACAAATGAAAGACTTGAACGATGCGCCAGCAGACATTCAAGCCGAGTACCAGCAGGTGCTGGAAGCCATGGAGTACGAGGTTGAACAGGGCCAGGTGGTGGTCAGCATCGAGGGCGAGAACATTGTCGTCGAGATTATCGAAGACGCTGCTGCTAGCAGCCAAGCCAGTGACCCTAGCCTCGGCAAGGGCGGACGTATCTCCCAGCAGACGCTTGAAATCGCTCAAGGTATCAACGAGATCGCTAGCGACATTGCCAGCGAGATTGTCGTCAAACGCCAAAACCAAGGCGTGGCGAAAGCCGAAGGGCGCGCCACCGAGGCGGCGAGCAAGTATGAAGCCATTCGCGCCGAGCTTAGCGAACAGATCGAACAAGGCTTGGCCGAAGTCGAGCGTGACGGCGATAGCGTAATCATCCGCCTCGGCCAGCAAGACAGTTTTGCCTCTGGCAGCGCGGCGCTGCAGTCAGGCTTTGAGGACACACTCATCAGTGTCGGCGACGCCCTCAACAACACTGGCGGCATGGTTCGCGTCGAGGGCCATACCGACAACATTCCCGTGGCCTTTAGCGAGCGCTTTCGCTCAAACTGGGATCTGTCCTCGGCCCGATCCGCGGCGGTTGCTAATTTCTTATTGGATAATAGCCAACTGCAGCCTGGCAGAGTCACCATTACGGGTCTGGCGGACAGCGAACCCATTGCGGACAACAGCACGGCTGCAGGCCGTGCCCAAAACAGACGAATAGAGGTCATTGTCGATGGCTGAGGTTAATGCGGACCCCAATTTAGAGGAAGAACAAGAGCCGGAAGAGCCGAAGAAGGCGAAACCCAAGGAATGTCCCAAGTGTGAAGCTGGTGCGCCTGCTTGGATGGCGACCTTTGCTGATATGGCGACGCTTTTGATGGCGTTCTTCGTACTCATCCTGTCTTTCACCGAAATGGATGACCCGTCTATTACCAAAATGCTCGACGGCACCATGAGCGAGGCCTTTGGTGTGCAGTATGACGAAGCGAGTATCGAACCGCCCATTGGCGAAAGCATGATCGCTGAGAATTACCGAAGCACCAAGAGCCCCGCAGGACTAGAGGCGCGGGAGGATACGACGGATGAAGAGCCCGTCGAGCAGGAACTCGAAGAAAACCGCGACGTCAGCCAATCAGAATCTATTTCCGATATTGAAAATCTGCGTCGCACCCTGGCCACCGAAATCGCCAAGGGCAAGGTCGATGTGCGAGAGGAAGACGGCAAGATCACGGTTTCGGTAAATGCATTGGCCGATGCCGAGCTGCTGGACGAATCCGGATCACAAAACAGCGATGGCCAAATTGACAGTGAAGACCTTGAGATTTTTGCCAAGGTTGCCGAGTCCCAGGCTTTTATGGAGACCGAACTGGAAGTGGAGTATCTGACAGCGGATACCGAAGACGAAATGCTGCGTCAAACGCGAAAAGATCAGGCGCTGGATGACAAGTACCAGATGCTGCAAGCCGATCTAAGCGCGGAGATACAGCAGGGTTTGGCTGCGGTTGAAAAGGTTGGCGACCAGATTTTGATCAGCCTATCTGCTGCCAACTCTTTCCGTTCAGGCTTTGCAGAGCTTCAGCAAGGCTTCTTGCCAACCCTGCGCAACGTCGGAGACTCCGTCGCCCGCGCTGGCGGTCAAGTTCAAGTTTCCGGCCATACCGACAATATCCCCATTGCGTTCAGCGAGCGCTTTGACTCCAATTGGGACTTGTCCGCTGCCAGAGCCGCTGCCGTCGCCGACTTCTTTTTTGCCAACAACGACATAACCAGTGAGCGTGTCAGTGTCTTTGGTTACGCAGATACCAAACCGGTAGCCGATAACGACAGTGCGGCAGGCAGAGCGCAAAATCGCCGCATTGAAATACTGGTTGATGGCTAGACGCCAAACACTGCCGGCGCATCCTAGGTTAGCGGGCATGTCGTTGCGGTAGCGGGAACATCTATGACGTTAGTGATCAGCGCTCGAAAGCGCCTCTACCACGCCCTTGAGCACTACGATCGAGACGACCCTGCATCGGTGATCATCAGTTCGCTGGTTGTTGGAGTCATTGCCATCAATCTCATCGCGATTATCCTTGAGTCCATACCTGCCTACGCCGCCACCTACGGCGATACCTTCTTCATTATCGAACTGGCTTCCTGCATCTTTTTCTTAGCCGAGTATCTTCTGCGCATTTGGGTCTGCGTCGAGGCGCCGCCAGATCGCGGCCAAAGGGCTGGGGACCAAACGCCCCTGGTAACCCGCCTGAAGCATGTGGCTAAGCCCATGTCGATTATCGATTTGATCGCCTTCTTGCCGTCCATTCTGCAGGTGCTGATGCCCGGGCTTGATCTGCGCTTCTTGCGCATTTTGCGACTGTTTCGCGTCTTCAAACTCATACGCTATTTCGCCTCGCTGGATATTTTGCTCAACGTGCTTTACGACGAGCGCAAGAATCTCACCGGCACCTTTTTGATCATGCTGATTGTGCTGACGCTGGCGGCATCGGCCCTGTACGTGGTGGAGCGCGATGTGCAGCCGGAGGCCTTTGGCTCCATTCCCCAAGCCATGTGGTGGGCCATGGCCGCTCTCACGACGGTGGGTTATGGCGACGCCATACCCATGACCACTTTGGGCAAGCTGCTCGGGTCGGTGGTGACGATTTTGGGTATTGGCATGGTCGCCCTGCCGTCGGGTATTTTGGCGGCGAGTTTTTCCGATCAACTGCGCAGTAGCCGCAAGCATCTGCAGGCCAGTGTCGATGAGGCTCTCGAAGACGGCATCTTGTCGCAGGATGAAATTGAGCGCCTGCGCGGCATGGGCAACGACATGGGACTGCGGCCCGAGACATTGGATGAACTCATCCAAAGTACCGCTAGAATTACCGCTAAGGAGCGTCACAACCCCGTTATTTTAGATATCGATGGCACTCAGACACGAATCGATGGCACAAAAGAAGAATGAACAACAGCACATCTAAGCTGCCGCCTGTGAGCTGCTGGCAATGCCGACACTTCAACACCAGCTGGGATAAAAACTTTCCCTACCTATGCCGTGCGCTGAATTTCAAAAGCCGCATGCTGCCCTGTATCGAAGTCAAACAAAGCGATGGTCGTGAGTGCCTAGCGTTCTCACCAAAATCTTAGATTCGACCGGACGCCATGCAAAGCACGCACCCGTGGACAACAAGACGCTGCAAAAACGTCATAGGGGGACCCAATGAGCGCAGATGACAAGGCCACACAAGAGCCGCAAAGCACCGGTGACGTACTGCTGGATATGGCGAGCCAGCTACTGCTCGCCGTGGTCGTCGGCTTGGTGATGGCGGTGGTCGCCAACGCATTTGTGGAGGGCGCGCGCTGGTTTTTTAACACCAGCCAAACCGAAAATCTTATATCCATGGAGGTAGGCGGGCAGCGTTATAGCCTGGATATTTTTCTCACCCTTGCCGTGGCAGCGGTGCTGATCTTCTTGGTGCGCCGCACACTGGGTATCACGCAATGGTCAGGACCAGCTGACAGTATTTATGCCGTGCAGCAAAACCGCGAGCCCTTGGATATTCGGGTTGGCATGGGCTCTACCTTGGCAGCCTTTATTGCCGCTAGCGGTGGTGGTTCCGTCGGCCAATACGGTCCGCTGGTGCACTTTGGCGCAACCATGACCGAAGTGCTTTTGAAGTACATTCGCATCAAGATCGATCGTCGGGTGTTTATTGCCTGCGGCGTGGCTGGTGCGATTTCGGCTGGCTTCAACGCGCCCATCGCCGGCGTACTGTTCGCCCATGAAGCGCTGCTGCGACGCATTTCCGTCGGCGCCATCGGGCCCATTGCCGTCACCTCCATTGTTGCCTATGCCGCTAATCAGGCTTTTTTTACGCTTGAGCCCATGTTCTCTCTGCCCGACATGCCTATTGAACTGCAGCCGCTCATCCCCTTCCTCATTTTCACCGCGGTCTTCAGTGCGCTGACCTCGGTAGCCTACATGGCGGCCATTCGCAAAGGCCGAGAGCTGGCAACGCGCTCCCAATGGTCCATGCCAAAACTGCTGTTAAGCTGTGTCGTCGTAGTGGGCGCGATTGGCGTCGTTGTGCCGGATGTGGCCGGGCTAGGCTTGCGACAAATTAACCAAATGCTCGATGCTCAATTTGGACTCGGCATGCTGCTAGTGCTGCTGGCAGGCAAAATTTTCGTCACTGCATACTGCTTAAATACGGGCTTCTTCGGTGGCGTTTTTGGACCCGCGTTATTCGTTGGGGCAGCGACGGGGGCCGTCGTCGCCCACGTCGCGATACTCGTCGGGTTAGCACCGCATCTCAGCTACGCCCTACCAGTGGCCGCCATTGCGGCGGTTGGTGGCGCTGTCATCGGCGCGCCCCTCACTGCGATTATGATCGTCATCGAGCTCACCGGATCCTATGCCTATGGCTTGAGCGCCATGCTCTGCGCCATTCTTTGCTCGTTGTTGACGCTGCGTTTTTTCGGGTTGTCCTACTTTGACCGGCAGCTGCTCGATCGCGGGGTTGACCTACGGCTTGGTCAAGAGCATGTGGAGCTATCACTCACACCCATCAGCGAGATCGAGTCCGGCGAATTTGTGCGACTGGAGGCTGACACGCCTTTGCAGTCAGCCCGCCAAGCGCTGGTCAGCGCTCAAGTGACTGAAGCCTATGTCTGTGCTGCCGATGATCAGCTGATTGGCAAAGTTGACATCCATCGTCTGGCCCAAGCATCCTCTTTGACCTTAGCACTCGATCGTAGTCCGGTCACTCTGGAGGCTGACGGCAAGCTCACCGATGCAATGACCACAGCCAGCAAGTTTGTGGGCGAATCGATTCCAGTGGTTCACCAGGGGCGGTTGGTCGGTGCCCTCAGTGAAGGCGATATCTTTAACAAAGTGCTACAAATTCAGGCAAGTTTGAGGCAACAGTAATGCTCCTAAGGGACTTCTCAGTGCGATTTGGATGCCCCAGCGCACGCTCTCGCACGGTTCTACTGATAACCGTTATTGTCACGGCTATCTGCGCCACAACCAGCTATGCCGATTCCTTTCAGGCGGGTCTGAATGCCATGGATCGCGAGCACTACGCCACCGCATTTCGTGCTTGGAAAGATTTAGCCGAAGACGGCGAAGCCGAAGCCCAGAACAACATCGCCTATTTGTATGAGCGCGGCTATGGCGTGAAGCAAAGCTATACGCGTGCGATTGAGTGGTACAAAAAGGCGGCGGCGCAACAGTCACCCGAGGCCATTTACAACCTCGGCATGCTGGCATTTGACGGCTACGGTATGCGTCAAGACTATCTGGCGGCGAGGCGCTACTTCACCGAAGCGGCAGAACTCGAGCTTGCCGATGCCCACTACATGTTGGGACTGATTTACTACCAAGGCCATGGCCTGAAGCTCAATTACACCCGCGCCAAGACGCATTTCTTAGATGCGGCCAAACTCGGTAGCCCCAAGGGTCAGTTCATGATCGCGCTGATGCTGCAAAACGGCGAGGGTCATCCTGCGGCGAAAACCGAGCCGTTAAAGGCCTTTATCTGGGGAACGGTGAGCAAGATCAATGGCTACCCAGATGCCGACAGCGTCTTAGAATTCAGCAAAATGCAGCTATCGCAAAGTGTTCAAGATAAGGCCATCGAGCTGGCGCAAAGGTGTTTTGACAGCGAATACGCCAACTGCCCGGCCTAAAGTTGTTATTTTATTGCCGCCAGCGCTAAAGAATCTGCCGATCTCCCCGATACCTAAATGAAGGCAAAGAATTTGGGTTGCACGTGTCACATTTTGCGCAGTACATAAAATCTTTGGCGATTTTTAGCGATGACAAACAGCAAGAGATTCATTGGTTGTTTGATTCGCTGATTAATAGCCTAGTGATCGCCGAGCGCAATGCCCAAGCGCAGAGGCATTCTGCGGCCGCCACGTCGATGCGCCATGCAAAGAACCTGATGCGCTTTTTGAATCGCAGCTTCCAAGAATTGCCGGATGAGCAGCTGGTCAGCCACCTCGGCGATTTCTTCGACATGCTCGAGCGCTCCGTAGATCACAGCATGCAGCTACCCTTGGTCGAGGATCTGCAGGAAGTCCGTCTGCTGATTTGCGATCTACACAAGGGCTGGGAAACCTTGCTGATGCCCACGACCTCGTCACCGACCCATGCGGTTAAGAGCGAAGAAGAATTCTCGAAAGGCCTGTTAGCTTAGGATCGTCAGACCTGCGCTAGAGATACTCAAAGAGGCTTAATCGACTGACCTGCGCAAACGATGTTTGCGTGGCCTCCAGGCGCGTCATCTCTTGATTAAAGCGCGTAATCGCCGCTGCATAATCCAGATCTTCCGTATTTGACAGCATGCCCTGCAAGCGCAAACGCGTATCAGCGTTTATGTCGATCTGCGTTTCAACGCTTTGAATCTCGCTACCTATCTTGCCGATGGCGAGTGCTAGGCCATCGTGTAACTGCGTCACCTCGCCTAATGCGCGCTGAATATGCGCTGTATCGTCGCTCTGCAAACCGGCAATAAAGTCGTCGAGCGTAGCGAAGAAACCGACCCCGACCACTGTATCCGCCGCCCCAACATCACCCGCCGTCACCGTCATGGCGCCAAGGGTCGGCTGCGCAGCGGTAGTGACCGGGCCATTGGCTTTTGCAGTAAACACCAGATTGCTGCCGGACAAACTCGCGGTATAGGCGAATTTATCGTAGTTCGCGTGACCGGTGATATCCGTCAGTAGGTCTTGTGTATCGAGCGGCGCACCGGTGCCGCTGTGATCGAGCCCAATACTCGTGGTGCCATCGGACAGGGTTTGGACTGAGTTGAATGTCGTAAGATCGGCGACCGAAACGGTAAAGGTTGCTGGCGTGCCAGCAACATTGCGCTCAGCCGAGGCGAAAACATCAAGGCCGTTACGGTTCTTGCCTAACTGCCGCGAGTCACTAACGCTGACCAAGGTCTGCCGCGCATCACCCTTGTAGACGACACTACCGTCTGTCTGAGTTTGAAAGGCGGTGACTTCTGAGTTGCCGCCGGCGAATACCGAATTACCGTGCTCATCACGTGAATTGGCGATGCTCAAAAGCTCATCGCGCAGGCCTTTCACCTCAACCGCGATAATCTCGCGGTCCTTGGCAGATAGGGTTGCATTGGCGCCCTGTAAGGCCAGTTCCTTGATTCTAACCAACAAGTCTGAGCCGTTGGTTAGGGCGGTTTCTTCCAGCTGATAGCGATCCTTAAGTTGACCCATCATGACTTGATAGGTCTCTTCCTTGGTGATCGCCCGATCTAGATTCTCGATACTGCTGACCTTCATCGTATCGTCACTGGGACGCACAATGGCCTTACCGGATGCCAACTGCTCGCGGGTCTGGGCCACTTGAGCCTGGGTCTCCTGCATGGAATCGAGCGAGCGTTGAAAACTCAGCGTAGTGGAAATTTTCATAGATACCTCCGTTACAGTCGCAAGATGGCGTCAAACAGCTGGTTAGCGGTTTGCAGCAAACGCGCGGACGCCTGATAGGACTGCTGAAAGCGAATTAAATTGGCGGCCTCTTCATCGAGGTTCACACCCGCAACCTGATCTCGGGCCTCATTAGCCTGCTCATACACCACCTGCAGGGCTTCTTGCGTTACCTGCGCCTGTCTGGCGGTACTGCCAGCTTGATTGAGCAATCCCAAGTAGGCGTCGTGCAGGGTCTCGTCGTTACCCAGTACTTTGGCGGACTCAATGCTGATGAGGCGCAACAAGTTGTCGTTGCTGCCAAATCCGTCACTGTTGTTGTCGATGGTGAAGACATCGCCAATCTTTGGTGTGCCCGTCAGCGCTACCTGCAAATTTTGATACGCAATCGGCTGGCCCGGCACAAAGGTGCGCTCGGCCAAGACAGTGGCGTCTTGAGTATCACGGATCTGATAGACCGAATCTGAGGTAAAGACGACCTCGAGGGTTGATGTGCGCAGTTGTAGCGGGTCTGTGGCCGCCTTGGTATAGCTGGCACTGAGTGCCGCGGTATTGCCCAAGGATCCCGTGGTAAAAACGACGAGATCTTCACTGAGCGCCTTGGGCGCCTGCAAGGTCGTGGCAAACCCAAGTTTGGCCAGATCCGTAGCGCTGCCGGTTGCCGAGAGCGTGAGTGCAATACTGCGCTCGCTGGTGTTACCGCTGCTGCGAGTCGCTGTGATGTTAATGCCTGCCTGGATATCACCAGACAAGTTTGAAAATACTGTGCTGCCAGTGCCCAAAGAAATGGTTTGTCCCTCGTATCCTTGAGCATTGGACAGTATTAACGCGCCATCGAAATCGAGCCGCGCCTCAACCTTCGTCGTCGAACTCTGGGCGTTGATGTTGTTGACCAATTCCGTCGTGCTTTGGATCGCGGTTGTACTGTGAATGCTCACGCCGTTGAGGGTAAGAGAGCTGGACGCCGTTGAAATCTCGTTAACGGGAATGCGAATTTCGTTATCCGCGGTGGCGTTCAGTGCCAGGCCTGCCGAACTGATGGCGCCGTTGAGCCAATTCACCACAGCGCTACTGGTCAGGCTTGCGCCCGCCGCTAACTCCAATGCTGGCAAGGACGAGCCATCGAGCTTCAACGCACCGGCGGCGATCACGGTCATGGTGTTCGAGCCGGTATTGGTTAACGCTGGCAGCGCCTGACCATTCAGTAGTGCTTCCGCGGTTACCACGGCATTGCCATCGTCACCGGTTGTAATCACTGCCTCGGCGTGAGCGCCCATGGACCAGGTCTCGCCGCGATAGGCGGTGGCACCGTTAAGATAGGTATCGCTATAGGTGCTACCGGCAACAAAGCCATTTTGTTCGCTGAGCATGACGCCACGTTGTGCACTGGTGAGCGCGCTGCCGAACAGATGGCGGCCGTCACGAGTAAATACCTGCAGCTGAGCATCGCTGCTGGCGCCTTGATTCATACTCAGTTCAAGCTCGGCGGTACCGGCGGGCACAATCATTTTTGCCAGCGAATAACTGGTGCTAACCGACAGCGCCGCATCGTTATTAACGTTGTTGACCAGCAAAGCATCCAGCGCGGGGATAGTGCTGCCACTGCTGATGCTATCCGTTAGCCGAATGGCTGCCGTGGCATCACCGGTATTGGCGACATTCTGGGAGACGCGAAACAGGTCGCCAGCGGCCAGCGCCTTGGGATCACTGATCGCCATGGCGATTGTGCGTGCGGGCCGTAACTCGCCGGCAAGCCTAATAACGTCGCCGGCCTTAGCGCTACCGCCGACGGTGATCGACAGTCCGTTGACTGCAATCTGAGCAGGCGAACCCGAGGACGCCGTGCGAATACCCGACAGTGTGTCCTCGACCATCCAGCGAGAATTTTGTTGATCGTAAGTCATCGTCAACGGACGTAGATTGGCGCCAGATTGCTGCGTAGCCGCCACGCTTACCGTCGAGTCGCCCTTGGCCATGCTGTAGTCAACGCTGAAATCTGGCTGGCTGGTAAAAAGCGGCTGGCCGGCTTTTTCCGTTAAGTCCATGCCCTTGGCATGGGCGGCATTAATCTCACTGATAAAGGTCGACGCGATGTCGTCTAACTGTGTCATCGCGGGCCCGAGCATTTGATCGCGAAAGGCCAGCACGCCGCCTAATTCGCCGCCAATCAGACCGGATAAATTGGTGGGCTCGCCAAACGGATCCAGCTGTATGACTGACTTGCTGGGTACGCCGTCGAGATAGCTGATGCCAATGGGCACGGCGTTCTGCCCGTCCACCACCGTCGCGTTTGTGATGTTCGGGCCGATACCCACCGATACCGTGCCATTCGCCGTTTCACTGACGGAGATACGTGTAATTTGCGCCATATCGCGCAGCACTTGATCACGGCCATCGAGCAGATTGGCCGGTTGTTTCGCCACATCCGAGGCTTTTGCTAAGTTCGTGTTGATGCTGGCAAGTTGCTCAGCCAAGGCGTTAAAGGCGTTAATTTTGTCTGTGGCTAGCTGGCGGGTCTCAAGGTCTAGCGCATCAAGCTGACTGGCTAGGCCGTTAAAGCGTGCGGCCAGAGTTTGACCGTCGTTGATGACCTGCGTGCGCAGCACCTCCGATGACGCGTCAACGCTGAGGGCGCGTAGGCCGTCAAAAAAACCGCCGAGGGCTGGCGTCAGGGAGGCATTCTTGTTGCCGAACACATTGATCAGCCGCTCCGTATTTTCGATCAGCGGTGACTGGGCATTGAGATCACTGATACTGATTCGCAGCGACGATTCAATTTGACCGTCATAAGCACGACGAACACCGTCAGCAATGGCGCCACTGCCTAGGAAAAACAGGCCGTTCTTAGTCGGCAGTCCTTCCTGCAGTGCAAGATCTTGCCGCACGTAGCCATCGGTGTTGACGTTGGCAATGTTGTTACTCACCACCGACAAGGCCATTTGGCTGTTGCGGATAGAGGAGCTACCGATGGAAATCAGGTCTGTCATTGCTCACCTCGCGACAACGGCAGGGATCGACCCGGACGCTGCAGCTCATAGGCACCGTTGTTTTGGCGTAATTCGTAGCCCTGAGATTTAGGCAGAGGCATCGCGCCCCCCTCAGTCTTGGCCGTTGGACTTAAGTTCAATTGATTTTGTAGGGCTTGAGCGATGCCAAAGGTGCCATTGGCGGCAAGCTCGGTGGATAACTGTTGATCGAACATCGACTCGTAGGTTTTGGTCGATTCGGAATCAAGCAGACCCGAGCGGTCTGTCGCTTCGCGCATGGACTTGAGCATCATGTTGATGAAGATGGCTTCAAATTGCTGGGCGACTTCCTTGGTGACTTTTTCGTCGCCCTGCACCGCGCCCGCACGCATTTTTGCCAAGCCGGCAAAGTCCAACGCATTGGTCATGCGGGTGTCTGCTGTGATCGGATCAGACATCGGATTAAATCACCAACAGCTCGGCGCGCAGGCTACCTGAGCTTTTCAGCGCCTCTAAAATGGCGATCAATGACGAGGGGCTAGCGCCAACCTCGTTCACGGCTTCGACGATGTCGCGCAGATCAACCCCCGGTTGAAAGAGGAACATGGGGTTGGCTTCTTCAACCACCTCGATATCAGCGTTCTGTACTTCGACAGCCTCACCAGCACCGCCAAACAGGCCCGCTTCTGGCTGCACGACTTCGTTGGTGGCTGAAATAGAGACCGACAAGCTACCTTGGGTGACTGCCGCCGCGGTGACCTTGACCGTGCGGCTGATGACCACCGTGCCGGTTCGCGAATTGACCACGACCCGCGCCTTAGGCTCGCCTGGGATCACGTCGATGTTTTCGATCATGCTTAAGAAACCTACCCGCTCCGGTAGGCCCAGTGGTGCTCGCACGGCCACAGAACGCGCATCAAGTGCGTTGGCGGTGCCGACACCGAATTTATCGTTAATGGCGTCAGAGATGGCGCTGACCGTGGTGAAGTCGGTTTGATTCGTGTTCAACACGATATATTCCGATTCACCGAAAGGCGTATCCACTGCGCGCTCGACGATGGCGCCATTGGGTACCCGCGCCGTTGTCGGCACACCGATATTGATCTCGGTACCCGCGGCATTGACTTCAATACCTGTGGTGGTCAGCGGCCCTTGCGCTAGCGCATAGATTTCGCCATCGGCGCCGCGCAGCTCAGTTAACACCAAGTTACCGCCACGCAAACTGGTGGCGAGGCCAATGGTGGCTACATTCACGTCAACCGTTTGCCCGGGCTTGGCGAAGGGCGGCAGCGTCGCTGTCACCAGCACTGATGCCACGTTATCAAGCTTGGTCTTGTCGTAGGCAAGATTCGCGACACCGCGATTGAACAGGTCGTAGTTGGAGATCGGGCCGTCGACATCAACGCCGAGTCGATCCAGCACTTTCTTTAAGCTTTGCGCGGTGAAGGAAATTTTGTCCTCATCGCCAGTACCCTGCAGGCCAACCACTAGGCCATAACCGATGAGCTGGTTAGACCGCGCACCCGCAACTGAGGTGAGATCCTTGATGCGGTCGGCGACGGCTTGGTTGATCAGCACCGGCTGTAGGACCAAGGACAGGGCTAACGCCAGAAACTGTATTTTCTTGCTCATGCTTAAAATGGCCATACTTTGTTAAAGATACTCGTGCCCCAGGGCACTCTGGCCATGGCGGACAGATCACCGGAACCCTCGTATGAAATGCGCGCGTTGGCTAAACGAGAGGAAAGAACCGTGTTGTCGGGCTGGATGTGACGCTGATCGACAAGACCCAATAGCTGGATCGTTTCACTGCCTTCACTCAGCGTGAGGCGTTTCTGGCCCTTAATGATGAGGCTTCTGTTCGGCAGCACTTGCACCACGGTAGCTGCAATGGCGCCGCTGAGAGAGGCGGCTTGATTGGCCGTACCCGCCCCCTTGGATTCGATACTTAAATTGTCGAAAGGAATGGCCTTGGCCACTTTTTCAAAACGATTGTCTTGTAGCGCGAAGGCGCCTTGCAGGGCCTGCAGCGGGCTGTTTATGCCTTCTCGCGTGGTCTCTACGCCGCTTTGCCGCTGGGCTTGGGTAGCCTCGGTGAGGACAACGGTAATGATGTCGCCCACCTGAAAATTTTGTTTGTAGCCAAAACGGTAGCGGGCATTGCTGTCTGCAAAGATAGACCCGGTCACCGAGGTGATTTCTTCAGGCATCACCGGAGTGATGGGCTCAAAAGCTTCCTCGCGCAGAATCGGCGCAATTTGTGGCGCGGCGCAGGCGGTGGTAATGACCCAGGCCAGCAGCAGCACGGTAAGTGTTTTTATCTTATGCATGATTAGCCTTACAGGTTGTTGTTCAAGAAGCGCAGCATGGAGTCCACGGCGGAGATCGCCTTGGAGTTAACCTCGTAGGCACGCTGGGTTTCGATCATGTTGACCAGTTCTTCTACGACATTGACGTTAGAGGCCTCTAACATGCCTTGGGCGATGCGCCCTGCACCCTGCTCACCAGGCACCAGCACAATGGGCGGTCCAGAGGCTTGGGTTTCTCGGAATAAGTTCTGACCCAGGCTTTCAAGACCGGATGCATTAATAAAGCGCGCTACCTGAATCTGGCCAATCTGCTGGTTGCCACCACCGTTCGCCAGCTCGATGCTCACCGTGCCGTCTGTGCCCACCGATATGCTGGCGGCTTCTTGGGGAATGACGATCTGGGGCTGCAGCAGGTAACCGGCGCTGGTGACCAGTTCACCGTTCTGCGAGAGCTTGAAGCTACCGTCACGGGTATAGGCCAAGGTGCCGTCAGGCTGCAAAATCTGGAAGAGTCCGGGGCCTTCAACGGCAAGATCCAGCGCGTTTTCCGTCGCGATCATGTTGCCTTGACCCTGCATCTTTTCGGTAGCGACGATGCGTGTACCGGTACCGAGCATGAAACCGTTCGGCGCGTTGGTATCCGCACCGGTCTGGCCGCCGGCCTGACGAATGTTCTGGTACAACAGGTCCTCAAACACCGCCCGATCTCGTTTGAAGCCATTCGTGTTGACGTTGGCTAGGTTGTTGGAGATCACGCTCATGCGTGTTTGCTGTGCGTTCAAGCCGGTTTTAGCAACCCACAAAGAAGCATCCATAGTCTGTCCTTTTTTCCAATCGTCGCCCCTAACGGGGTCGGTTATTGTTTGTCGTGTTCGTTATTCGTTGTTACTAACGCGCTAGCTCAGGCGCATCAGGGTGTTGTTAGAGTCACCTAAGTCGCCCAACTCTTTGACCAATTTCATCTTCATTTCGAAGGAGCGCACGCCGTTCATCATTTGCACCATGGTTTCCATGGCATTGGCAGAACTGCCCTCAAGCTGGCCGCTGGAGATAGACACCAGATTCGGGCCACTCTCAAAATCGCCAACCGGCTGACCGACCACCTTGAACAGACCGTCGGTCATTTTTTCCAGCTGCACCTCGCTGGCATCACGCAGCAGCAGCCGATCAATCTCTTGGGGTTCAGCGACCTCCTGCTCGGGATCGATTGCATAGATCACGCCTTCATCTGAGATGTTCAGCAGCTGTCCGGGAGGCGGCACGATAGGGCCGCCGCCGTCATTCAGTACAAGCTGCCCCGTCACCAGCGCTAACTCACCGTTTTGATTGGTGCGAATGTCGCCGCGGCGCGTAAACACCGTTTGGCCTTCATCGTTTTGCACGCCAAGTACGGTCTGGCCGTTCATGTAGATGTCGGTCGCATTGCCAGTGGCAATGCGACTGCCTGGCGTCATGTTGACTAGGCCTGTCGGTTCGTTGGTGGCCAAGAACCGTGTTTTAAAACCATCACCGTCCACGCGATAAGTCTGCAATGCCATTTGGTAGGCTTTCTTAAAACCAATCGTTGAGACGTTAGCCAGCTCATGCATGGAGTTGGTCTCTTGATTGCGTTGGGCGTTAATGGACCCAACGGCGGTATATATGCCCTTATCCATTACGCGCTACCTAGCTTCGGATATTAATAATCGCCGAGGTCAAGGCCGAGGACGTTTCAATCGCCTTAGCATTCGCCTGGAAGTTTCGTTGCGCGGTAATCAAACCCACCAACTCAGTGGTTAGGTCGACATTCGAACGCTCTCGCGCACCGGCTCGAATCGTTCCAAATCCTGCGGTACCCGCCTCACCGAAGGTCGCTGCACCAGACTTTGCTGATGACAGATAGGAGCTGTCGCCGTTTTGTCGTAGACCTTCGTTACTGGCGAAGGTGGTGAGTACGATCTTACCCAGCGACTCCTGAGAACCGTTGGAGTAACTGGCGACCACCAGACCGTCGTCACCGATGTCTACGCCTACTAGGTCACCTTCCGGTGAACCGTCTTGAGACTGCGCCTTGACGGCGAAGGCCTGAGAAAACTGCGTCGTACCCGTGTAGTCGATGCTCAGGTTCAAGGCACCACGACCGCCGGCCAGGAACACCGTATCTAGCTGGGCACCACCAGTGGGAGACACCAAGTTGCCCGATGTATCGAAGGTCAGCTCACCCTTATCGAGAAAAATTGGCGAGAACTCTGGCAGTGTGGTGAATCCATCCGCACTGGCGGTTTCGTTACCAAATTCGTCAATGTATTTGTTGATGGAAACGCCGTTGACTTCGTCGGCAGATTGCGAGGGCTTAATCCAGGTGGTGGTTTCACCACGACCAGAGCCGATATTCGCAAGTCCCCAGGTGGCTGAGCCGGATACCTTGATGAACGAGTCTGTGCCCGTGGTGCCAGAGGTAAAGACCAGGCCGTTACTGTTGGAATCGTATTCAACGCTAACACCGGAAACCGTATTGCCATTTTCAGACGCCAGCTGATTGATGCCCTTTTCCAGCTCAATGATGAAGCTGTCGAGGGTATAGCCAGAACCCGTGGGTATGACCAAGGTGCCCTTCACATCGTCAACAGATACGACGAAGGTGTTGTTGGAAGCATCCACAGAGAAGTTGTTATTCACGTTCACCGCGATGGAGCTGCCTCGGCTGACCGCAGGCAGTGATACCACGCCGCGAACGGCATCGTCTGAGGGTAATTCCGAGTACAAAGAGTCGGTGGTATTGGTCACCTCAAAGCCCATGAAGGTTGCTGCGGGTAAATTGGTTTGCAGGGTTTTGTTGCCCTGGGCATCAACAGCGCCAGTTGGAACGCCAGTTGTGGCATCGAAGGTTGGCACCGAAAAATTCACGTCAATTTGTGAGGTGTCGCCTGTCGTACCCGACGAGAACGAGAAGGTTTGCCGGGCGCCGTCGTACTCAACACCGATACCGTAGCGTTGCTCGTTCGCAACTCTTTGAAGGCCGCCATTCGGCGTTACCGTGGCGCTATAGGAGCCATTGGCATCTACCGGAACAAGGGTGGGCGTCGTTTTGAACAGGTTGTTGGTGGCAACCGAACTCAGCGACACGGTATCGGCAGAAGCCGTCGGTTTGAAGCGAAACTCGCGAGTCGCATAGTCATAAGTCGCGGTCACGTTGCCTGCGCCAACCGCCGCATCGATCTGGGTCTGTAGCGCCGTGACCACCTGATCGGTGGTGGCGGTCAGACGCGCAGCGTCCGTGGTAAACGCCGTACCAAGGTCGATATTTGCCGTCGTCGTCGTTGTACCTGTGGTGAAGTTCACCTGAAACGTGCGGGCGCTGGCGGTAGTGAGGTCAAAGAAACGCTCGTCACCAAATTTTACGTTGAGCTGGTTTTGAATAATCGTCGCGAGCTCAACCCCGGTGTATTTTTGATCGTTGGCCGCTAAGGCCGATAGATCGACGGTGACCGGGCTGCCTGAGTTATCAACATCAACCGTCAGAAAATTCTTTAGCTGGGCGACCGTAAAGTCGCCATTGGTCACGCCTGTGCTGAAATTAAAGCCTTGGTCCGCAGTCAAATCGTTGGGCAGCTTTGCCCCTTCGACTGTGGCCGGCACAGACGTGCGCACATCGTTCAAATCATCCAGTGAGAACTTCTGAGTTTTTCGGTTAACCAGTAAGTCTTCCACCTCTGAAAACGGCTTGAGCACGCCATATTTGTTCACGAACAGCAGTTCGCCGTTGTCATCCGTTGCTTGCTGCAGCGCAGGGTTTACCTGGTCATCGCCAACGAATACGTAGGTTTGGTACTTGTTCGTAGGTGAGTTAGCCGTCGCGTTAGCGGTTTTCACATAGTAAATGGTCGCTAGGTAAGAGTTACCCCCGCTGTCATACACACTCAGCGCCGTCGATTTGTTGTAGGTGGCTGGATTGTTACGGTTGAATGGCGCATCTATCACTTCTGCATCAGAAGGCAGGTTAAGCGCCAGCTGAATTTCAGAGGTTTCCTGTGCTTGGCCAGAAGTTGACACTGGAATCGCCAAACGACTGAGCTTTTCCAGGTCCGCCTTACCGGAGGAGTCAACGGCTGCTGCTAATAGTGCCTGCCCGGAGGAGTTCACAACGTTGAACTGTTCATTCAGCACGAAACTACCGTTACGGGTAAAAATATCTGTGAGTCCGTCTGCCGACTTCAGCGGGAAAAATCCCTCGCCGGAAATCGCCAAATCTAGGGTATTCGAGGAGAACTCGACGTTACCCTGTGAAAATTCCTGCCGCACTTCCTTCAACGACACGCCCTGACCCACAACCGAGGTGGATTTCTGTAGGGGTGAGGTCGCGAAGATGTCACCGAAGGAGGCCCGCGACTTCTTAAATCCGCTGGTACCCACGTTTGCAATGTTGTTACTGGTTAGCGCCAGTTCGGTGGTTGCCGCCTTTAACCCGGTAAGAGAGGTATAGAAAGACATTTATGCTGCTCCAATTCGCTTACGTTCTGTGTTTCGTGTTGTGCCGTATTTATTCGGAAATGCGCTTAACGTCGGCTAGCGCTAGGGTTTGGCCATCGCTGATTTCCACCAGCACCTGACCCAGCTCGTCATTAAACGAGACCCCCTGCACCCGAGTTTGGCCATAGACCGGCAGGCCCCTTGAGCTATCACCGTTAATCATCTCGGCCTGAAAAATGTAGTCGCCGGCTGGTGCCGCTTCGCCATCGAAGTTGCCACCGTTCCAGTCAAAGCCAACCTCGCCAGCCACTTGAGGGCCGAGGTCCATGGCGTTGACGATCTGACCCGTGTTGGCATCCAAGACGCTCAGTCGAACGTTGTCGGCCACTTGATCCAGCTCCACGTAGCCGCTAATCGACTTACCGCCGTCCTGACGCATGACTGCTCCTGAGGCGAAGACGTTCTTGCCGATCAGCGAGGCGCCACGCATGATTTTTTCGCTACTTTGTGTGTTGACGAATTGATCCAGCGAATCCGACATGCGCGTAGTGGCTTCTAAGCTGGAGAACTGTGCCAACTGGGCGACAAAGGCTTCGTTCTTCATGGGATCCAGCGGATTTTGGTTCTGCAGCTGTGTGGTGAAGAGCCGCAAAAAGGCGTTTCTATCCAAATCTGATTCGGGCTTGGGTGCGGCTGCTTCGGCGCGTAAATCCGCCGTCGTTCTGATGCCTGTAAGACTGAGGTCACTCATATCGATCCCTATTTCTTGAGCAATTCAACGGTACGCAGCATCAACTGCTTGGCCGTGTTCATTGCTTCAATGTTGCTTTCGAACGAACGTGCTGCGGCTGTCATTTCGATCAGCTCATTCATCGGGTTGACGTTGGACATGTAGACATAGCCTTCTTCATTGGCGTTTGGGTGTCCGGGGTCATAGTTAGCGGGGTTCGTTGACTGGTCTTCGATAATGCGCTGCACACGCACACCGCCTTGGGTTTCACCGCGCCGCGCATCCACTTCGTCGGCCAATATGGCTTCAAAGACCGGTCGCTTGGCCTTGTAGGCATCTTCTGCCGTTGATTCGGTGACTTCGGCGTTGGCGATGTTCGACACGGCCAAGTTCATGCGAATGACCTGCGCGTCCATTGCGCCACCGGCGACTCCAAAAATTCTGTCTAAGCTCATTTACTTACTCCGATTGATCAGTGTCCTTGCCAACGCTTAGCCGCGCAGCAGTTCCATGACGAGCTGATTCATCTGATTGGCTTGGCTCAGCATCGAGGTGCCGGCCTGCTGTAGCACTTGGTTTTTCGCCAACCGCGCTGATTCCAGGGCGAAGTCGGCATCCTCAAGACGAGAGCGCGAGTCCGCGGTCTTTTCCGCAATGTTCATCAAGTTGGAAATCGTGTGATCCATGCGGTTTTCGATGGCACCGAGGTCTGAGCGCATTTGCGCGACTTTGTCCAAGGCTGCATCGATGATGGAGATTGCATCGCTGGCACCGGCCTCTGTGCTGATCTTTACTTGCGTTAAATCCACCAAGGAGGCGGTTTGCGAACCGGATGCAAAGTAGCCGACGGCATCGCCTGCGACGCCAACGGTGAGGGTGCCCTCGTCGTTTACTGCGGTAGCAGCGTTCAGCACCGGTTGGTCGGCTGTTCTTATCGCACCGGGCTCTTTAGCGGTAAAAGTAAAACCGTTTGAGCTGTTAGCGGCGATATCGTATTTGAAGTCGGCAAAACCCGAAGCCGTCTGGAAGGCAGTTACTAGGTCAGCAGTACTCGGCGTACCCGCCCCGAGAGTAATGGAGAGAGTAGTCGTGCCATCGGAAAGGGTGTGGGTCGCGCTGGCATAGTTCGCCAAAGTGCCATGGGTCTGAGTAAACGTCGCCTTCGTGGCGCCAGCTTGTTCTACGGAGAATGAGTGCGAGGAGACAAACTTCAGTGTACCCGAGATGCGCGTGGAATCTGCCGCAGCGCCGGTCGTGCCAGCCGTTAACGTGCCTTCATCGGTAACTGCTGCTGCTGCAGTGAGCACAGGCTGCTCGGCGGTTTGAATAACGCCAGGCTCTCTGGCCGTAAAGGTAAAGCCGTTGGTGCTGTTGGCGGACACGTCGAATTTAAACGAGTCATAACCAGTCGCAGAGCGAAAGGCCGATACCAAGTCTGCGGTAGTCGGCGTACCCGCACCCAGGGTAATAGAAAGCGTTGTCGTGCCATCAGTCAGCGTATGTGTTGCGCTGGCATAGTTCGACAGCGTGCCATGTGTTTGGGTAAAGGTGGCTTCGGTATTGGTCGCCGTAGCGCCTTCACCGAGGCGCACAGGCTGACCGATCACGTTGGTGACAAGACCATCTTCGCCTAGTTTTTCAACGACTAGGTCGACAAACTCCGTGCCGACCTTGGTGTTTTCAATGGTGATGTCGTCACCGTCGGCATCAAAAAGCACGACTTTGTTGTTATCGACTTTGGCCGTAACACCAGAGGCACCCGAGATGCGGTTGATCGCCTCGACAGCGTCACCCACATCGGTGCTGGAAATAATGAAGTTACCCGTTTGGAAATTGTTGATCTTTAAGTTGTATGTTCGCGCGGTTGGGTCACCAGATGACAGCGCTGCGTAGGTTTTGGCGTATGCCTTCACGCCGGTTTCCGCCGTCAGCAGGTTGGCTTTCATGGCCACTTCCTTAGCGGTGTCTTGGCTAGACGATTCAACGATTCGGGTGCCCAGATAACCGAAGATCTCAATATCTTCATCGGTGGTGATGGGATTCACCGCTGCGGTTGCGCCGGCTGTTTCTGGATTGACGCCGTTACCGACCAAGGTATGGGCGCCAATCTGATTGGCCGCAACCGAGTCCACCGAGAAAGTAATATGCTCGCCTTCTTCGATGCCCACCTGCAGCTGCTTGTTAATGAAGGTGCCGTCCAATATCAAAGAACCGTTGTAGCGGGTGTTAGCCGACACACGCGTGACTTCTTGAATCAGCAGGTTCACCTCATCCTGCAGATACGTTCTGTCTGAGGCGCTGTTGGTGCCGTTCGCCGCCTGAATCGACAGCTCGCGCATACGCTGGAGCATGTCAGATACTTCGGTGATGGCGCCTTCGATGGACTTCGTCATGGCGATGCCATCGTTAGAATTCTTGATGGCCATGTTCAGACCCTGAATTTGCGCAGTCATGCGCTGGGTCATTGCCAAACCTGCAGCGTCATCCGATGCGCTGTTGATTTTTGAACCGGTCGCCAATCGCTCCATCGCTGTCTCCAAATCATTCTTGGAGTCGGCGATAGCACGCTGTGCTGTCAATGAAGAGATATTGGTATTAATTGAGAGAGCCATGATTAATCTACCCTTTTAATTTTGTTTTATTCGCCGCGAAGCGCTCTACGCACACCGCCAATCCTGTTTTCCAGAAATTGCAGCGTTGCGGTGTAACGTGCTGATTCCTTACCAAACTCGGCTTGCTGGAAATTCAGTTC
>ERZ802822.663-NODE-663-length-23461-cov-28.898649_pt1 | contig 23461 bp, 21 predicted proteins | sample MGYA00345649_ERZ802822 | MGnify/ENA primary metagenome ERZ802822 (study PRJEB30503, sample SAMEA104212359) | marine metagenome | biome: Westerlies Biome; feature: [SRF] surface water layer (ENVO:00010504) within the epipelagic zone...; material: water...
CTTGGGCCTGATGTTGCAAAGGTTTCTTTTCTCTTAAATGCTTTAAAAATAGAATCTCTTGTATTTTCTTCAGCCCAAGCAACAGCAAGTCCTGAGGCACCCCATTGAGTAAATCCTGTGTTTGCATAGGTACCTTGATTGAGCTCAATTGTACTTACTGGCTGATTAAAAGCCTGCATATATTCATTCATTGTTTCAACATTTTCTTCAGTTAAAGGAATTGATCCTCTATTTTCAGGATCGCCATCCAGAAGACCAACTTTTGACCAATAATTTGATTCTTCAAATGCTCCCGCACCAGTATGTGTATCTGTTGATCCAATTAAGCCAAATTTATATGGGTTTCCTTGATTTGTAAAATCAAGAGTTAAACCATTTAAGTACGCCTCTCTGACGTATCCGCCAGATGGTTTACTGTATGTTGGTGGCCTACTTCCAACTCGCACATCCATAATTTCAAAGTCAGCCCATTCATCATCAGGTGATAGCAATGGATGGGTATCAGAAGTTCCTTTAACTTGGGTAATTTCTACTAAAGGCTCATTTCTCATTCGCTTTTCTGAATATGCTCTATTAATAGCATTAGCTTTAAAAGTTTCCATTTCAAACATCTGGCCATTTGAACCATTGCTATTATGAGGAATTGAAACCGTATCTACTCCTTTATCTCTTAATGCATCTTGCCATGTCCATAAATCTTCTGGATTAAGAGAATCAATTCTAGTCCAAGGCCTTATTGAGGCAGTAGACGAATTAAAAATAACATTTCTATGAAGATTTCCTCCCTCTACATCAGTGGAAGTAGTGAATTCATATCCAATAAAGGTAGTAAAGTGCCCTGGATCATTATGTTCATTTGCAGACCTTGCAACATCGGCCCATGCTGACTTGTGAACATCATAATCAAATGATTTTAAGGCAACTTGAATATTTCTAGTAAACCATGCCTTAAGCAATTTTGGATGCCAATCTGGATATAGTTGAATAATTGTTGCTCCAAGAATTGAGCTAAAAATATTTGATCTTTCGCCTGCGGACTCTGGAGTAAGGTTTTCTTTTCTATTTAAGTTATGAAAAGGTTTAGTAAATTCTTTTTTACCTATATCTGATGTAGGATCAGAAAAAGCTTGTATCATTCCCATATAAAAACCATGATCTGTAACAGAATAAAAATCTAAAGGTTCTCTGAGTTTCATTTCGTAGCCTAATGGGTGCAATATCCCCTCTCCTTTAGCATATCTATATGCATCATCAGGAGAAGCTGTAACTCCAAAAACATAAGCATCAAAAGAATGTTTTGTATGAACATGAAGATCACCATAATATGGATTTCTATCATTATTTGGAGTTGGTTTTGGTTTATTAACTTCAGGTTTATCTACAGAAAAATCAACTATTTCAAGAGCAGAATCAGTTTGTATGTTTTTAAATATTGTGAGTATTGGTCTACTATTATTAACATCAACATAAGCTAATAATGCAATAGTTAAATAAATTATAGGTGCAGCTATTAGAGCTTTTTTTAATATACTTTTAATATCCATAAAATTCCTAAACTTTTTTTATAATAATATTATAATGTTAAATATATTAAATCTTAAAATAACTATAAATTAATTTTATGCAAAGCACATTTATTTATTCAATTATTTGTTTATTTATTGCCATGGTAATGTGGTCACTTGAAGGGAGTAAATACACTGATTACAGCAGAAATATGAGAATGTATATTTTCTTTAAGTTTAGCAAGTGGTTCTTTGTTATATCAGCTTTTTTTATTCCTATTTTTTATTAATTAAGAAAAATATTAAATCGTTTAGTAGTCTTATAATTTAATATGCATTAGCTTCCTCATAAACCTATAATATTAGAATGCGCCTGTAGCTCAGCTGGATAGAGTACTTGGCTTCGAACCAAGGGGTCGGGAGTTCGAATCTTCCCGGGCGCACCAAATAAAGATCAAAAAACCCCTCACTAGGAAGGGGTTTTTATAATTAATACTTACTAAAAGTTTTTAGTAAAACTAATCCCAGCAGTTCTGGGAGGTCCACTATAAAACATAAGATATCCTATAGCTGATGTATCAAACCCTGCAAACGAATACTCTTCATCAGCTAGATTCTCAATAAATAAGTTTACTGTTGTTGATTCAGAAACCATCATATTTACATTTAAATTGACTAATGTGTACTCAGGCATTGTTAAGTGACCATTACCTCCATTACTAATACATCCAGAGTAAGTAGGAATAGGATTGCAATCCATACCTGGAGAATTCTTATATGTAGAATCAATATTTTCTCCTGTTGTATAAGATCTTAATACAGTTGTAGTTGGAATATTAGCCAACATTCCGGTATGAGTTAACGAAAGGTTGTAACTCCCATCTTCTGAACCGAATACATTATACTCAAGCTCAGCACCTTCATCACCTTCTACATAGGCATAACCCATGCCTAAAGATATTGAATCTGAAAATTGATAAGTTAGATCAAACTCATAACCCTCCATTGCTACAACAGGCTGAATTGTTGTTACGATAGTTGGAGTACCAGCTGCTGTGGTTCCATCGGTGATACTTGATTTATTTAAGTAATCTTGATTATAAATTGCAGCTTCCACCTGCAGTTTGCCATCCATGAAAGATGATTTAGTTCCAACTTCTACAACCTCAGTTAATTCTTCGGGCAAAGCTACAGATCCAGAGCCTATTATTGAATCACTAGCATTTCCAGGCATATAACCCTCACTATAAGATGCATAAATCATATTACCGTTATCAAATGTGTAATCTGCAATAAATCTCATTGAATCATTTTCATATGTCCTTTCAATAGTACATAAGCCTGTTCCTCCAGATAAGGGATTTGAAAATGAGCCGTATACTGGATCACATTTTGAAGCATGATATCTAGCAGAACCAGTCGTTAAACTTATCTCCCAAGCATCAAGACCTGCAACCTGGAAAGGAGCCACAGCCGCTGCTAATGGCCCTAACAGTGGTGATGCACCAACTAGCCCTATAGTCAGATAGGTAGGATTTAAATTCATCCCTCCTTCAGGATATTTTGCAGAAAGCGTTTGAGCTTTGGTATCTTCTGAAGATCTATAACCCATTGTTAGGTTCAATCTGTCAGTAGCAGAATATGTTATCTCAGCGTAAACAGCTTCTGATTGTGATGATGATGTAAGATATTCAGTTGCATTTCCTAGTTGAGTAACAGCCATTGTTGCAACATCAGATAAATTAACAGGTAGTCCTGCAAAAGGGCCTGAAGGTATTGGTGTAGATGAAGCTTCAAAACCTGAACCGAGAATAGTATCGTTTATGCCTGTTCCATCTACCTCAGATTCAAAGTAACCTACAGTGTATTGAATTTTATCATTCATAGCTGCACCAGAAAATCTTATTTCGGTTGTCTCACCATCTGATGTCGTTTGTCGAGGTCCAACAATATACATATCATCATATTCTGATGATGTATTACCAAAACCCCAAACAGCCTCTTTATCGTCACTCTCAGCAGTAGCATGAATAAAGCTAAGTGATCCTATATCAAGATCATAAGTAAGTTTTAACTGTGTTTTTTCAACATTCATATCTTGCCCACCAAATGATTCATCATGATAGGTTTCGTAATGTCCTGATGAAGAACAATTATCAAAAACTCTTTGCTTTTGTGCAGATGTGAATGCACCCTGAGAATCTGCTGCAGCTGGAAGTGAAGTACCTGATGTATAAACATTACAGTTTGCACCGAGGGCAGTTCCACTAGTTTCAAAAGTTGAAAGAGTATATAAAAGATTTAATCTATCAGTAAAGTCAATACCAAGCATAGCTCTCCCGGTAAAATTATCAATTTGACCACTATCCTTCCCAAAGGTATCTAAATTTTTAATATATCCATCTTGTTTTTTTTGCATAGCAACAACCCTTAAAGCTGCCGAAGATGTTAATGGGATATTTGTCATTGCAGCTATATTAGTAAGAAATCTTTGGCCCATCTGTACTTTGACAGATGATTCAAATTTTCCAACATTTGGAGTATTGTTATTTACAAGAATAGCGCCAGTAGTTGTATTTTTTCCAAAAAGTGTCCCCTGTGGACCTTTTAAAATCTGAACGTTATTGACATCAAATAAATCAAATAAAGTGCCTTGAGGTCTAATTTGGTATGCATCATCTACATATACAGCAATTTTTTGATCCCACTGGACTGAACTTCTAGTGGCACCAAGGCCTCTAATTCCAATTGCAACACTATTTTGAGCAAAAATAGAGTTACCTACTGACAAGCCAGGGACCAGTTCTTCAAGATACTCCATATTGTTGATACCACTTTCTTCTAGAGCATCTCCAGAAAAAGCCTTAATAGCAATTGGAACATCCTTAACAGACTCTTCTCTCCTTCTTGCCGTTGTGATTACGTCTTCTATTTCAGCAACTTCAATATCATTCGATTCTTGAGAGTTAATGTTAAAAGTAAAAGTTAGTGATAATAAAACAAATAAAGTTTGTTTTAATAATGCAAATGTTTTCATAGAAATCCCCTATAGATTATAATTAATAAATATACTAAGAGAGATTAGGATGTAATTGCTATATTAAAATATAATTTTTTAATATATAAAAAAAATATACTTTTTAGTAGTCGCTGAATTAATATATAAAACTATTATTGTATCTGACCGCCATTTGTAACCCATTCACCAAAACCACCAATGTTATATACCTTATTAAAACCTAAATTAATTAAAGTCTGGGCAGCTAAAGCAGATCTATATCCACCAGCACAATAAACTAATATATTGGTATCATCATCAATATTAACTGGGTTATCAGAGGAATAAGGCTTAAGTTTGAATTCAATCAATCCTCTTGGAATGTGTATGGCATTTTTAATTAGTCCATGTGATTGGACCTCTGACTCTTCTCTTACATCAATAATTACATGATTAGTATTTTTAATCATGTTTTCAGTTTCGCTGAAATCTAATCTTTTTATGTTTTGATTTGCTTCAGAGAGCATCGATTCTAAGCTAGTCTGTGACATTTTGTCCCCTGAATTTGTAACCTTTTTTATTTGACGTAGCTAAAAATACCCCAATTAAAACTACTATGCAACCAAGTATTATTGATAATGTAATTACCTCACTTAAAAATATGTATCCCCATATTATCCCAAAGACAGGAAGAAAATAAGCTACAGTTGATGTTCTTACAGCACCAATTTTATCAATAAGTCTTACGTATCCTAAGAAACCTAAACCAGTAGAAACTGCACCTAACCAAGTTGCAGAAACCAATGCATTTAATGATGGAACTTTATCTGGTAGATACAGTAGAGAAAAAGGTATCATTAATAAAGCACTAAAAATTACTGACCACCCTATTAATACAAGCTTATTTGTTTTTTCTGAACTTTTTTGAATAAACACTGTTGAAAACGAATAACATGCTGCTCCAACAAGACATGAAAGACTAGAAATTATAGTAGAGGTTGAATTTTGCGGATTCACTAGAATAAAAACACCTATAAATCCAATAACTAAACCAAAAAGCTGAAGTCTAGAAACTGATTCATTAAGCCATAAATATGCAATTATCATTGTATTAAATGCTGTTGTAGAATTTAAAATAGCTAACATATTAGAGTCAGATCCTAAACTTGCAAATGAAAATAAAGTAAAAGGTATCATATTGTTAGTGACTGCTAACAAAAGCGCATGTTTCCAAATTGGATTTAATAAATTTATATACTTTGATCTAAGTAAAATCGGTAAAAAAATTAACGATGCTATTAATAACCTTGTATTGACCAAAAGAACTGGCCCAAATTCAGGTGTAGCAATTTTTATGAACATAAAGGCACTTCCCCATAAAGCACCAAGAGTTGTTAAGAGAATCCAGTATCTAATAGCCATATTTTAACTAATAAAAAACCCCCAAATTAAATTTGGGGGTTTACAAAAAAATCTAAATTTTGTTATTTAATAACAGAAATTTAGTCAGAAACTTAAAGTTTACCCTGTGTCAAAAGGCAGACCCTCTGTTTCCTGTTGTTGTATAAATACTAATAAGACCACCTCCATGTTCAGGGTAATAATAGAATGTTTCTAAATCCCCTTAAAAAATCTAAAAACAAGACACCCAAATAAATTATATACACACTATTTGGTAAATAGAATAACTTATTGAAAAAAGAAAGAATTAAAAACTAAATTCTAATTGGCGCTTGGGCTCAATATAATTTATATGTTGAACTTCAGAAGTTTTATGTTTACTTAAAAAAATAGTTAGGGCATTAAAATCATTATTAAAGTACTTAAAGGCAAGCATTTTTTTTGTTGATTCTTTATCAATAGAACACTCGAGCTCCTTTAGTACAATATCTTTTGGTTTGAATTTAATTACATTATCCATAAAAATATAATACTGTATATTTATACAGTAGTAAAGTAATAATATAAAAAATTAATCAGTAATAATCGTAATTAAGTGCTGTCTCTTGTCTTCTCCGGACCTATGCACAGATATTAAGGAATTTTTTTCAAATAGTAATATTGTTTTATATACTGTAGATCTTGATAATTTAGAATGATTAATTACATCTGAAATATTACATTTAGGATATTTTGCAACAGTAGAGCATATAGTCCAAAAAATTTTCTTTTCAGTTTCGTTATACTCAGTTATATTTAATTCTTTCTCATATAATCTAAGCTTATCTATAGAATCAGCAATTTCAGCTATATATTCTTTTTTTGTCATACTTCTATCAACAACCTGCTCTTTTGGAAATATAACAAAAGAAGCAGTCCCCCCTGAGATAATATCTTAAAACTAAAAATAATGAAAAAAAAGAGATAAAAAAAGAACATAAATACTATATTAGTAATATTTATAAAAATTATTTAAATTTTGATTTATAACGTAAGAAGATATATATAATTACCAATTCGGAGAGGTGTCAGAGTGGTCTATCGTGCAACCTTGGAAAGGTTGTGTGGGTTTATCCCCACCGGGGGTTCGAATCCCCCTCTCTCCGCCATTATTGATTAAAGAATCTAAAATTGTTAAAAAATAGTTTTTTGTTTGACGATCTTAGTGGGTTAATATCTATGCCGCCCCTTCGCATAAATCTTCCCATTACTTCTAAAGAAGAGCACTTATATTTTTCATTTAATATCTTGAAAATATTCTCAACACATTGCTCATGAAATTCACCTGTCTCTTTAAATGAAATAAATAATTCGCATAAGAAAGATACATCTAATTTTTTATTACAAAGTACATAAATGTTTGCAAAATCAGGTTGAGATGTTACAGGACAAATAGACCGAAATCCTGAAAATTTTAAAGGCTTGTTTGGTGGAACCATTTTTAATCTTGTTTTATTAATCTCAATACATTTTGGTTCGCTATCAAATTTTTTTATAAACCTAAGTTTTACAGAAGATTTAATTATATGTTCGAGATCTCTTTTAATAGTCTTTAATATCTCCGCTTCCTTGTGAAATGTTTTATTGTAGAAAGAATTAAGATAAATTTTTAGAGATTTAGATTCTATTGTTATTTTGGAATTGCTGGGTATTCTGATTTCAAGAAGCTTTAAAATTGGAATATTATTTTTATCCAAATAATTAAACTCATACGCATTCCAAAAATCTATACCATATTTTGAATAAGATATTTTCCTTTGAATGGGATCAAGAGATTTTAAGCTTCCTTTTGAGTAATCATTGGTTTTTTTTCCAAGGAACTTGGGATTCATTCTCTAATGCCAGTGCCTTTATTTAAAAGATATAGACAAGCACCGGTTAGAAGTCCTATAAAGGCTAATATCATTCCCAATGAAAACATAATAGAAACATCACTTACACCAAGCATCCCTTCTCTAAAAGTATTAACAACATATAGCATAGGGTTTGCCATTGATATTGATCGCCAAACTTCTGGAAGAATATTTATAGAGTAAAAAACACCTCCCAAATAAATTAAAGGAGTAAGTATAAATGTAGGAATAATGGAAATATCGTCAAAACTATCTGCAAAAACAGCGTTTATAAATCCCATTAAAGAAAAGAGGATGGCAGTTAAAAAAAGTACAAATAAAGTTAATAAGGGATTAACTATAGTGAAACTTGGATAAAATAATAAACTGACTCCATAAACAATGAAGCCTATCATCACCCCTCTTGCAACACCTCCTAAAACAAAGCCTAATAAAATACTCCAGTTTGGCATTGGTGATATAAGAAGCTCCTCTATAGATTTTTGAAATTTAATGCCGTAGAAAGAAGATACAACATTGTTATATGAATTTGTGATGACAGACATCATAATCAATCCAGGAATCATAAATTGAATGTAATCAAATCCATCCATTGTTCCTATTCTTGGGCCAATGAGCGAACCAAAAATTACAAAGTAGAGTGACATGGTTACTGCAGGTGGAACTAAAGTCTGTACCCATATTCTCATAAAACGTCTTACTTCTTTAACTGTAAGAGTCCATAGGGCAACAGATATATTATTTTTCATTGTTTTGCACCATTTCTATAAATAATTCTTCTAGTCTATTTGCTTCATTTCTCATAGACTTTACCTTTATATCTAAGTCAGTGAGTTTACTAAATAATGCATTGATTGATCTATCTTTGTTAACTGCTGCAACTAATGTAAAAGGATCTTCTAGTTTTAGTGGAAAACCTTCAATAACTGGAATCTCATTTAATGGCACCTCTAAATCAAAAACAAAGCCTTGAACATTAAGAGTTGCTAGTAAATCTTTCATACTTGTATTTGCAACAATCTCGCCGTGATCAATAATACCAATATTTCTACAAAGCTGTTCTGCTTCCTCAAGATAGTGGGTCGTCAAAATTATAGTAGTTCCATTTTTATTAATTTCTTTTAAGAAAGACCACATTTCCCTTCTTAATTCTATATCAACGCCGGCTGTTGGTTCGTCAAGAATTAATAATTTTGGCTCGTGAATCAAAGCTTTAGCAATCATAAGCCTTCTCTTATAGCCTCCAGATAAAGTTCTCGCTTGATCATTTCTTTTATCCCAAAGACTCAATCTCTTAAGAATAGACTCTACCTTGGGCTCTGCCTCTGATTTAGGAATTCCATAGAAACCAGCCTGTGTAACAACAATATCAATAACTTTTTCGAATTGTGAGAAATTAATTTCTTGAGAAACTACCCCAAGCATTGTTTTTGCTAGAGCAGAGTTTTTGTCGGTATCAACATCAAAGATTTTAACTTCTCCAGATGTTTTGGTAACAATAGAGCCGATAATGCCGATAGTGGATGATTTACCTGCTCCATTTGGCCCCAGTAATGCGTAAAAATCTCCCTCCTCAACAGAAAAAGATAAGCCTTTTAAAGCCTCAACTCCTCCAGGATATATTTTTTTAAGATCTTTGATCTCTAACGCATACTTCATGAACTTATTTTTATTTTTTCTCTATACCAACTACAAATATGCTCAGAATTATACCAATTAATAGGCCAACCCATGCACTAAAGAACGTTATAAATACAGCAATTAATAAAGCGGAAGCCATTTCAGAATTTTTCTTTGGTATAGCCATGGCCACATAAGAACAAGCAAAACCAGTTAATATTAGAGTTAATGTTAATGCCATTTGCATTAAAGGTTTCATCAAAGTAATGAATGGGAGTGTGACATATAAAAATGGAATAGCCATTAGATAGTACGATCCAAGTCCATCGAAAATAGATGGCATTTCTTTGAAGCCTTTTTTCCATCTTTCGACAATCACTACATGAACCCCTGTCCATAAAGCGCCCTGGGTCGGGAAAAAAGGATTGATCAACAATCCAATAAAGTTTCTAAATGCTATTGATAAATGAGATCTATCAACATTAACATCCAGAGGCTCATCTGGTCTTTTGACCTGTGCATCGTTTAAAACCTCTGTTGCAGTAATTAAATCACCAAATAGCAAAGTATATGCAATTATAACTAGGGGTATTGCCTCTAAATACATGTCTAAAGATGGGAATCCAATAGCTAAAGGTGATGTTCTATTAAACAAGGAAACTACTTCAGGAATTTTAAAGCCCCATTCAATAGAAAAAGTCACTTCATTTAGGAGAAATGCAACTATTCCTGCAATTACAAATCCAGGTAGTAACCCTAATGACCCTAATTTTTTAAAAAAACTATTATTAAGCGCAAGTTTTTTAAATGGATCAGAAAAAGTTGTGATTACGCACAAGGAAATAGCAACAATCATCGATATCGGTTGCATCATTAATTTATCAATATCAGTAATAAAAACTTGATAGAAAGCTGCCAATGCAGCGCCTAGTATAATTCCTGCTTTAAGGCCATTAGGTATTATTTGAATAAGTTTTTTACCCCAACCAGTAATGCCCATAATAAATAAAAGCAAAGTAAACTCAATACACATTGCTGCCATTAATTTAAATACCTCAGGATCATAAACTCCATTGAACTGACCTTTAGCTGCAAAAGCTGCAATAACTATTGGTACTGCAGGTGTTACCCAACCAGGTGCCATTGGTTCACCAAAAAAAATAGGGCCAGCTCCAATTAAAGTTCCTGCGATAAAGCTAAGAGCAACGCCCTCCTCAAAAGTTAGTCCGAGGCCCATTGCTATTGGGACTGCTGCAAAGGCAGTTGCCCCTGCAATAACTAAACCTTGGAAAAACTCTGCCCCCCTAAACTTAATATGAATGAAAGGTATTCGTGCGGTGAACGGTCCCCATTTAAGACCTTTATTTGTGGTCGTGCTCATTTTGATAATTCTGACATTCCTTCTTCAAGTCCCTTTAGAGTTAAAGGATACATCCTGCTATCAAATAAATCTCTAAGCAAACAAACTGAAGAAGTATAATCCCAATGATCATCAGGAACCGGATTTAGCCAAGCCATGTTATCAAAGTGATTAGATAATCTTTTGATCCAAGTATGCCCAGACTCCTCATTCCAATGCTCGATACTTCCGCCTGGATTTGTTATTTCATAGGGAGCCATAGTTGCATCTCCAACAACAATGACTTTATAGTCAGATGAATATTTATTGATAATGTCTTGAACTAATATTCTCTCTTGGGAGCGTCTAAGATTATCCTTCCAAACGGATTCATAAATACAATTGTGAAAATAAAAATATTCCAAGTGTTTAAATTCAGTTTTAATTGCTGAAAAAAGTTCCTCACACAGTCTGATATAAGGATCCATCGAACCGCCAACATCAAACATTACAATAACTTTTACAGTATTAGATCGCTCTGGAACCATATGTATATCAAGATATCCAGCATTTTTAGCAGTTGATTTTATAGTGTTATCCATATCAAGCTCAAGATCATTTCCTTGTCTTGCGAACTTTCTTAATCTTCTAAGAGCCATTTTGATATCTCTAATTCCAATAATAATAGAATCATCAAGATTGCTATATTGTCTTTGCTCCCAAACTTTTACAGCTGATTTTTGTCCACCTTCTCCCCCAACTCTAATGCCCTCTGGATTTTGACCGCCATGACCAAAAGGTGATGTTCCATTTGTTCCAACCCATTTATTACCACCCTCATGTCTTTCTTTCTGTTCCTCTAATCTTTTCTTAAACTCTTCAAGAAGTTTATCTAGCCCTCCTAAAGATTTAATTTTTTTAAGCTCTTCAGGATCTAATTCTTTTTCAAAAGCTTTTCTTAACCAATCCTCAGGTATTAATGCTTGAAATATATCCTCAAGTTTCTCGATGCCTTTAAAGTAAATATCAAAAGCTTTATCAAATTTGTCATAGTGTTTTTCATCTTTAACTAAAATTGCTCTGGATAAATAATAGAAATCTTCTATATTTGCATAAACCATTTGCTTTTCTAATGCACCTAATAGATCTAATAGCTCTCTAAGAGTGCAAGGCACTCCTGAAGATCGAACTGTTTGAAAAAGATTTATTAACATCTACTTATTAGCAGCTTCTCTTCGTGTCATGAATGCTAGTCTTTCAAGCAATTGAACGTCTTGTTCATTTTTAAGTAGTGCTCCATAAAGAGGTGGAATTGCTTTTGATGAATCAGCATTTTTAAGGATTTCATCTGGCATATCATCTGATAAAAGTAGCTTTAGCCAATCTATTAGTTCTGAGGTTGATGGTTTTTTCTTGAGTCCAGGAATTTTTCTAAGATCAAAAAATATTTCCAGAGCATCATTAACTAGCTTCTTTTTTATCTTCGGATAGTGAACTGCAACAATTTTATTCATTGTATCCCTGTCAGGAAATTGAATATAGTGAAAAAAGCATCTTCTTAAAAAAGCATCAGGTAGTTCTTTTTCATTATTTGAAGTCATTATAATTAGAGGTCTATGTTTAGCCTTGATGGTTTCTCCTGTCTCATAGCAAAAGAATTCCATACGATCAATTTCCTGCAATAAATCATTTGGAAATTCAATATCAGCTTTATCAATTTCATCAATAAGAAGTACAACTTGTTTTTCTGAAGTGAAGGCTTCCCATAACTTACCTTTTTTAATGTAGTTTGCTATGTCTTTTACTCTTTCGTCACCTAACTGGGAATCTCTTAATCTAGTAACAGCATCATATTCATAAAGTCCTTGTGAGGCTTTGGTGGTTGATTTAATGTGCCATTCTATTAATTCCATGTTCAAGGCCTCAGCGACTTCGATTGCAAGTAGAGTTTTACCAGTGCCGGGCTCACCCTTAATTAAAAGAGGCCTTTCCAGTGCCATAGAGGCATTAACGGCCATACTTAAATCATCTGTTGATATATAATTTTTTGTTCCTTTAAATTGCATGTTGTTTCCTTGTTATTTAGATAACTTTTCTTCTGACTTTAGTATTCTAGTGAGTTGGCGACTTGAAGCAACTAAATTTTCATTTAAATCCCATATATTACAATCTTGCTCAAAATAACCTTTATTAATATCTGATGCCTGGAAATCAACAAACAATTCATTTGTTGTTGGCATCTGTCTTATATGAGTAGTTAAAGTAAGGGTTGGAATCCAACCTAAAGCACCATATTTATTACACACCACTGGTGGAAGAATATCCGAATAAAAAGATAAAGCAAATTGATCTGGAATACCTCCACTCATCTCGAGAAAAGCAGAGCATCTAGCTTCAGCATTTTCATGAGAAGCTCTCTCCCACCAGGCATGATCTGGATGAATTTCACAATTTAGCTGTTGAATAAATGAAGGTGTAAAACCTTTTGAAATTTTATCGTAATTCATTTTTACGTATTTGTTTCGATCGTATTCATGAAATATTTCTGGAAAAGGAGTTGATATCCCATCAAAACCTTTCATGTGCTCAAAGTCGGAACAGGTTCCTGATAAAGTTACACAAATTCTATTATCTTGAATAATTTTTACTATTCCAGAAGAAGTTCCTTTACTAATTCTAAGAATTTCAACTTCTATTGAGATATCTGCATCATCTATCCTATCTAGATATTGAACCGAGGAGCTTATTGCAGTTGAGTGAGGTAGCACTGTAACTAGCGTTTTATGCATAATAGCCATTAAATATCCACCATGCGGCGTATTTCCAACAAAATAATTTGTATCAGGCTTTAATGTATAGTGATTTTTAGCAACTTCTGAAACTTGGATAGCTTTATTGAATTGTTCAAACTGATTCATGATTAAACAATTTTAGTTCATAATTCATATTATTTAAAATTACAGAAATAGGTATGAGTGAATTGTTTGATATAGCCTGCAACTTCTCAAGTAATCGATATGATAATGATCTCGACGAAGTAATAAAACATGCTAAAAATAATAACGTTACTAAATTTTTAGTTGTATCTGCATCTATAAATGATGTGAATAAGGTTTATTCGATTTACCAAAAATATAGATCAGATTGTTTTTTTACAGTTGGAACACACCCTCATCATGCTAATGAAATTAATTCAGAATCAATGAAAAAAATGAGAATTCTCGTTAAAGATTTAAAACCATGTTCTGTTGGTGAGACTGGATTAGATTTCTTCAGGAATCTTTCAACATTAGAAGAACAAATCTTTGCATTTGAAGAGCAAATAAAGCTATCTATTGAATTCAATAAACCACTTTTTTTACATCAAAGAGATGCACATGATGAATTTATAAAAATTATTATGAAATATAAAAATGATATTAATAAAGCTGTAGTTCATTGCTTTACAGGTACTCAAAAACAATTAGATTCATATCTTAATTTAGGGTTCTATATTGGATTGACTGGATGGATATGCGACGAAAGAAGAAACGTTGAACTTAGAAAGTCAATAAAAAATATTCCATTAGATAAGCTAATGATTGAAACAGACTCTCCCTATTTAATTCCAAGAAATCTCGATATCAAGCCTGAGAATAATAGAAATGAACCATCTTATCTTCCCCATATTGCTAAAGAGATAGCAGATATAATCAATATAGATTCATCAAAATTAATAGATATTACTTACAAAAACAGCATCAGCTTTTTTAGCTAAATAATTTTTTATTTAATTTAAATTCTTCACAGATCTCATCGTTATCATGACCAATTTCTTTTGAATTATGTTTAATTTTCAATGAGTCTTTTGAAAATCTTGGCGACGGGCCAGGTTGATTAAAGCCATCTATGTCAATGAAGGCGTTTCGTGAAATATTATGTTTATGGGATTGAGCTTCATTCATATCTAGAACAGGTGAAACGCATGCATCAGTTTCCTCAAAAATTTGGCACCACTCATCTCTAGTTTTTAATTTAACCCTGGATGCTATGAGTTCTTTTAATTCTGGCCAAATTGCTTTATTCATTTGATCTTTAAATCTAGAATCTTTTAATTCAAGTTTTTCTAATAGTATCGAATAAAACTGAGGCTCAATAGATCCTATAGCTATAAATTTTTTATCCGAACATTCGTAAGTATCATAAAAATGAGCTGCTCCGTCTAATAAGTTTGACTCTCTATGATCTTCCCAATATCCCATCTCTTTTAGAGAAAAGAAGAAACTCATTAAAGATAAGCTTCCATCAATCATTGCTGAGTCAACAACTTGTCCTTTGCCTGTTCTCATACTATTTATAAAAGCAGAGAGAATGCCAACAGCAAGATGCATTCCACCCCCGCCGTAATCGCCGACTAAATTAAGTGGTGCCGAAGGCTTAGAATCTTTTCTTCCTATTGAATGTAATGCTCCTGACAGGCTTATGTAATTTATGTCATGGCCTGCTTGTTGTGACATAGGTCCATCTTGACCCCATCCTGTCATTCTTCCGTAAACAAGAGATTTATTGATACCCATACAAACATCCGGCCCTAGTCCAAGTTTTTCCATAACTCCAGGCCTAAACCCTTCAAAAACAATATCAACATTACTGATTATTTTTAGCACTTCATCTATAACAGAAGGATTTTTTAGATCAGCAACAATACTTCTTTTTGATCTATTGTGAATATCAAATTTATTAGAAGTTCCTTTTTGATCGATTTTACTTAGTCTGATTACATCCGCACCCAAGTCAGCTAATAGCATTCCACAATATGGTCCAGGGCCTATTCCTGAAAACTCTAATACTTTAATACCGTCTAGTGGTCCCATAGAGTAATGTTATTGGAAAACTTTGAATTTGACTAATAAATTTGGAAGCAACGAAAGCGATGAAATAAAAGCGACCAACATTGCAATTGCGGTAAAGATTCCAAAAAGTCTTGTTGGAAAAAAGTTTGATAACGCAAGAATAGAAAATCCGGCTGCAATTGTTGCTGCTGTGTAAAAAATAGCTCTTCCAGTTGTTGTATGAGCATTAATTAGAGCTAATTCTGAAGATCCTGTAATTTTCATCTCTTTTTTATATCTGTATATGTAATGAATTGTATTATCAACCGCCATTCCAACGCTTATTGCAGCAACAGTTATAGTCATAATGTCTAAAGGTATACCCAACAAGCCAAGAAGCCCAATCACAGAAAATGCTACAAAAATGTTTGGCAATAATCCAATTAACATAATCTTAAATGATTTAAAAATAAGAAGAAGCATTAATGCTATTACAACAAAAACTAATGTTAAAGATCCAATTTGTGACTGAAAAAGCGATTGAAGCATATTGTTATAAAGTACTGCTAAGCCGGTTAACTCATATTGATCTTCTTTCAGATTAAATTTATTTTGAAGGTCATAATTAATCTTTTGTAATAAATCATTCCTATTTAAGTTACTTGCAGATTCATTAACTCTAGTAGATATTCTAACCACTGAATCATCTTTATTTATGTATGAATAAAGTAAAGTCTCTCTAATATCTTCAGGAAGAACAGATCTTAGCAGTGCTAACTCAAGATCATTTAAGTCTTGCCCATCATTAATGAGCCTCGCTAACTTTATACCACTTGCAACGCTGAGAACTTTTCCAACTTCTGGCAATGAATCTAAGTAATCATGAATTTCTTCTAGTTGAGATAATGAATATGTATTCCACCAGTAACCTGAAGCAGTGCTTGAGTCATCTTCAAATAAGCTATCATCAAAGATGTCATCATCGATGAAGTCTTCATTATTAACAATCTCGGGCTCTTTAATAATAATATCAAGAGTAGCTGTGCCGCCAAGATTAGTATCAATTTCAAGCATCCCTTGATATATCTCGGTATCTTTATCAAAGTAGTCAATAAAACGATTCTCAACTTCAAGTTTTGCAGTACCTGTTAGTAAAATAATAAAGATACCAAAAAAAACTATATAAATTGATCTGACATTTGCTTTTGTGAAAGACAAAATACTGTTAGTAATTTTATGAAGAGATAAAAAATCTTGTGTCTTTGGCTCTGGAATCAAAGAGATAGCACTTGGTAAAAAAGAGAATGTAAAAATAAATGCAATACCAATTCCAAAAGCCATCATTTTTCCAAATTCAATAACTGGTTTTAAATCACCTAATAACAATGATAAAAAGGCTACTGCAGTAGTTATAGCAGCAAAAAAGCATGGTAAAAACATTTGATCAACTGAGTCTATTAAAGCTGATTTATAATCTTTATAGTCTTTCTTAAGTTCATTAATTTTTACTAAAACATGCACCGTAAGAGAAATAGTTAGTATTAGTAATAAGGCAATAAAATTTGACGAAACAACACTAATTTTCCAATCCATGTATCCTAAAAAGCCTGCCGTAACAAAAGTTGTTAAAAAGGCATTAGAGATAGGAAAAATTACAAACCATAAATTTCCAAAAAATATATAAAGCATTAAAGCAAAAATAAGTGCTACTGCAGTTCCAAATATCACTAAATCAGATCTAATATAATCCATCATGTCTGAAGTAATCATGGTTGGCCCACCAAGATATAAAGTAGCTTTATCTCTATATTTATCTAATATTAATCTTATATTTGCTACTAAGTTCGAATTGAATTCTGATTCTGTATCATTTAATTCGCTTACTCTTTTGTTAATCTCAACTAATCTATCTTGAAGAATAATCTTATTGTTATAAGTAATAGGTTCTTTTGAATTAAGAGCATCCAATACCTCATATCTTTCTTTTATAAGACCGTTATATTCATTATTGCCTTTGAGAACGATTTGCATAGCCGTAATTGAACCATCTTTACTTATAATTAAATCTTGGTAAATGGGATTATTAATAATTTCATTTTTAGCATCAGCCAAATCAATTCCTTCAGAATCCAATTCTTTTAAATTATCAGCAACTTCAGTTAATCCAACTTTTGGTTGAAAAAATATTGGCGCATCCATTAATGATAAAACTGAATCTACTCCATCAATTTCACTAATATCCCTTTCTAGGTTTTTAAGAGTTTCTAGGGAGCTAGGAGAAAAAAGTTCATTTTTAGGTTCAAAAGTAACTATTAAAAAACTTGAATCTCCAAATTCTTCCTCATTCTCTCTATAAGTCTTTAAAGCCTGATCTCCCTCAAGAACTAAAGCATCTGATGATGCATCAAGCTTAAAATTGGAAATTCCGATTGAGCCTGTTATGGCAAATGCAAATACAAAAAAAAGAATTAAAACTGGTTTTTTTATTACAAAATTTGCATATTTTTTAATATAGCTTTTCATAGTTACTTATTTGCACATTGAGGAGAGTCAAGAATCATTGGATTTAATTCAAATTCCATATTATCAAAAGCATGAATAGATAATGCATGAATATCATTCATAATCTCTCCAAGAGCTTTATATATTTCTTTATGTCTTTGTATTAATGACTTTTTTATAAAATTATCGCTAACAATAACAATCTTAAAATGACTTTCTGAACCCTCAGGAACATTATGCATGAAGCTCTCATTAACAATTTTTAAAGAGGCCAACTTAAAATTTTCATTTAAACTATTGATGATTTTTTTTTCAATTAATCTTTCAGTCATAAAGATATTATAAGATGAACGATACTTGTTAAGTTTAATAAAACTAATTTAAGGGTAATTTCTTTTTAGAATTTTGTTATAAACAATTGCAAATAAGACAATAAATAATGCACCAATTGCAACAGGCATTAATATGAAGTCAAGCCCCTCTCCACCCAAAACAGCAATAATAGGATTTGCACCTGCTGGAGGATGAATTACTTTAAAGCTTGCCATAAGAAAAACTGCAAGACCTACTGATAAGCCAAGTGATAATGCAGAGGCTCCCATAAATGAATATATAAGTACACCTCCCATTGCAGATAGTATATGTCCAAGCAGAACATTTTTTGGTTGAGCTAAAGGACTTTCATGAACTGCCATGACTAAAACCATACTAGCTCCAAACGGAGGTATTAACCACACATTCCCGTTTTCAGATAAATTTAAAAAAGCAAGGCAACTAATACATAAAAAAGCTCCGATACCAGATAATAAATTATTAATTAGTACTTTTTTATTAGGATAATCAGTCATAATTATAGATTAGCTCACTTTGATGTCTAAAAACAATTATCCATCTAATGTTTTATTTGTATCGATGGTTTCTAAAACTTTAATTATTTCCTCCCAATGAAGCCATTGCTCAGTATCTAAATTTGCTGCATATTCTGCAGCCCTTAACATTGCAATAGTTTGAGCTTCTTCTCCATATTGCGAAACTAGTGTTATTGCTATTTGATAAAGATCTGTTTTCATTGAGATAAATACCATTCTTAAAGAATTGATAAGCAACTCTATCCCAACTAAAATCTCATGTATAGTTAAAGCATCAATAATATGAATATTTTATGGCTTAAGGACGGAAAATTAGGACACGAGAAGCAAGTTCAAGCCTTATTAGATGAGATCTGTAAGATTGAAGAATCTAATATTCATGAAAGAAAAATTGAAAATATTTCTTTTTTATCAAGCTTAAATCCTTTTAAAAGTAAAATTAGAAAAGATTGTAATATTCTAGCCTCTCATTCAATTGATATGATAGTTGGAGCTGGACATAATACTTATTCACAAATTTTAAGTTATAAAAAAAATCTCTCCCCTATTCCAAAAGCTATTGCAATTTTAGCCCCTAGCTTTAGAAAAAAAGATTTTGATTTCATTTGTGCACCCCAACATGATTACGAAAAATTGGAAAAATTAAAAAATGTTATTTTTTTTGAAGGATCGTTATCTAAAGTTTCAACTCATCCTATTGATGAAAGTATTGGACTTATAGGCTTGGGTGGGAAGAATAATCATTATGTTTTCAATGAAGATAGTTTATTAAATCAAATCCAATATATCGTTAGTCTATTTCCTAATAAAAAATGGTTTATTTTTAATTCAAGAAGAACGCCCGAGTCAATTAATTTTAAAATTACTAAATTAACGAAGAAAAATAGTAATATAAATTTTTTAAACTTTAGTACCATAACAACACCTTCTTATAACGAAATCTTAAAATTAGCTTCTATAAAAGTTGTTAGCCCTGATAGTATGAATATGGTTTACGAATCTTTATCTACATTGGGCAAGTCCTACCTTTTTGATATGAAATCAAAGAATTTAAATAATAAAATTGTTAGGCAGATAAATAAATTAAAAATTAATAAACAAATTGGTTACTTGGAAGAATCCTCATTGGTCACAGATCTCCAACAAACAAAAATTCACTCACAAAATGAACATAACGATGTATTTGCAGAAGTTGAGAAACTTGCATACAAGCTTTTAAAAGAAATTAAAAAGTAATATGAGAGTTGTTCACTTAGTTATGAGTAATGTCTTTGCTGGAATTGAGCAACATGTAAATGAGTTAATACTTGAACAAGAAAAAAATTGTGAAGCTTTTTTAATTTGTAACTCAGAAATATCAAATAAATTTCAGACTAAAAATCTTATAACTATTAAAAACTTTAGCAGGCGGTCTCCGCTTCATATTTTTAAATTACTTATTAATATTAAAAAATTGAATGTAGATATAATTCATACTCACGGATCAAAAACTACAAGTATTGCAAACATTATTGTTAAATTCCTAAGAATAAAACATGTATCAACAATGCACGGTATTAAAAAAAATACTGCAGTTTATAAAAAATCTTCTAAGACAATAGTAGTTAGCAATATAGCAAATGAAACAATAAATAATCAGGGTATTGTAATTAAGAACTGGTGGTCCCCAGATTTACCAGAAGAAATTGATAATGCCAAAGAATATGCTCTCGCAATTGGTAGATTAGAAAAAGTTAAAGGCTTTGATTTGCTTATTAAGTCATGGATCGGAATTGAATCAAAATTAGTTATTGTTGGAAGCGGTGATGAATATAAAAATTTAAAAGGTTTAATTAGCGATAATAAGCTTCAAGAAAAAATATCAATTGTTGCTGATCTTCCCTTCAAAGAGCTCATAAACTTTTACTCTAAAGCATCTATTTTAATTGTGTCTTCTCGTAATGAAGGCGGTCCAAGAGTGGCTTTAGAGGCTCTATATTTAAAAATTCCAGTCATATCGACTAACGTTGGTCATATGGCTGAAATCTTGCCTCAGGAGCTCCTAGCAAAGCCTAATGATCTGGAGTCATTAAGAACACTCATTCATTCTTATGTAGGAAATAACAATATTAATCAAGATGCAATATTTAGGTACGTGAATGAAGAATATTCATTAACTAAGCAATCAAATAAAGTAATCGATATTTATAAAGAATTACTCGTATCTTAAGGAAGTTGCAGGATCTAGTTTTGCAGCTTTCCTAGCTGGCCAAATTCCAAAAAATAACCCCACCATTGCGGAAAAAGTTATTGAACCAAACATTGCGCTAACTGGCATTGAAAATGGCCAGTCATTCAATGATGCAAATAAATATAAGATACTGGTTCCAAGAAATACACCGATTAAACCTCCAATAACACACAATAAAACTGCTTCAACTATAAATTGAAGCATTATAGCTTTGTGGGTTGCTCCTAATGCTTTTCTTAGTCCAATTTCTCGAGTTCTTTCTGTAACAGAAACCAACATAATATTCATAACTCCTATACCACCTACCACAAGACTGATAGCTGCTATTCCAGCTATTAAAATTGTAAATATTCCAGTAGCTTGTTTTCGTAAATCTGAATATTGAGAATAATCGCTTATTCTAAAATCATTATCCTCACCAGGACCAATATCATGTTTAGCTCTTAAAATTTGTTCAATAGACATCATGACTTCGTCCACATTTGTATCATTTGAAATGCCAACATTAATTGAATCTACATGAGGAGTTCCAAATAATCTTTGGGCTCCAGTAAGTAAAGGGATATAAATTTCTTCATCAGGGTTCTGCCATCCTGTAGAGCCTTCTTCTTTAAGAATACCAACAACTTTATAAGAAGTTCCTGCAACCAAAATTTCTTTATTTAAGATCATTGATGCATTTGATCCTAAGGCTCTAGGAACTGCAGACCCTATAACAGCAACTCTTTTTCTACCTAGATTTTCCTCTTCATTAAAAAGTCTTCCAAACTCTAAATCATAGCCTCGAACTTCAAAATGAATAGGCAAGTATGCTCCTACTCTTTCATTAATGTTTGCATTCTTGTATTTGATTTGTCTATTTTTTCTAATAGTTGGAGAAATTTTCCAATCATGTAGTTTGCTTTTTTCTAATGCATAAGCATCTTTAATATCAAGAGGTATAAAGCCTTTTGTAACTGCGCCTCTTCTATTTTGGCCTGGTTGAACATAAAGTGTTCGTCCACCAAGATCATCTATACTTGCCTCAAGTGCCTTGTTAGCACTAGAACCAATTCCAATAACAGCTATAACAGCTGCTGTACCGATAATGATGGCTAAAGAAGTAAGGAAAGATCTAACAGCATTAGACCGTATGGATGAAATTGCAGATGTTAATGATTCTTTAAAAAGCATTATTATCCAAAACTAAATGAGGCGCTTACCCTTTCTTTAAATCTTTTTTGATAATCGAATAGACTTTTTGAAGGCAGAATAAAAACAGTATCCTTTAAATCTAGTCCACTTAGAATTTCTACATTAGACAAATCTGATGATCCAATTTTTACCCATAATAATTCAGGTCCTTTTTTTGAGTCTTTTATTACTATAAATTGATTATAGTTTTCTCCTTTTACTTTATCCTCTAAGAATAAATCAACCTTTTCTTTGGGTATGTCTAGAATAAGTGCGGCTGAATAAATATCCTTTCTTGTTCTTAATGACATCGTAGGTGCGCTCATTGAAACATCTTTATTTAAAACTTCGATTACTACGTCAGTATTCATTCCTAATAAAAGTAAATTTTCATCATTATCGATATCTATTAATACTGGAAAAGTAGTAACGTTTTGTTCAATTTTAGCCAATGGCTCAATTTTAGAAACAGTTCCAAAAAACTCTTTGTCTCTGTAAGCAGCAACCTTAATTGATACCTCTTGTCCGATCAAAACTTTTCCAACATCTATTTCATCTACTAAAGCTCTAACTCTAACTTTTGATAAATCTGCCATTGTCATAAGGATTGTTCCTCCACCTACAGCTGATGTTGGTGATGAGATAACCTGTCCTACCTCTACAGTTCTAGAGATTATTGTTCCTTGTACAGGCGATCTCACAACTGTATCGTCTAATGCAATTTTTGCATTTTCAAAGGAGACTTGTGTTCTCACTAAGCTGGAATTTGCCTGAGCGAGATTTTCTTGAATATCTTCATAATCTTTATCAGAAATACTTCCTTGTAAATGTAACTCCTTACCTCTGTCAAACTGAGATTCTGCATTTTCTAAACGAACTTTAGAGGCTTCAAGATCAGACTTAGATTGATCTAAAATATTTTTAGGAGTTCTTTGATCGATTTGACCAAGTATTGAGCCTTTTTCAACAAAATCACCAACAGCAGCACCTAAATACAAAACTTCTCCAGATGCTTTTGATTTTATTTCAACAGAAGATATTGCTTCAATAATTCCAGATGCTTCAATGGTTAATTCAAGTTTCTTTTCAGTTACGTTTTGTTTTTTATAATAAGTTGTATC
>ERZ802822.664-NODE-664-length-23461-cov-7.606184_pt1 | contig 23461 bp, 23 predicted proteins | sample MGYA00345649_ERZ802822 | MGnify/ENA primary metagenome ERZ802822 (study PRJEB30503, sample SAMEA104212359) | marine metagenome | biome: Westerlies Biome; feature: [SRF] surface water layer (ENVO:00010504) within the epipelagic zone...; material: water...
AGACCAAATGCCGGAAAGACCCTTCTCGCCCGGTGACCACATGACCGGGGCCTGTTCTCGCATTTTCGTGTAAACGTCGAAGGGATGACCCTTGGTCCATGCGGCCGGATCACCAAAGTTGAAGCCGTCGAACATAGGATAGGCGGCATTAAAAGTAGGCGCCTGTTGCCCGGAGTCGATCAAAATTTCATCGCTAATCAGTTTCACGTCTAAGCCTCTGTTCGCATTTTCTGGCAAGCTGTTGAGCTTGGGATGGTCGGTAGCCGGTACACTCTACCTGACTCTTTAATCAATACTCAAAGCGGTGGTTTACTCATGACCGATGAGCAAGAAGCGATGAATCCTTACGAGGGTTTTAAATTATTACGCGATCACGCGCCGGTAACGCAGTTGGAAGAGGATGGGCCTTGGCAGGTAGCGCGTCACGCCGACGTGCACGCCATCTTGCGCGACCATGAGACGTTCTCGTCGGAGGTTTCCATACGTCCGCCCGAAGAACGTGGCGCACCGTCCATGTTGTTCAGCGATCCGCCGGTGCATCACCGGCTGCGCCGTTTGGTGAGCGTGGCTTTCAAGCCGAGTCAGATTCAAAAGCAACAAGAGCAGATTCGAGAACGATGCAAAGACCTGCTCGATGCCATGCCCACCGATACAGAGGTCGACTTGGTTCAGGCCCTGGCGGCACCCTTGCCGGTGATGGTCATCGCCGAAATGCTTGGCGTTGAAGACGGCGACCTGTCCACGTTCAAAGCATGGTCAGACGAAATATTCAGCAATATTGGCGAAATATTGTTTGGTACCCCCAGTGCGGAATCCGAACGTGCGGCCGAAGAGATGAACGCCTACTTTTTGGAGCGAATTAACGACATACGCAAGCACCCAAAAGAACACCTGCTTGGTCAACTGGTGGCGACGGAAACCGAAGACGGCAAACTCGACGACGAGGAACTGCTGAGCTTTTGTCGTTTGCTGTTAATCGCCGGTAATGAAACCACTACGGGTTTGATCACGGCGTCGGCCCGAATCTTTCACGAAGAACCTCAGACCTTGAAGCAACTCAAGCAGGATCCGCAGCTAGCAGGCAACTTTGTTGAGGAAGCACTGCGCTTTTATTCGCCATTTTCCGCCACGGTTCGGCGTACCACTAAGGATGTTGAGATAGCCGGACAAGCCATTGCCGCTGGCGAGTTGGTCGTGCCCTTGCTGGCCAGCGCCAATCGCGATGAACGGGTGTTCGATGCGCCGGATACTTTCAAGCTTGATCGCAACCCCAACCCGCATCTGGGTTTAGGCTTTGGTATTCATGTTTGCCTGGGAGCGCATCTAGCAAGGCTTGAAGGCCGAGTCGTCGTTGAACAGATGGCCGAGCGCTACCAGAGTGTAGAGCTGCTCAACGCCAAGGGCGCGACAATTGGCGAGTTGGGTGGCCCGAAGTCTTTGTCGGTGAGAGTGCGCTGAAAGGCATTTGTACTGGTGCACGCTTGGCACCGCAGTATCCTACGCTCACCACAACTCACGGAAATCGGCCTGCTCAGCGGAGCAGGCAATGCTACAGAGTCTACTAATAAACAAAGGGCTCTATTTTATCGGCGCGCAAAGTGTAAGAGGCCGTAGCTAACTCTTGTTCAACGCGCGTGGTCAGCAGTGTGCCTTCGATCCAAAACGGATCCCACAAACTTTCCAGCGTGTAGCCCGGCTCGAATTCGGCATAGATCGTTTGGTTCGGTGGCGGGGCAGGTTCGTGAATGCAGGCGCCGAAGTAGGGCACCAGCAAGAAACGGGTGACAACTTGGGTGTCGCCGAAGTCTACGGGCACGATAAATCCAGGTATGCGTATTTTTTTGTTGTTCATTTCAAAGCGCACTTGCTCACCCAGATCAACGTCTCCCTCCAAAATCAGCGACTCGTCCAGTGGCGGCACTAGGTCCCGCCATGAGATCGACTGCGGTTCGGCGAACGCGGTTGGGGCGAGAAAAAAGAGTGCGGCGATCATGCTAGTCGTTAGGCGACGTAAGATTGTGTTCATGGCTTTGAGTCCATATTGGTTACGTTGTAACATCATGGCAACGATGCGAACCTGTGCTTATTGTGACACCTTCTGACTCAATTGCAGCCGCGATCAGCCTAGATCGTCTCGCCTTCCGTTACCCCGGTGATCAGATGCCTGTGCTTGAGATTCCTGCCTGGCGGGTAGAGCGCAACGAGCATGTGTTTTTGCAGGGTGCTTCTGGCAGCGGCAAATCCACACTGCTGTCGCTGTTGGCAGGGCTATCGGTGCCCACCGCGGGCGGCCTGCAAATCCTTGGCGATGACATTGCCAACATGAGCACGCGTCAAAGAGATAGATTTCGTGGCGCCAATTTGGGTGTCGTCTTCCAGCAGTTCAATTTGATTCCCTATCTGTCGGCGCTGGACAATGTGTTGTTGGCGGCGCGATTTGGTAGCGCTGGGATGTCCCGCTCAAGACAACGCGCCGCGACGCTGTTGGAGCGCGTGAATCTGCCCCGAGCGCTGCATCAGCGTGCCGCTTCGGCATTGAGCATTGGTCAGCAACAGCGTGTCGCGATTGTGCGAGCGCTGATCAATACGCCTTCGCTGCTATTAGTCGACGAACCGACTTCCGCCCTCGACCACGCCAACCGGGATGCCTTCCTAGCGCTGCTGTTCGAAGTGTTAGCCGATCAGAACTGCGCCATGGTATTTGTGAGTCATGATCCCGGGCTTGGAGCTTCCTTCGATACGCAAGTCAAAATCGACGAGCTGAACCACGCTGTGGCAGTGAATTGATGGGCTCTTTCGGCACCGTATTATTGGTCGCCTCGCGCAGTCTGCGCTATCGGCTTAGCGGGGTGTTATTGACCATTGCCTCGGTGGCGTTGAGCGTCTTTGTGCTGCTGGGGGTAGAGCATGTGCGCCAAGAAGCGCGCACCGGTTTCGCGAGTACGGTCTCGGGTGTGGATTTAATTGTTGGTGCCCGCACAGGAGAAATAAATCTGCTGCTGCTGTCGATTTTTCGCATTGGCACGGCCACTGCCAACGTTTCTTGGGAAAGCGTTGAGCAGCTTGAACAGCAAAAAAACGTCGTCTGGACCGTGCCCATTTCTTTGGGTGATTCCCATCGCAGCTTTCGCGTTATCGGTACGACCGAGGCTTTCTTTACGCGCTATAAGTACGGCGCAAAGCAATCCATCACGTTTCAACAGGGCCAGTCGTTCGAGGCGGTTGCCGAGGTGGTGTTGGGTGCACGAGTTGCCACGGAGTTGGGTTATCAGCTAGGCGACTCGCTGGTGCTCAGTCATGGTATGGCAGATACCAGTTTTAGCCACCATGACCAGTTGCCCTTTAGCGTCAGCGGCATATTGGCTGCGACCGGCACCCCCATAGATAACGCACTCTTTGTTGGCCTCGAAGCGATAGAGGCCATGCACAGCGATGGCGAGTCGGAGGATCATCGGGGACACAATGATCATGACGAACATGACGAACATGACGAACATGACGGTCACGACGAACATCAAGAGCATGAGGATCACGATGCCCACGAAGACCACGACGGGCATGAGGACCATGACGCACACGAAGTGCACGACGAGCACCACGCGGGCCACGATCATCCGCCCATTGGTACGGTGACCGCGGTACTGGTCGGTCTTAACTCTCCTATTACAACGTTACAGGTGAAGCGCTGGGTCGATGAGTTTGCGGACGAGGCGCTACTGGCCATTTTGCCCGGCGTCGCTCTGACTCAACTGTGGGAATTGGTTGGTAATGTTGAGGCCATACTGCTGGGCATTTCGATATTGATCTTGGTGTCGTCTTTGCTGGGTCTAAACGCCATGCTGCTCGCGTCCATGCGCGAGCGTCGCCGTGAGATTGAGGTGCTACGCAGTATCGGTGCACCATCATCCTTCATCGTGTCTTTGTTGATGATCGAGTCGCTGCTTATCGTATCTGTGGGCGTCGTGTTGGCAGTGCTTTCTTTGCTGGCGTCGATCACCGCCGCCAATACGCTGTTTGCCGAAACCTTTGGATTGATGATCTCATCGCAAATTCTCAGCCCATCCAACATCACGGCGTTGGGCCTGATCTACCTCACAGCGATACTTGTGACGCTGTTACCAGCGCTACAGGCCTATCGCGTGTCCCGAGCAGTTGGCACTGCTGCGGCAGCAGATTGATCCGGGTATACAAAAGTTATAATGTAACATTTCGTACTCATTCACATGTAGGCCCATTCACATGTGGGCCGATTCATATGTGCGCCAGTAAAATGAGCACGCGATAGATAAATTGAGATGGTAGGCGGTTATCGCAGCAGACTGCTGCATAATCTTGGGCCAAAGAACTAGGGGAATGTCATCAACCAGCAAGCGACAAAACGTGTCATCGCTCAAGCGCAGGAGCATTGCTTGGCATCAGGCACCAAGCTAACCGCCAAGCGCAGTCAGGTGCTGGAAGGTTTGTTGGTGTCGAAGAAAGCGGTGTCCGCCTATGAGTTGACAGATGTGTGCCGGGATACACTGGGTTATGAGCTGTTGCCCATGTCGGTGTATCGCATCCTCGAGTTTCTAGAAAACAATCAACTAGCCCACCGCCTAAATACCTCAAACAAATATATTGCTTGCGCGCACATCAGCTGCGATCACCAACACCAACCGCCACAGTTTCTGATCTGCAAATCCTGTCATAAGGTCGAAGAGGTGGAGGTGCCGACGTCGATTATGGAGAGTGTTGTCAAATCAACGCGCAGCGCCGGCTTTACGCTGGCCAGCGATCACCTAGAAATTGAGTGTTTCTGCACGGACTGTGACGCCTCGAAGGAAGTCGAATGACGATACCCGCATTGCTAGATCGCTCTGCGATTGTGCTTTCCATGATCTGTGTGGTGCACTGTTTGGCGCTGCCCGTGGCGATCATCATGCTGCCGGCACTATCTGCGTATTGGTTTGCTGATGAGAACTTTCATTTGTTGCTGCTGTACTTGGTGCTGCCAACCAGCGTCATCGCGCTTGGTCTTGGGTGTCGGCGTCATCGCATGTTCAAGATGATGCTCTGGGGCAGCGCGGGGCTGCTATGCCTCACCGTTGCCGCACTGCTCGGTCATGACCGGCTTGGTGAGTTGGGTGAAAAGGGCTTAACGCTACTCGGCGCGGGGTTGGTGGTTGTTGCCCACATCTACAACTTTCGCAACTGTCGACAAAGTCATTGCGCGCATTAGCCTCGCCAACCCACAAACGCTAGTTCTCTTGTCGCAAATGCGTTAATTGACTAAGCGGTAACCCCGCTAATCACTTCGCGAGCCACGCTATGCAGTCGTTCTACCGGATCGCCGTCTCCCATCATCGGCATAACGACTCGGCCCACACCAATGGACTCGAGCTCGCCGAGAAAATCGTTACCGCCAACGCCGGGCCACATGCAGGTCACTTCGATTTCAGACATGTCGCGATTGATGGCGTCGCATTCACGCTGCAGGTTTTCGAGGTGGCCTTTAAGTTCCGCCGGATCGCCTGTGGGCGCAAACCAGCCATTGCCGAGCTGGGCGGTGCGCTGAAAAATCTTGCCTTTGACACCGCCCATAATCACCGGGAAGGGGCTCTGTATGGGTAGGGGATAGCTCTTGAAGTTGGACCAGGACACAAAGTCACTGTCGTGCTCTACCACGTCGCCAGACCAAATTTTGCGCATGCCGGCTACGTAGTCATCAAAGCGGGCGCCGCGGCGCTCGAACGGCACGCCAAGCGCATCAAACTCTTCGCGCAGCCAACCAATGCCAACCCCCAACATGAAGCGACCGTTAGAGATGAAGTCTAGGCTCGCCGCCTGCTTGGCCATGTAAATGGGATTCACCTGGGACAGTATGTTCACCCCGGTGGCTAGGCGCAGGGTGGTGGTGGAGGCGGCAACCGCAGACAGCGCAATGAGCGGGTCGACAAAATTGGTCTCTGGCGCGGCACCCATGTTGCCGGACTTGTTGTAGGGATACTTTGATTCGTAATCCACCGGCACGATCACATGCTCAAATGTCCAAACCGATTCATAGCCCAGTGATTCCACCAACTGCGCTGTTTGCACCACTTGATCTGCCGATTGAACCCCAATGTTGATTGGAATAATGCCTACCTTCATGTCTCTCCCCTCGTGTCTATGAGCGTCGCCGAAATTTGCTCGGCTAGCGTGACGGATATTGCACGCCTACCTCACTGCCAGCAAAGCCTGCAGTAATTTCCAATACCGCGTGGCCGTGGTGAATGCGACCAAATTCGTCTGCAGCCCGCACGGTGACGGTATGGACGCCCGGCGGCAGCTCGGCGTCTAGGTCCGCTTCGAAGAGGTGTGTTGATACGGTAGCCTGCACAAAGGACTTCTTATCGGCGGCATGGCGCACGAATTGTTCGAGCATGTAGGGATCTTTGCGCAGATTTCTCTCAAGAGGTCGATACGCACCGTCGTTGATTCGGTAGCTGACCTGAGATTTCGGCCCACCGTCGAAAAGATTCACCATGATCGAGGCGGCTGCCAGCTCGTCCTGTGACATTCGACCGTCGAGCAACTGACCGGCCCTAAAGTCGCGCATTCCATTGGCCTCTAGCTGATGGTGCGCCACATCAAAGCGAATGCGCATTTGTTGGTCAGCGGGTTTGCCTGCGCCCTTGTAGCGCACGACGAGGTCTGTCGAGTCCACCTCAAGGATGTGGTAGCCATTGGGCGTGCCGTCGCGTTGATCGCTAATAGCGACACCGCGTTCATCGAAAGGGCCGCTCCACCAAGAGCCTGAGACGGTTGCCAGTACGTGGTGGTGGAACGTGCCCGGGCCGTCGAAGCCGTCTTCCTCGCCGAAATAGAGGTGGTTGTTGGTATGGGTGTGACCGGCGACGGAATATAGGTTAGGTCGGCCAGACAGCAGTTGGAATAAACCCCGACGATTGTCGGTGGCAGAACTGGTGACCTCACTGCCAAGCGGCGCATGTGTGGCGACAAAGACTAGGCGATCTTTATCGACATACTCGAGTTCTTTCTCCAGCCAGCGCAGTTGTCGTTTGCTGATGCGAGCTTCGTACCCGCCGTTACTCCGCACATCGCCCGGATCAGCCTCGCCATTACCTTGGTAGTCAATGTTGTCGAGGACGACAAAAAGCGCGTCTGCGTATTCGAAGGCGTAGTAGGGAGGGCCGAAGAATTTCTTGAATGTCTCCAGCGAGTACTCGTCACTGTTCGCTTCAAAGTTCAGCTCGTGGTTGCCGGGCACGTTGTACCAAGGGATGCCAATCTGCGCGATCAGCGCGTTGTAGCGTGGGAACATGGAAAGATCATCGTACAAAATGTCGCCCAGGGTCATGCCAAAGGCCGCTTCGCTATCGATAAGCTCTGCGACGACATCGTCGCGGATGTAGTCCAGCTCGCGCTGCGTTTGCGGCTGCGGGTCAGCGAACAAAATGGCTTCAAACTGCGCGGACTCTTGGCGCTCGATCAATGCAAAGTTGATCTGCTCGGGCAGCGGGCCGGTGGGGGCGATGCCTTCATAGCGCATACCCGCTGGCGAGCCCGCGGGCTGGTGAATGTAGTAGAACTGGGGAAGCATGTGCGCATTGACGGGAATCGCGTAGTCCCTGGGCTTAGTAATAAAAATAATGCTCTGCTCGTCCACCGGCAGGGTGTAGCGACCCTCGTTGTTGGTTGTCACTACGTCGAGACCGTTACTTACCCGAACGCCTGCAATGCCGCGCTCGCCAGCGTCGAGCAAACCGTTTTTGTTGCTATCGAGGAAGACTTGGCCGGTAGCGTTGGCCGCCAGCGCCGAATGTGGGAGTAGTAGAAAAGCTAAAATGATGAGCGTGCGCATGAGGAATTCCTCTCAGTTCGTGGGTTATATCGACCTCTACTGAAAAGTAACGAGCGATTATGAAGTGCCGATGAATGCGGGGGTGGGTTGCGGGCAGCCAAGAAGCGGGCTGCCCAGGCAGAGACCATAAACGGTGCGCTACTTCGCCGCACCGCGATCTTCGGCGGTCTAGCCGATGGCGATCTCGTAAAGACCTTCGTATTCCTCAGCCGAGCAGGGGCGCGGGTTGGTGAAGGTGCAGACATCCTTGGCGGCGTGGATGGATAGATCAGCAATGGCGTCTTTTTGCACGCCCATTTCACCCAAGTTAGCCGGTAGACCAATCTCGGCATTCAGCTCGCGGATGAACTCTGCTGGATCAGCGCTGGCATCAATGCCCATGGCCGCGTTCAGTCGCGTGTACTTATCGCCTACATGATCGCGGTTGAAATCTAAAATGGTGGGCAAAATCACGGCGTTCAAGGTGCCGTGGTGCAGGCGTAGCGACTGATCGGCACCGCAGGCGTGGCTCATCGAGTGCACTGAACCTAGGCCCTTGCTAAAGGCCATGGCGCCTTCTGCTGCGGCCATCATCATATTCCAGCGCGCGTCTTCATCGGAACCATCCTTAACCGCTTTGACAAGATTGCCCTCGCGGATACCACGCTCAATGCCATCGCAGGCTACGGCTTCGGCGGGTGGATTGATTTGTGGCGACAGCAGCGCTTCGATGCAGTGGGTGATCGCATCCATGCCCGTTGCTGCGGTCAAGCGCGGTGGCAGGCCAAGGGTTAAAGACGGATCGCAAATAGAGGTCATGGGCACCAAGTTGCGGCTAGCAAGAATGAGTTTTTCGCCATTGTTCATGATGATCACAGCGCCGGAGGAAACCTCACTGCCGGTACCTGACGTGGTGGGGATGGCGATCAAGGGCGCCACGGTGCCGATCTTGCCTGCGCCACCAAGGCCTGCGGTGTATTGCAGCAGGTCACCCTCGTGGGTCACAGCCAGCGCCACGGCTTTGGCCAAGTCCATAGACGACCCGCCTCCGAGGGCGACGACGCCATCGCAGCCCGCTTCTTGGTATTTGGCGACGGCTTCTTCGACGGCCATCTGCGTCGGGTTTTCAGGGGTGCCATCAAAAATCGTCAGCGCGGCATCGTTACCTAGGTGCGCAACCAAGTCTGTCACCATGCCAAGATTGACCAGACCTTTGTCCGTGCACAGCAGTGGGCGGCGTATGCCATGCATGGCGAGCACTTGGCCAAGCTGATTGCTGGCGCCGTGGTCAAAGATGGTGTTATTCATGAAGGTCAAGTTCGCCATGGTATTCCCCGTATTAATTAGCAAGTGTTGATTAGAAAGTGTTGATCAGAAAGGCGCAGAGAATACTTCAGTCAGGCGAATTCTGCTGCCCTTTAAAGGTTACAATGTAACTAAAGTTACGAATACCAAGTGGCCAGCGCTTTGGCTGGTCTGACATCTGATTTCGTCTAGAACATGAGTACAGTCGCTTCCAAGCCTATCCCCATTACCGTGCTTACCGGCTTTCTGGGCAGCGGTAAAACCACCGTGCTCGATCACCTGAGTCGCGCGGGCGCGCTAGCGCGTACGTTAGTGCTGGTCAATGAATTCGGTGAGGTGGGTCTGGATCACGAACTGCTGACACCCATCGAAGACGATACCTTGGTCGCCGTTGATAGCGGCTGTATTTGCTGCACGATTCGTGCGGATCTCGTGCAAACCTTGAGTGAGGCTCCCTGGCGCTATGCGCGCGGCGGTGAGCGCTGGTTTGATCGAGTCATCATTGAAACCACTGGCGTCGCCGACCCCGCACCGATACTGCAAACCATTATTGGCGACGAGCAAGTAGCGTCGCGATATCTGCTTGCCGGCGTGCTGACGGCGGTAGATGCGGTAAACGGTATGGCGACACTTGATCAACACATCGAGGCGGTCAAACAGGTAGCGGTAGCCGACCGCATATTGTTGACCAAAACAGACCTGCTAGAAAATACTGGGCAATCCTTAGAAGCCGCCATTCGGCAATACTCGCCGGTTGCGCCGATTAGCACAGTGATCGATGGCGAAGCCCAAGCCGATTGGTTTTTTGGAGCAGCCGGCTACACCATGGATGATAAAAGCGCTGACGTTGAAGCTTGGCTCGCGGGTGAGTTCAGGGCTCAATCTGATACAACCGCGCAGGTTCACGAACACGCCGCCCATGATAAAAATCGGCACGGCGAGGTGCGGGCGAGTAGCCTCGTGTTCGACGAACCGGTAGACGCAGGCTTGTTCGAGTCCTGCCTGACCATGCTCATGCAATTTCGTGGTCAAGATTTGTTGCGGGTAAAGGGCATTATTCATGTGGCCGGTCTTGATCGGCCCATGGTGATTCACGGTGTGCAGCATGTTTTTCACCCGCCACAACTTCTCGAGAGCTGGCCGGGTGATGATCGCAGGACACGATTGGTGGTGATCGCTCAAGATCTGGATCATGCAGAGCTACTCGGCTGCTTTTCAGCGCTTGGCTTGCAGGTCCGAGTGATCGAATAACGAAAGAACAATAACAAGCGTTTAAGGAGTTAGCCTGTGAGCGAGCAAATTACTATTTATGGGTCAGGTGGCAACCGCGCAGCTAGGGTGGCATGGACGGTCAATGAACTGGGACTCGAGGCCTCTTACCGACACTATGACGGCATGATTGGTAGCGACGAACTCAGACGATTGCATCCTCAGGCAAAAATCCCTGCCATGCAGATTGGTGACTTGGTGTTGTTCGAGTCTGCGGCGATTTGTCAGCATTTGTGTGACATCACTGCGGGCCAACGCCTGTTGGCGCCGGTGGGCACGCCCCAGCGGAGCCTACACAATCAGTGGGTGTCCTTTGCACAGTCGGAAGTCGAAGCCTACTTGTGGCATAGCTTTCAAATGGGTCGACTGGAGATGGCTGAATCTGCAACGGCGGCGGCGCTGGAGCTGAATCGGCACCTCGCTGGTGCTGGTTTGGATGCGCTTGAACAGCACCTTGCCGAGCAAGAGTTTTTGCTGAGCGACGAGTTTTCTCTCACGGACATCATCGTCGGCTGGACCATTAACTGGTCGCGTAAATCCGGTCTGCTGGAAACGCGTCCGGCGCTACAGAGCTATCTCGCAAGGCTATTCGACAGGCCCCAAGTTGCCATGACTTGGTAAGTGCTTGGCGCCTGTTGAGCCGCTAATGCTTGCGGGTGCTGAACAACAGTAGCTGATTGTTTGCTGGCATGGGCCGGTCCTCAAGTAAGACCAGGCCGCACTGCAGGGCCAGATCACGCACCCACTCAAAATCGCGAATACCGCTTTGCGCATCGCGCTCCTTCAGCCATAAATCGAAGTCCGCATTGGATGGCGTGGTGAAGTTGCCGGCATATTTGTAGGGCCCATACAAAATGAGCAGCCCATCTACTGCTAGTGCCTTTGCCGCCCCGCGAATCAGCTTTTCGCCGAGTTCGCGGCTGACGATATGCATCACATTGGCAGAGTAAACGCAGTGGAATGTATCGGCGGGCCAGATGTCTTCAGCCAGATCTAGCGTGATTGGTGTAAGGATGTTGGTAGAGCCGTAGGCGGTAATATTGTTGTTCAACATGGGCAGCACGCTCGCGCGATCACTGGGTTGCCAAGCGATATGTTTGATTTCCCCCGCCATATGAATGGCGTGCTGGCCAGCACCGCTGCCAATCTCCAGCAAGTCAGCCTGGTGGGGCAACCATTCGGCAAGTACGGGCAAAATGGCAGCCTTATTGTTATCAGCGGCTTTTGAAAATCCTTCCATCGATGAAGCCTATCCCGACTACGGGTCTGCGCGACAGTCGCAAACGCACGGACGTTGGTCTTTGCATTTTGTTCACGCTGCGACGCTTAAATTATATGTCCGCTTCGGAACATTTTTTGATGAGTACTGCTATGCAAACAGCTACCTTTTACCGAATTATCGCCTCAGCGCTGCTGCTGTTGGCTTCTGTTGGCGTACAAGCCAAGCAAGACCTACCGTTTAGCATCGAGTCGGTGACCGCGTTTGATGAGCCTTGGGCCATGGCCTTTCTGCCAGACGGACACATGTTGGTAACCGAGAAGAAGGGCAGTTTGCTGGTGGTCAATGCAGACGGCGACAAGCGCGTGGTGAGCGGCTTGCCAGACGTCGGCTATGGCGGTCAGGGGGGCTTGGGTGACATCGCCTTGCACCCGGAATTTGCGACGAACAGCATGGTCTACCTTAGTTATGTCGAGTCCGCAGCGGATGGTACCCGGGGCGCAGCGGTAGGCCGCGGTCGCCTCGACCCTGAAGGCAAGCGCCCTTCAATCGCAGGCTTCGAAGTGATTTGGCGCCAGTATCCGAAGATGGTGGGTTATGGGCATTACGGTCACCGACTCATGTTCGACGATGAGGGCTTTTTGTGGATTACCTCCGGTGATCGGCAAAAGTTCACGCCTGCCCAAGATATGCAGTCCAACCTAGGCAAGGTGCTGCGCCTAAACGATGACGGCTCGGTGCCCGCAGATAATCCCTTTGTCGACTATCGAGCAGATTCACCGCTGGTAGATCGCATTGGCGTCTACGGCGAGGTGTGGTCCTTGGGTCACCGTAATCCTCTGGGCATTGCTCAAGATCTGCAGGGTCAGCTTTGGGTCATTGAAATGGGTCCACGGCATGGCGATGAGTTGAATCTGGTGCGCAAGGGCATGAATTATGGCTACCCGGAGGTATCAGACGGCGACCACTACGACCGACGGCCTATTCCAGATCACAGCACTCGGCCAGAGTTTGAGGCGCCGAAAATTAGCTGGGTACCGGCCATATCGCCGAGCCATCTTGCCTTTGTTGAAGGCGCCCAGTTCCGGGCATGGCAGGGCAATGCCCTTGCCGCAGGCCTCGGCGCGAAAGTCATTGTGCGCATCGAAGTCGATGGCCCAGCGGCTCGTGAAGTAGCGCGCTATGACATGGACACGCGCATACGTAGCGTCATGGAAGGGCCCGAGGGCGCGATTTGGGCGTTGGAAGATGAACGCGGCAGCAGTAAAGGGCGTCTGTTGAAGCTGACCCCCAGGTAGCTACCGCGCAGACGCCACCGCGTATAACCGCAGAACGAGGGTCGCTAGCGACCCTTACTAGGGCGAGTCCGTAACACCGGCAATGGCGACAAACTGACCGTCCGCCGTGCGCACGACTTTGTGTGTGCCCAATACAGCGCTTGGCGAAATACCGCCCAAAATGTGTGGGTAGAGCTCGCCGTCAGAGCCTTCGAAATCCGCGGGTTTGTCACCCACCGGCGCGGTGCCCTCGAAGATGGTTTCAACGCCAGACTCTTGCAGGCTCTCGACGGTCATGCGCAAACACAGCCAATCGCCCGGAACCTCTGGGTAAAAGTGATTGGCGACCACCAGCAACTTTTCTGGGTTTGCGGTGCCGTGGGTAAAGCCGTCGACATCATAGGTCGGCGGGTAGTAGACGCCGTCGTCCTGCGCCAATGTCGCCTGCCAAAGTTCCGCCTGAATCAAATGAAAAACATAGGGGTGTTCGGGTGTCATCATCTCGTTACTCTCACTTGCTGCACTGATCACGGGCGAAATTGCGATGGCAAATGCCAAAACAAGACGCAACACAGTTTCTTTGATCATGGTTTTCCCTTTGGCTATATGTGAACCTGACGCGAAGCGCCGGCCATCAAAAGTTAGCACACTACCAAGGGCGATATTGGGCAAAGCGCGTTGGCTGGCGTTGTTTGTGATTCACGCTGCATGCCAATGTGAGGTAACTGCAGGCTAGGTGCTCAGCAGATCATTTCGACGACGACGGCATATGGCCCCGCTTTGTTGTTAGCGCCTAAAAAGTGGGTTGCACCCTGCTGCATGGATTGAGCGCTAACGAAGTCAGACAGCACTGCTTGCCAGTCGCCGGCGAAGTGCAGCCCAAATTCCAGTGTTTCGTCTGTCATCTCCAGCACCTTTTGGTTGGCGTTGGCCTTACCAAGCGTTTTAACGAATCGGTCTGCGTAAAGATCGGCAACGATAACGCTGGCCGGTGCCGCGTTCTGTTTGACCAGCGCGAGCGTCGAGGCAACCTGTTCGGCGGACAAATACAGTGACACCCCCTCCCACAAAAAAAGCGTTTTGCGCGAGGCATCGAAGCCCGCTTCGGTGAGTTTGCTGAAGAGATCGTCGACGCTGAAATCGACGGCGACAAAGTTCACGTGTGCGCAGCGAATGTCTGCAGCGTCAATCATGGCGCGTTTGTGATTTTGAACAACCGCTTGATCAACCTCAAAGAAGGTCATACCGCTGCTGACTAAATCGCCATAGGCACGGGTATCGTAGCCAGCGCCCATCAGCACAAACTGATCTACGTTTTGCAGTGCGCGCGCGATGATGGCGTCGAAATGCATGGTCCTCGCCGCAACCAAGTCGGCAATACCTTCATCACCTGTTTTTGGAATGCGAGGATACATGAGGGATTGGCCCGCGATGCGTGCCTGCACCCAGAGCGGCCACAGCACCAACCAAAGCCCGAATTTTGATGTATTGGGCAACGTCGACATCAGCGCCGCTGTCGCGTCATCTTCGCGGAGGCCGAACACGTGCATTGTCCAGCGCCCATTGATGATCTCGATGGCCGTCTGCGACACGCCAAGGCGCTTACTGACGATGATTTGTTTGTAGGCCGTGAGCAAAATACCAACAATCGCACCGGGAATAGCGAGGATTTGCAGCGGCATGTAGACGATAAAACTGAGGTACTTCATAGGCGTGGATGCTACCACTTCAGGACAGTTTGAGCGGCTGGGCGGGCGCGATAACGCGCGTCCCACGCGCGCAGTAAGGGTCTGTCGCCAAACACATCCACCTCGATAAAGCGCATGAATTGCAGCGACGATTGCATTGTGCAGTCGGCAACATTGACTTGGTCACCGCCGAGTAGTGGCCTGCCATCACTGAGCAGCTGCTCCAAATAATCCATGGGGGTTTGCATTGCCTGCAGGTATTGGGCGGCTTTTTCAGGCTCTGGGGGGCGGCCAAGGGGAGACTTGGTGGCATGGCCATAGGCGCCCATGGGGCCGCCAATTCGCAGGTCGATAATGCGCTCTAAATCTCGCGCCTTGGCGCGTTGCTCAGGTGTGCCTATATACAGGGTGTTGTGCGGAAATTTGTCTTCAAGGTAATCGACAATGGGCAGGGACTCGACGATATGGCTGTTGTCGTCTAGTGCCAGTGTAGGCACGGTGCCAAAGGGGTTGCGGGCCAAGTGCTCGGGCTCCTTGTGCCGGCCTTTGACCGTGTTCACGACGATTTGCTCAATGTGCATGTGTACGCCGAGCTGCTCGCGCTCGGCGATGTAGAGCATGACCTTGGTGGGGTTGGGCGCCAGCGGCACCATGTAGAGCTTCATCAGAGGCCTCCTGTGATATCGACAATTTGCTCAAGCAGTTCGAAACGCTTCGGACCGATGGGGCCAGCGCTGTCGAGGCCCAGCTTTAGGGTGGTTACGCCAGCGTCGCGATACTTAGCCAGCCGCTGGGTGACCGTGGCTGCATCCCCCAGCGCTTGGAACTGGGTCACCATGGCGTCGGGCACCCGCTTCGCGGCTTCATCGCGTTTACCCGCCAGCCAGAGTTGCTGAATGGCTAGCGCGTCATCCGCATAGCCCGCGCGCTGAAAGGCGTCGTTATAAAAGTTGGTATCAGCCGAGCCCATGCCGCCCATGTTGAAGGCCACGGCCGGTTTGCGCCGCTCGATCATGGCGTCGACGTTATCGCCTAACTCCACACGAACCGATACACACAGATCTAAATCACCCATGGCTCTGCCAGCCTCCGCTGCGCCTTGGCTTAAATAATCAAGGTGCGCGCCGGGTTGCTCCGGTGTGAACGAGGTGCCCAGCCAGCCCTGTGCTGCGTTGCCGGTATAGCGCAGTGCATTGGGACCCAGGGTTGCGAGATAGATGGGTATGTCAACGGGTGCGTGCTGCACTGCGATGGGCTTGCCCTCGCTGTTTGGCAGCGGCATTTGAAATACCTTGCCTTGGTAGCGCACTTTTTCGCCAGCAAAAATCATGCGGCAAATCTCCACGGTCTCGCGCAGGCGGGTCAACGGCGGATGGTATGGCGTGCTGTGCAAGCCTTCGACCACCTGCGGACCGCTGGCCCCCAAGCCCAGTACGAAACGACCGTCGGTAAGGTCGTGCAGGGTGAGAGCGCTCATGGCAGTCATGGCCGGTGTCCGCGCGGTGGTTTGCATGATGCCTGTAGCAAGTTTGATCTGGCTGGTTTTGTCTGCCAGATAGGCCAGCGGCGTTAGCGCATCGCTCCACCACGCCTCGGCGGAAAAGGCCATGTCGACGCCGAGCTTCTCGGCAAACTGCACCCACTCCACACTCTGGCGCAGCGTGTCGGGAGCAATGGGCCCTATTTCAATGGCAAGTTGCAAGGCGGTCTTGGTTCAAGCTGCAGCGATGCGGTCAAGAATTGGCAGGAAATACTGCAAAAAGGCCTTGGGGTTTTCACTCATGGGGAAGTGCCCAACGTTTTTCATCTCTTGAAAGGACGAGCCTGCAATGGCTTGGTGAGCGGCTTGCCCCAGCTCCGCAGTACCGCTGCAGTCATATTCTGCCGACAGTATGTGCACGCCCACGCGGTTGGTGTCGATTTCACCGGCAACCGCAGTTAGATCGTAGTCTTCAAGATAGTAGTTCAAGTCCCCAAGAAACACCGGCGGCCAGCCGCAGGAATAGACGTAGGAGGTTTCTTTGCGATAGCGCTTGGGCGACGTTGGCGACATCAGTGCATCCATTAACCGCGCTTTGTACTCGTTGTTGACTTGGGGGTGCCATAGCTCGGTGTTGTGCTCGAGCTTGCCCGGAATCTCCAGTGCGCCTTCTAGTGAAATCACCGCGCGAAAGTCATCGGGGTGTTTATGCGCCAGATCCAGCGCCAGCAGGCCACCCACCGAACAGCCCACAAAGATCGGGCGATCAAGTCCAAGCACGCGGCTCAGGGTGAGCGGTATGGAGCGTAGAAACTCGCCTCGCAGCAGGTACTGCTCATCCCACCACTGCTCTTCTACTGGCGGTAGCGACTTGCCGTGGTAGGGCAGGTCATAGGCGATCAGTCGGAATCGGTCGGTAATTTCAGGTGTTTCAAAGAGGTGTCGCCACTGGCTGCTGTGACAGCCCGCTGTGTGCTGCATCAGCACCGGTATGCCGGAGCCAGCCTCCTCAAAGTAGATGCGATGTTTGGCGCCGCCCAGCTCTAGCTGTACATAGCGGCCAACCGGCGCGCCATAGGTGCCTTCGGGCTGCAGGTCGTGAGGCATGGCTTCGCCTGCATCGATGGGCGCTCGCAGCAGTTCAATGGCGCGTGCGGCTGCGGCGAAGTACTGACCGAAGACGACCGGATCGGCGTCGCGGGAGATGCCCTTGCCCTGCATCACGTTAGCCATGATGTCGTTATGAAAACGCTCGGGTACCGGGGCGAGTATTTTCTCCCAAACCCCCGCATCGGCCTTGAGCTTGATCACCCCATCTTGGGGATTTGCGCTGGCATCTGGCATGCCTGCGCTTACCGGCAATGTGTGCTCTTGGTCACCGATGACCAGCGTGAGTCCGCCGTTCCAGTAACGCGCTGCAAGCATAAATTCGCCGTCCGCCGCGCAGTTCTCGACCCACTGTTTGGTTGTTGGAAGCGTTATTCCCACGATATTCCCCTTTTCTTCGATATCCTTATCCCTTAAAGAAAAGTTTGCGTGGTTTTGCGTCCTCTTACCACCTCTTACCGCCAAAGTGCGGCACTGTGTCTACTTAGGCCAATTGCAGCGGTAGGGAGCGCAGTCTTTGTCCTGTTGCGGCAAAAACCGCGTTGGCAACCGCAGGCGCGATAGGCGGTAAGCCAGGTTCGCCAACACCCGTGGGGGAGGTCCCGCTGTCCACAATGATGACCTCAACCTCTGGCGCTTCATCCATGCGAAGTATTGGGTAGTTGTGAAAATTGCTCTCCACAACTTGGCCTTTTTCCAGCTCTAAGTTGCCATGCAGTGCTGCCGTTAAGCCGTACATGACCGCGCCTTCCATTTGGGCGCGAACCACGTCGGGATTCACGGCAATGCCACAATCGACCACACAAACCACACGATGCACGTGAATTTTGCCGTCGCTTACTGACACCTCGGCAATTTCCGCTACGTCTGTTGCAAAGGAGTGATGAGCCGCGAAACCGAGCGCTCGGCCGGGGGCAACCTGCATCTGTTGCATATGTTCGCCAGCCAACCGCACCACATTTTGTAGCCTGGGGTTCTGGGTTAGGTTTTTCAGTCGGAATGCCACGGGATCAATGTCAGCCCGAGCGGCAAGCTCGTCTATGGCGGTTTCCTTGGCAAACGCGGTATAGGAATGCCCAACAGAGCGCCAAAAGGTCAGCGGCAACCCGTGGTCGACGGTTGTATGTCTCACTTGATGGCTACCCGTGTCGTAATCTTCGGCCAAGCCCTCAACGCTGGAACCATCAACCACCCAGCCCTTAAATGCGCTATCGGCTAAGCCAACGACCCAATCGATGGTGCCATCGCCAACGGCGGTGGGTAACAGCGCTGGCATCATGTTGGCCATGGTTTCTGGTGAGATGTTGCCGCCAACACGCGTTGCCTGCCAGGCGGTAATTTTACCCTCGTCGGTCACGCCCGCTTTGACTTGCATCAGCGAAGCGGGACGGTATACACCGCTTTGCAGGTCATCTTCACGACTCCATAGCACCTGAATGGGCTTACCCGTAGCCACAGCAACTTGCGTTGCCTCGATCACGTGGGTCAGGGTGCCGCGGCGACCGAATGCACCGCCCAAATAGGTGTTGTGCGAGCGCACGTTTTCCTTGGCCAGTCCTGCATAGCGAGCAACCAATCCTTGAGCTGCTCCGACACCTTGGCTTCCAGTCCATACGTCCGCTTCACCGTTTTCGATTCGTACAATCGCGTTCATCGGCTCCATTGGTGCATGGGCAAGATAGGGTGCCCAGTATTCGCCTTCGACTATATGGTCGGCTTCGGCAAAGCCCTGTTCTAGATCACCGGCCTCACTGCCGATGAGCGCTTGGTCGTCGGCAACGCCGAGCGCTGCTTGATAATCTCTTTTCACGTCTGCGGTGCTAACAGATGCGAGCTTTGGCATCTGCCACTGCACTTCAAGTGCTTGCAAACCCTTTTTTGCTGCCCAGTACTTTTGCGCAACCACGGCAATACCGCTGCCGATTTCCACAACATCGCTTACGCCGGCAACTGCCAAGGCAGCTGTTGCGTCGTAGGTTGCTACCGTGCCACCAGCAACAGGACAGCGCTTAACGACTGCGTGATGTAGATTCTCAATGTCCACATCGATGCCAAACTCCGCGGTGCCGGTAGCCTTTGCCATCGCGTCAATACGGCTAAAGTCTTTGCCGATGTACTTAAACCCATGAGGCGGTTTTAAAGGTGCCTGCTCCGGCGCTTGCAGCAACGCAGCAGCGTTGACGAAATCTCCGTACGGCAGGCGTTTTGAGCCACTGATGACATGGCCATCATCAGTGCTTAGTTGGCTCGCGTTAACGCCAAGCAGTCCAGCCGCCGCCTCGATAATCACTGCGCGTGTATTTGCACCCACTTGGCGCAACTGCTCATAGTGAGCCTTCAACGATGTGCTGCCGCCAGTGCCCTGCACGCCGAAATCTGGGTTGTTGTAGTCGGGATGTACCCCGGCCCACTGGACGTCAAAGTGCCAAGGCGCCACGTCCAGCTCCTCTGCAATCAAGGTGGCCAGTCCAGTTGAGGCCCCTTGGCCCATCTCGTCTCGAGGGCAATAAAACGTAAAATGATTGTCTGAACTGATTTGTAAAAAAGCGTTAGGCGCCATCGTGCCCTCGGCTGAACTTAGTGCCGGCGGCGTGTCTCCGCAGCCTATGAGGGAAAACCCAACGACCAAGCCGCCACCGGCGATCGAGGATGATTTGAGAAAATGCCGGCGCGTTAGAGTCGTGTACTGGCTCATGCTTTTACCTCCGTTGCTAGGTCGGTTTTGTCTGCTGTCGCCAAAATTGCTTTCTTGATGCGCGGGTAGCAGCCGCACCGACAAATGTTGCCTGACATTGCTTGGTCGACATCATCCGCAGAGGGCGCCGCATTTGTTGCCAGCATGGCGGCGGCCGACATGATTTGTCCGGACTGACAGTAACCGCACTGCGGCACGTTGTGTTCTATCCATGCCGCTTGCAGCGGGTGCAGATTATCCGGCGTCCCGAGTCCCTCAATGGTCGTGATCGATTTACCAGCCACGGCTGCCACAGGTAACACACAGGTGCGCATCGCGACGCCGTCAACATGCATAGTGCAAGCGCCACACAGTCCAGCGCCGCAACCATATTTCGACCCCTTGAGCTTAAACGTGTCTCTGATCACCCAAAGAAGTGGGGTATCCGGGGTATCGTCGGTAGTGACGGTCTCGTCATTCAATGTAAATGAAATCATGGTGATCACCTTGGGTTTGGTCGAACCATAATAAATGCTGGCGTATCACTCTAACAACTGTTGTTGGTTTGAATTAGGTGTTGGGATATATGCCAACGTCTCGACCAGCCGCGCGATGATGGAGTTTCCGGTTTGTTAGTTCCTTAGTTGTCGATGCGTGGTCAGGTTTTGCGCTGTCGATGCACCGAGCAAGAGCAGTATTAGCACCCAATATTGAGGCGCCATGGATGCATTCATCATCATTTGCGTGGGGTAGCTGATGGTGCGTTCAATGGCGGCGAGCTTATAAATGTGTCCGTCGGCAAAGGCCGGATCCATCACCATGGCCAGCATGTCGCGACGACTGCGGTAGCGCATCATGGCGGTGGCGGCGAAACTCACATTGTCGTCGGCGCGCCAAGAATCCACAAAACCGCCGACGGTACGGGCCTGAAATACGGGATGGCCACCACGCAAAAACAGTTTAAAAGCGAAGGGTTGAAAATAGTTGGTGAGCACATCTGCAGCGGGCTGTTGCTCACCGCTGACGGGGTGCGCTATGTCACCATCGTAGAGCTCAACTTGGTTGAGCATGATGAACGCGCGGCCATCGTCTTGTTCGAGAAAGCTGCGCATGACCGCCGGGTCGGTTTGCTTGCTGCCCGCGTTTTCTGCGAACTGGGTCATGAACTCGTCGATCTCGGCTTGTGTCAACGGCCCCTGCCAATTGAAATACCACAGGCTGAACAGGGCATAGGCGATGGGTACACAAATCCAGATTTTCCAGTTCATAGCAGGGTCTCGGCAAACGGTCTGGTACATATTGCGCGAGAACATCAGTTGGTAAAAGCGTGTTCAAACAACCGCAATCCTTGGAGGCAGAATGAGCGCCGAGAGCTATGGTCAGGCAGATGTCGACCCGCAAGAGGTCTTACACTTTTGGTTTGAGGAAACCGACAGCAAGCAGCGCTTTGCTAAAAGCGCAGAGTTTGATGCTGCAATTCGGCGCCGCTTCTTAGAAACTCACCAGCAAGCGTCATCCTGTGAGCTGTGGCGCTGGCGCGGGTCTGCTGAGGGATGTTTGGCAGAGATCATTGTGCTGGATCAGTTCTCACGAAACCTGTTTCGCGACACACCCGAATCCTTCGCCTTTGATGCGCTTGCTCTGGCGCTAGCGCAATCTGCCGTGGCGACGGGCGTGGATCATCAGATGCCGCCAGAGCAGCGCGCTTTTTTCTATATGCCGTACATGCACAGCGAATCAGCTTTGATACACGTTGAAGCCCTGCGCTTGTTCACCGACCTTGGTATCGAGTCGCAGTTAGGTTTTGAGGTCCGACACAAAGCCATTATCGAGCAGTTTGGTCGCTACCCGCATCGCAACGCCATTCTTAACCGACCAAGCACGGCAGCAGAGGTGGCATTTTTGCAGCAGCCCGGTTCAAGCTTTTAACCGCGGCGGTAACGCGCTGAATCGAGTTAAAAGAGTTTGATTCGAGGTCCACGAGGCGCCGGGTGTTTGTGGACATCGGGCAGGCTGCAAAGGCGTTCCATACGCGTGGTGCTGCCGTCGGCGTATTCCCAAACCAAATTATCGCCGTCGAGGTAGCGCTTCACTACTACGGGCCCCCAACCGAGCAGCCGAAAATTCAACACGCCTTGTTCCCATTTGACGCCCGCCGAGGTTCGTGGGCAGTACTGGCTTTCGCCTAGAGTGAAAAACACGCCCCCTTCGGTATCGTTGCTGGTCAGGCCTGCTGTGGCGTTTGGCCCCATGTCGTGGATGATGCCACTGGATGTCACGACGACTCGCTCACCGCATTGTTCAACCCGCTCCACATGGCCGACTTTGCCGCTGATGCCTCGCCAGAGACCACGAATATCCGCAGCTCCCTCAGGCAGAGACTCGGTGCATTCACTCAAAATCGGCATGGGGAAGCGGGTATAACCGCAGCCAGGGGTGTTGCCCTTCGGGATGTCGATAGCGCGCTTGCCGGAATTGTCGAGGATCTGAAGTTCACAGTAGTTCAGTGCACTGCCATCGCCGGCGAGAACTGCCGGGTCCATCGTCGCAGTTGGCCGAGCGGAAAAAAAGACCAACCAGATCAACCCACTGATCGTCAGCAACAGCAGCATGAAGCCGCGCTTGATCCAGCGAAAAAGTGTGCGCATGCGTGTGGCTCCCTCTGGGCATGAGTCGATAAGAGTATAGAGCGCGCGCGCGACGGGCCAATTACTTTGCAGCCAGCGGTAGGTGTGCATTGGCCTAGGATCTGGTTTTTTGTATGGTCTGGGAGTTTTGACAGTAAAAAAGTAGGCAGCAATGAACGCTAACACTCAATCGATACCCTTTGATCCCGATGCCTTGGGTCGCAAATACCAAGAAGAGCGAGACAAGCGTGTGCGCGCTGACGGTAATGATCAGTATCAGGAAGTGACGGGTGAGTTTGCCTACTTTGTTGAAGATCCCTACATCGACAGCGAATTGAAGCGCGATGCTATCGAGGATGAGGTTGAAGTTGTCATCATTGGCGGCGGTTTTGGCGGCATGCTTGCAGCGGCGCGACTCCACGATGTGGGAATCACCGACTTTCGCATTGTTGAGAAGGGCGGAGATTTTGGCGGTACTTGGTACTGGAACCGCTACCCCGGCGCGTCCTGCGACATTGAGTCCTATGTGTATTTTCCGCTGCTGGAAAAAACCGGTTTCGTACCGAAGCAAAAGTACACCAACGCGCCCGAAACCCTAGAGTACTGCCATGTCATCGCCAAGACCTATGGTCTGCACGAGCGGGCGTTGATGCAGACCATGGTGACATCGACGGATTGGGATGAGGAGTTGGGTCGCTGGATTGTTTCCACGGATCGTCAAGATCGACTTAAGGCACGCTACGTTGTGCACTCCAATGGTCCGCTGAATCGACCCAAGCTGCCGGCGATTCGCGGCATCAACGATTTTAAGGGTCATACCTTTCATACCAGCCGCTGGGACTATGCCTACACCGGCGGTGACTCCAACGGCGGGCTGGACAAGCTGCACGAAAAGCGAGTGGCGGTCATCGGCACCGGCGCCACAGCGGTTCAGTGTGTTCCGCACTTGGGTGCTGCTGCGAAGCAGATGTATGTTTTTCAGCGCACACCATC
>ERZ802822.665-NODE-665-length-23436-cov-6.970290_pt1 | contig 23436 bp, 15 predicted proteins | sample MGYA00345649_ERZ802822 | MGnify/ENA primary metagenome ERZ802822 (study PRJEB30503, sample SAMEA104212359) | marine metagenome | biome: Westerlies Biome; feature: [SRF] surface water layer (ENVO:00010504) within the epipelagic zone...; material: water...
CTAGCTGAAAGCCCTAGCAGCGCTTTCAACGCGCTAGAGATGAAACGATGTTTACAAATAAAAAAAAACAAGAGTTTGATAAGGGTTTTCATAAATTACAATCACAATTAGGTAGACAACCTTCAAAAAAAGAAGTGGTAGATTTTCTTAATGTAACTGAAGATGAATTCAATTATTGGGAAACTGCTTTTCAAGCTAATAAATTACAAAGTATAGATGCTGTATATGATGAGTTCTCTATTCTTTTTGCCTCAAAAACTCTCAGTCCTGAAGATACGTTAGCCGACAAAGAACTTAAAAATATATTGAAAATAGCATTAAAAAATTTAAACCAAAGAGAAGCATTAGTTACACAATTATATTATGTCGAAGAATTAAATGTATATGAAATAGCAGAAGTTCTCGAAATAAGCACAGGAAGAGTGTCACAAATAAAAAAATCTATAATTACAAAATTAAGAAAACTAGTAAATGAAAAAACTGCCTGAAAATTGGAATGACCTTGAAGAAATAATCTTAAATATTTTAACAGCTAGTATTTCTTTTAATAAAAAAAGTGAGGAAATTTTATGTAATTGTACTTGTAGTATGTTCCCCATAGTTCGGTTTTTCCTGAATACGAAACGGAAGTTGAACCATCTTTTTCAATCTTATAGACATATGCTGTGTCTAGAGGCTGATCATTTTCATCCAATTCAATGACAGATACTTTTTTTTGCGTAGGTAAATAACCAATTTGGGAGAAACCTATGTTAGGTTCTCTAACCCAATCTCCTGTAGAATTAGCTTCTATATACCAGCTGAGGACTTTACCTTTACTTTCTGATGGAAGTAAACTGCGAACTACAAACCAGCCATTTTGAGCTAATATTCGCCCATCAAATAGCATTAAGTCATTGTCTACAGATTTTATTGTGACCATCCTTCTTGGATCTTCTGGAGCTATAACCAATTCATTTCCTTTTTCTAGTGGAAGGGGGTCTATAAACCTAGCAGTTCCACGATCATCAGATGTCGAATATCCTTTATATTGTCTTATTTTCTGGTCATTTGGTTTTGTGATCGAATTACCAACAGCATAATGTGGAAAAATATTTATTCTATCATTCATTAGATATGTTTTCCCCCAATATTGTGAAGGTAAAAACTCTAAATTAAAGCCTGCCTTATTTTCTAATTCTTCTGGGAGTACTTCATCTAAATGAATTGTTATTTCAATACCTTTACCTTTAGATTCAACTACTATAATAGATTCAAAATCAAATTCTTCATATCTTAGATTAGCTTCAATACGTCCATTTTCTTTATCTACTATTCTATTAGTTATTATTGGTACTAAATCCCATTGTTCAGGAGTATTAGAAAGTCTAATTGCGCCACCTTGTATAGATCTAATACCATGATGGATTATTTCAATTCCCGCGTTTTTTTCGTCATTAAATCCACCTGTAAATAAATTATTATACACAAGATAATTTACTCCATTAGTTTCAAAATATTCTAAATCATTAAGACGTAATTCTTGACTAAATAAATTATTATAAAGTAAAAATAGGATGCTAAATGATAGTATAATTATTTTTTTCATATATAATAATTTAATTAAAATTGTTTTGAAGTTACTTTAAAAGAATAAATTGTTGAGCTTCTGAATATAGTTCCAGGATCAAGAATTGTATTTGGAAACAGAGGTTCATTTGGTGAATTAGGAAAATGTTGGGTTTCAAGGCATAATGCTGTATGCTTATTGATAGGCTGTCCGTTTTCAGTAGTTAATGAACCATTTAAAAAATTACCTGTGTAAAATTGTATACCTGGTTCAGTGGTATAAATCTGAAGTTGCCTACCACTAATGGGATCAGTTAGTGTTGCAGCTCGGTATAAATCATTATATATCTCATGTTCTATTTCCTTATCCAGTACAAAGTTGTGATCAAATCCAGAAGGCGTATGGATGATTTGTTTACCAATAATTGTAGACTTAGTAAAATCGAAAGGGGTGTCTCTAACATAACGTAATTCACCGATTGGTATAAACTCTGAGTCTATAGGTGTATATTGAGTGGCATTTAGGATTAATTCATGATTATTTATTTGATTTTGAAAATCGCCGCTGAGATTGAAATAAGAGTGATTAGTAAGATTAATAGGAGTTTTTTTATTGGTATTTGCTTGGTAATCGATACGAAGGTTATTGTGCTTATCTAGGGAAAATTTCACCTGTACCGTCAAATCACCGGGATAGCCCATATCTCCATCAGCACTTACAGTTTTTAATATGACTTGTTGTGGGTCAATTTTTTCAATATCCCACAATATTTTATCAAGGCCTTTGTCTCCTCCATGTAAGTGATGATTACCATTATTTATTGGGAGATTGTATTCGGTATTATCTATTGTAAATTTACCCTTTGCAATTCGGTTTGCAAACCGTCCAATTGTTGCGCCAAAATAAGGTGTTCCTTTTTCGTATGGAGTAACATTTGAATAACCAATCACAATATTTTTAAAGACTCCATCACGATCAGCTGTTTTAATTGACGTAATTGTTGCGCCAAAATTTGAAACTGATATCTCAGTACCCTGACTATTTTTTAATGTAATTACGGTTGATATACGGCCGTCATTTAAATAGCCAAAGTTTTTTACATTATTTTTTTCATTATTATTAGAATTACAATTCATTGAAAAAAATATAAAATTGATGATATAGAATAGTTTTTTAAAAATAATAGTCTTCACTAATCTAGAATATTATCAACTGATTTAACACCTCTAAAACCTAGATGGAACATGGAATTGTCTATTGGTGTATAGCTTCTAGCTGAAACCCTATAACCATGACAATAAGAAGTATGACATAAAAAAGATCCTCCTCTGAGTACTTTTTGACTTCCAGGATTAATCGTATAGGGTTGATTATATTCTTCATAAGATCGATACCAATCCGATGTCCACTCCCAAACATTACCTCCCATATCAGATAGATCAAATTGATTAGTGCCAAATGTACCTACTGGTGAGGTTGTTAGATAACCATCGTCTATTGTATTCATAATTGGAAAAACACCATTCCATGTATTGGCCATATAAGTTGTATCATTTTGTAGGAGTTCTTGTCCCCAGCTATAAGGATTGTCTCGAAGTGAAATACCTCTAGCGGCATGTTCCCATTCAATCTCAGTTGGCAAGCGTTTTCCTACCCAGGATAAATATTCAACCACATCATTGTAGGAAAGCATAGTAACAGGATGATTCTCATAGGCTTTTTCGCCTGACGGTCCTTGCGGGTATTCCCATGTTGCATTTGGTACTAGCACCCAATTTGATTGTTCAAAGTCAAAAACAACACCATCACCAAATTTTTCGGCTTCTGTAACGTAACCCGTTTTCTCTATAAAAGTTCTAAAATCTGCAACAGTCACCATTTTTTTGTCCATTAAAAAAGGTTGTACTTTGGTTTGAAATACAGGCTTTTCGTTGGCTAGTCCCGATTCAGAACCTATCCATGTTTCCCCTCCTAAAATTAAACTCATTTCAGATGGTATTTTATAATTCATTTTATTCTCATCTAGCCAACTTTTAAATTCATTTTCAGATGTTATTTTTTTTCCATCTGGTGTATAGCAACAACCATTGTATCCAGATAAATTAGAATTCAAATTTACATCATGATTACTACAATTGATTATATTGAGAAATAGAAGAGTGGAAACAATTAGTGCAATTTTATTGATGTTCAAAATATTCATATATTTGGCAGAGATAATTGATGTTATTAGCTAATTATTGTTTTTAATTTTATTTAATTTAAAAAAAGAAATCTTAAATTTATAGTTTTAATATTTAATAGAACTAATATTTAAATAGTAACACTATACAGGACATGCTTCAATCTTATGGATATGACTAAGCGATTATATTTTATTTTAACATTATTATTATTTACTGAATGTACAAAGATAGATAGGGGGTCAAATCCTAATATAATTTATATTCTTACCGATGATTTAGGTTATGGCGATATTGGTGTTTATGGTGCTACGGATATTAAGACACCCAACATAGATTATTTGGCTAATAATGGGGTCCTTTTTACTGATTTTTATTCTGCATCTTCAGTATGTACACCATCTAGAGCTGGACTTTTAACAGGGCGTTATCCTCAAAGAATGGGTGTTAATGGTGTGTTTTTTCCAGAGAGTTTCCAGGGTATGCCTGCAGAGGAATTTACAATTGCTGAGATGTTGAAAGAGAAAAACTATAAAACAGGATTAATTGGTAAATGGCATCTAGGACATCATCAAAGTTTTTTACCTCTTTCACAAGGTTTTGACGAATATTTTGGTATTCCATACAGTAATGATATGGAAAGCGTTGTGTATATGAGAGGTAATAAAGTTTTTTCACATACGGTTGATCAAACACAACTAACTAAAACTTATACACAAGAAGCAATCGATTTTATTGACAGAGCCAAAGAGCAACCATTTTTTCTATTTTTTTCTCATAATATGCCTCATGTACCACTTTATGCATCTGATGATTTTTTAGGTAGTTCTGATCGAGGTTTATATGGTGACGTGGTACAGGAAATAGACTGGAGTGTAGGTCAAATAATTCAAAAGTTAAAAGATGATGATTTACTTAATAATACATTAATAGTTTTTTCTAGTGATAATGGACCCTGGTTGGTTATGGAAGATCACGGTGGTAGTTCGGGCGGTCTAAGAGAAGGTAAAATGTATTCTTTTGATGGTGGTATGAAAGTGCCATTAATTGCAATGTGGGCGTCGTATATACCATCCAATACTAGGGTTGTTGAGATGGCCACCCAACTTGATTGGTTCCCAACTATTACAGAAATAACTGGTTTTAAAATTCCTAAAAACTTATTAATAGATGGAGTAAGTATCGCTAAAGTACTTAACAATACAGAAAAACGAGAAAATGAGGGGTTTTTATTTTTAGAATATGAAGAGTTAACGGGTTACCGAAAAGGTGACTGGAAAGTAAAAAGACCGTCTAAGGGTTTTGAGGGTACATGGTGGAAAAATGCATCTTCTGGACACGATTCATTGTTGTTTAATTTGAAAAATGATCCATTTGAAATAGATAATCTATTTGATGCAAATAAAGAATTTGCACGAAAATTATTTAATGAAATGGAGAAGGAATACTCTAATTTAGGGGAACTACCACCATCTATAAATCTTCGAACACCTGCAGATGAAAGTCACTTAGAATACCTAAATTCAAAAAACTCCCCGTAGTAGATTTTAGTTATTTAGGAAACGTCCTAGCCATTGTTGGACTTAGTGTAATGAGGCAAACTAAGAGGTAAAATGTTAAGCCTACTAAAAAGCTTGGTGTATATCCAGTGGACATTGAGAGTAACACTGCTAGTATTGAACCCAAAACTGACATGGAACCATTTATTCCATACATCCAGGGTATAAATTCATTCAGACCATTTTTATTTAGTAGATCTAGTAAAGAAGGAAATGGAATTCCTAGAAAAAACCCGAAAGGTAACATTAAGACAAAAGTAACTATAGCTCTTAACATTAGATTATATGGTAATAAATAGTCTAGAATAATTGGGAACAAAAAAATAACAATCAGACCCAATCCAATTATAATTCCACATGTTAGTCCAATTTTCTTTCTAATAGTCTTAAATGAGATGCTATTAATTTTATAGCTACCTACACCCATACCAATTAACAAAGAACTAAGTAATACTGATAAAGATATGGTTGGTGATCCAAGGTATAAGATTAGTTTTTGGAATAAGGAAATTTCGATCATCATAAAACCAACACCAATGCTAGTAAACAATAAAATTAAAAGAATCATATTGTTATAATCATTATCTGAAACTGATTTTCTGATGCTAAGAAAAGGAACTACCAACACAACCAAACAAAGAATAAGAACAAATATCGTTAGTTTGCTATAGAGTGAAGGAATACCTTTTTCAATATTAAAAAAATAGGGGTTGTCATCGCTAACCGGTTTTAAATCAAAATCATAGGAATCGATAATTACATTTAAACTATTAGTATTACCATTTTTAATTCTTCTTAAAAAATTATTAACGGTTGTGTTTTTTAAGATGTCCCAAAAATAAGGAACATATGTTAGATCAGGAGCTTCTTCAATTAAGGTATTCATTAATTGGAATCTGTTGCCTATCTGTTCTCTTGAATATGGTTTTTTTTGAACAATAATTGATGGCGCATATTCAGACTCAAATATTATCATATGGTCGAAAATATTATTTGCATTAAGGCCTGTTTTTTCAAATGCTTTTATAATTGTTACAATTAAACGCTTCAGTTCCCAAGTATTATGCATTGTAAATATTAAACGACCCTCATCGGTTAAATTATTTAAATAATCTTCTATAGCCTCTACGGTTAAGAGATGATTTTCACTTAATGCAAAGTTATCAATACTTTGAAGCTGCTGAGTCGAGGGAAGTGACATAAAAATAATGTCATAATTTTCTTTTGACCGCTTCACATATTGTCTTCCTTCCCCAATTTTTATTTTAATATTTGGAAATTGACTATATATACCACCATTAAACGATTCATTATCTTTAACAACATTTACAAAATCTGGATTAATTTCAATACCAACTATATTACTTACTCCAGTCAGTAAGCCACCTAATATTTCTCTTCCACCACCTGGACCAATAACTAACATGTTATTTTTTTCATTGGGTTGCAAAAATAGAAGAGGTACAAATCCTGATGATTCAAGTAGTAGTTTAGATAATATTGGGTCTTGATTATTTAAATTACCATCAAATCGAAGCATTGGAGTACCTGCAGCACCATCTATGAATAGATGTCTAACTACATCTTGATGATTGTACTCAACTAAATCAGCACGACCATAAATACTCCATCTAGAATCGGTTATGATTTTTTGAATATTTCTATTTGGGTAAGTAAAATGAAAATCTTTTTCAGCAAATTCTCCAATTGGGATTTTCTTTAGGATACTATTTTGACCATTTAGTGATAGGAAACCTAATAATGAAAGCGTTATAAAAAATGATATAACATTGTATAATTTATTGTATTGGCTGATAGATATTGATAAGGCTACACTGATTAATAAAATACTTATGGCTAGTATTCCATTACTAGGATTAAGGTATGTGATTAGTGCTATTGCTAATATAGAGCCAGTTGCAGAGCCAATTAAATCTGCCCCATAGATTTTATAACTTATATGTGCAAAATGTTTGAATACATTAGCATAAAAAATACCAGATAAAAAGAAGGGTATAATTATTGTTGCGAAGTATAGAAAATAATTTGTTGCAATCGCGTCGATAGAGCTAAACAGAAAAAATACTAGATAAGAAATACTTAATATTATTAGATTTTTGGTTAGGCTACTTACTAGGGATGTTGGTTTTCTTTTATCAAAATAATAGTGGGCGAAAATAGCGCCTAGTGATAATCCGAGAATTGCTAGTGAGATTATGATAAAAGCGAAATGATTAACAAATATTACAGATGTTATACGGGTTGCTAATATTTCGAAACATAGAGTAGAAGAGGAGACTACAAATAAAGAATAAAGAATCATTCTATTGTTTATCATAGATACCATTTTTAATGTTTTTCGAAATGATATCGTCGAAGGTAATTACTGGATATTTTGAAGCTAGTACATCTTTAACTCTTTGATTTAATTGCTCTCTATAGTAAGCTTCAAAAAGTTTTTCTAGGTTCTCTATTTCATTAAAGGTAGGTACCTTTTCTTCAATTTTTCTTGAACTCTTAATAACTGCAAATTTTTGTATACCTAGTTCATAAGTATTTATAGGTCCTATGATCTCATTAGGTTCCATTTCAAACGCAATATTACCTAAAATTGGTTCTTCTTTACTGTAGTATGAACTTATTTTACCCTCTTTATTTTTTATAAAACTTTTGACTTTATAGGTTCTGTTAGCAGCTTGCTCAAAAGACTCGCCAGCATTGATATTTTCAATCATTTTTAATGCCTCACTTTTTTCATAGAATAGCTTGACATAAATGGAGGTTAAGGCATATTGATATAAAAGCGAGTCTTTATGTTCATTATAAAATTCTTTTAAAAAAGTATCATTCGCTGTAGGTATTTTATTATCAACATTTTCAATTGTATAGATCTTTTGATATTGAAACTCTAATGCATCTGTTGCATTCCCTGTTAAAATTTTTTCATCATAACCTAAATCTTTGGCTTTCTTTATAATTAGATCTGTCCTTATCGCTTCAACGATATAGTTTTTCAGATCATTTTCAGAAATATCTTTTTCAATACCTGGAATCAATATGTCATTCAAAAAGTAAAGTAGGTCATCATATTTAATCTCTTCTAAATTATTTGAAATAATGGTTTTATTATTACTCAAATTAATGGCTTCATTTATAGTATCCTTGTACCTACCTAGAAAAAAACTGTCATCTTTAGACCAATTTGTAATTTCTTTGACTGCTTCTTCATTCCACTTAAAATCCTTTGTATCTACAATGTTGTCTTCCATGAATGCAAATTCTTGGAGAGCTCTATCTAAATATTGTTCTCTTAAATTTTTAATTATTGTTGGTCTGATATCATTTAATTGAGGTATATCGATAATTTTAATATCGCTTATTTTAATTATGTAGTACATGGATTCGGATTCTAGTACTTCAATATCTCCAATATTCATACTAGAAATTGCTCTATTAGTTGAATTTAGCCAACCATTTCGCCAGTTGATCGGTGGCATGAGGCCATTATTATTGTTTGTAATATCTTCTGAATATCTGCTTACAAGTATATCAAAGTCTGTTCCAGAATTAATTTCTGACAATATTTGATCTATTCTAGATTTTACATTTGTTTCTGAGTTAGAGTTTTGGTTATGAAATTTATTCAGTACTAATTGTTGATAAGTTATTTCTTTATTCATCAACTGGTAATAACTAGTAATGGATGCCTCATTGATATACTTGCCTAAGTATTCCTCTTCAAAATATAATCTTCGTATTTCTTCATTAACATAACGCTGAATAGGATTCATCAGTTTTTTGTTTTCATACATCTCTTCTTTTTTAAAGTCAGCTACTTTTCTTTTAAACAACACGAGCGATTGTAGTGCCTCTTGATAGCCTTGTTTAGGATTATCTCGATACTTTAAATCAAATTGATAATCTCTATAATGATTTTGGAGTTCATTGAAACTTATATCTCCGATACCCTTAACACTTGCAACTATATCAGCTTCCCTATGCTGAATATTTGAGCAATTAGTTAATATCACGGCAGTGAAAATTAAATGTATTACAGTAGAAACTAATTTTACTTTAAATGACATGAAAAAGTTGTTTATCTCTTTGTTGGTGTTGAGGGATTAAGATATGACTTATGAAAAAACCCCAGCTTCAAAATTTATGAAGCCGGGGTTTAAAGCATTTAAGGTATAAAAAATAGTATTTATTTAATAAGTGACATTTTCTTTGTTATTGACAAGTTTGCACTTGTTAACTCATAAATATACATACCACTGGCAAGGTTACTTGCATCAAATGTTACATTATTTAAACCAGCAGTATACTGTTCGTTGTTAATCAAAGTTGCAACTTCTCTACCCAATAAATCATAAACCTTAAGTGAAATTTCCATTGTAATTGGAAGGTTAAAACTTATAGTTGTAGAAGGATTAAATGGATTAGGATAGTTCTGATTTAATTTGATTGATACTGGTATATCTGAATCTACTCTTTCATTATTTACACCAACTGCGTTACCGGTTTCTAGAGCTGTTCTTAATTTAGCATAGTGCTGATCTCGGTTTTGATCAAAATTAGCCTTCTCAGCTGGGAACCAGTTTAAATCACCTAAAGGTTGTCCATCTGTACTGGCAGTTAGGTATTGTGAATTAGAATAAGACAAATCAGCTAGAACAGGGAAATCAGAGAAAACAAAACCTTGTCCTGCTTCCCAAGGATTATCTGTAGCTCTCCAATGAGCCATTGGATCAGATGGTACAGAAGCAGCAGCTACACTCCAAGCTATTAAATCATCAACAGCATCTGTCATCAAACCTGCTGGATCAGTGAAGGATGGCGCGCCTCCTTCAATCCATTCATTGTTTTGTAAATAAGGATATGTTTCGTCGTCATCAAACATAGACCTAGCTCTCGAATTCATAGTAATTGTTTGGGGTACCCAGGTATTATCACCCTCAACACAAGATGAACCGCCTTCATCAGCAGGGCAAGTAATGCCAGCATCGTTCAATTGCGTAGGGATAGTAGCTAGTTTTTCATCCCAAAAAACTCCATTATTTGTAACAAGAACATGGCGGTTATTTGGTCCAAATTCAGACGGCTCAATACCTAGAGTTTCTCTAATCCAGGTAGAATCTATGGCTAATCGTTCAATACCGTCAGTATCAATATATCGAACACTGTCAACATTAATAATACCATGAGGCAATCTATCTTGATCAGTTTCACCATAGTCCAAGCCAGGTACGTATGCCTGCACGTTACTGTTAACAAATAAATTATTGGAAACAGTAAAATCACTTTGGTAACCCATAGTTGCAAAAACTTGACCCGACATATTTACAAATGTATTATGATTGAAAATAGCACTATTAATAGGATATCCGCGCATTTTATATATCATACCTGATCCCATAATGTGGGTAGTATTCTCCACATGCATAAGTACAGTGTTATTATTTACGTTGTCCCATACACCACCATTTCGTCTACAAGGCTGACCACTCATGTTCACGAAATAACCATTTTTCACTGTAAGTGATGAACCTGTTGATGGATTTGATTGAGCAAATACCCACTTAGTAGATTCCATCATAACTCCATCTAGTGTAAGATGTTTATCTGCAGCAGTAGCTACAAAGAATGTCCATCCCAAGTTACCTCCCGTATTAGTCTGCGATATGGCAACATTCTTAATAGTTGTATCATCGCTGTAACGTATATTTCCATTAGCTTTTTGATCTGCATCAACAAACATGCCGGATATTACAGCAGGATATCCATCTGTATTTGCGTCTTTGGTTTGGACGATACTTTTAGCAGCCTGACCAGCGATAGTCATTGGACGTCCATTATTTGTGACTGGATTTAATAGCGGATACCATCCAGATCTTTTTAGCTCATACACCCTACCTGTAGGTACATCAGTAGTATCAGACTGAAGTACATTTACGAGTGAGTTTGGCTGTGATTCCATATCATAGTAGTCCTTAACAAGCAGTGTGTCACCGCGGACTTCAGATACAAATGGATCATAACCCATCTGTGCGAAAGCACTTGAGTAGCTTAAGACAATTGTTATAGTTAGTAGCAGTATTTTTTTCATATTTATGCCTATTATTATTTTGTTTTAATTAACTGTTCACTTAAATAAATATTTCTAAAATCTTCAAAAGCTATATCTAAGACCAATCTGAAATCTCCTGGCATAATATGAGGTTCGGGTCAAGTTATTTAAAACCTGTCCTTCAGGATCTCGTTTAAACTTTTGATAATTTTTGTTTGGTAAATAACCAATATTCATTGCGTTTAGGAATAAGCTTAAACCATCAAAACGCATTTTTTGTCTAATTGTAAGATCCCAATCATGACCATTTCCACTAAATAGATCTTGTTCAGGGCGATTAGCAACTCTAGTAATTACATTCCCTTGCATTCGATACGAAACACGGCCAGAAAACCCTTTATAATCATAGCCAATAGACATATTAACTAAATGGTTTCCTTGTTGGATTAGACGTGCTGTTCTCATTGTGTCAAAAGGGACAGCTATAGGTATACAGAACCGACCACTACAATCTTCCTCTTGTTTATAGTTTGTTTGTGCATAGTCCATACTAGAAAATGTTCGAGTATAATTAATACTCAACACAATATTACTCCATAATTTAGGTAAGTACCATAAATGAGTTTGCCAGTCAAATTCTACCCCTCTAAGGTGAGCTGGATATGGATTATTAAAAAAAGTTGTGATACTGGCTTTCGAGCTTGGAGCTTGAAAATTAATTCTAGCTATTTCAGATAAGGATGGATATATAATACTTTCATCAAGGTTTTCATATAATCTGACTTCGGAATAAAACATGTTATTTATTTCTTTATAAAAAGCACCGATAGTAAATAATCCAATTTGATTATTATAAAGAGATAAATAAGCATCAAAATTATCAGATACTGCAGGTTTTAGATTAGGATTCCCAGCTCTTCCTGATTCAGAAGATGCATAATACACACTAGGGACTATAGCACTATAATCAGGTCTTGAAAGCGATTTTGTATAAGCGAATCTAAGATCAATATTACTATTAATTTTATACTGAAATTGTATATTTGGAAACCAATGTGCAATATTTTTATTTGTAGTAGTTAATGAATCTGCGACAAATTGTACTTCAGGTGTATCTAGTTCATCGTTTGGAATACGAGCATTGCCATCAATAGGATGAGTTGTTAGAGTCATATTAGCATCATAATCTGAATGTAAATCCTCATATCGTATTCCGCCCAGAATTCGAAACTTGTTCCATAGATTAAAATCTATCATGCCATAAAAAGCGGAGATTGTTTCTGTACCTGAATAATCATTCCTTCTTGAGTCTGCTTTGTGAAAGCCCCAATTCCCACTTGCTAAACGTACATATTGATCCAATAAGTCTGTATCTATTACCTGACTCATATTGTAGTCACCACCTAAATAATTTGAGCCTCTTCCGTCACCATATTTATAATTTTTAAAGTTTGAGAATAATGGTGGTCTAGTTGGGTCCATTCCTTTCTCTCTCATCCATTCTTCGGCAAGACTATTTGAAAAAGTTGGGTTTTCAGCGATTCGTGCAGTTATCCTATCTTGACCATTATTTCTTTCAGAGGTTTTATACACCCCACCTGTTTTTAGTTCACCAGTAATATTGTCAGAAATACCTACTGGAAAAGTCAAATCTAATTTAGCTACTTTTTGCCATTCTGAAAATTCTTGATATTGTCTTTCACCTCTTGTTGGGGTAATATCTGATTCTAGGTAAGTAGGATTGAATTCTAATTGATAAATATCTTCTGGTGTTAGTAGAAGTCTTTCATTAACTGGGAAATTTGATAAGAAAGGTGAAATCGAGGCATTCTGAAAGTCGAAACTATTGTTTTGCCCATACCGTAAATCGGTGTTTTTATCACTGAAAGCACTTGAAAGACTTAAATTAATTTGTACAAAGTCAAAATCATTTTCAATTTGCAAGGCATTTATTAACAACTGTTTACTACTAATATCTCTGTCTGTATCAAATCGTCGTTCTCCAACGGCAAGTAACAGTCTATCTAGGTGTCCTGTATAATTGTTATTTGTAGCAGCATAAGTATTTTGGAGAGCTATTTTAGTGTTTGGCAATTTAAAATCTAAAATAATATTGCCACCCGTTTGCTTAGTTATCCGAACTTGATCACCATAGACGAAGCTGTTCATTGCATAGACAGCTTCACCGTAGGGTAGTATTTCATCTGTAATATTTTGTATAGTATATCCAGCTTGTGAGTAATCTCCACCACCATTACTTTTATTTGTGTTTAATTGAACAAATACCCCAAGTTTTTTATCGAAAAATCTATTACTTACACTGCCCCAAATCTGATAATTGTCTGCAGTTTCATCTTGGGTATTATAGCTTCCTTCCATTAAAAAATCAAAACGTAGGTCTTCGGGGGCTTCTTGCAGCCTTAGATTAACTGTACCACCAATTGCATTTGCGTCCATATCTGGTGTTATAGCTTTTGTAACATCGATACCTGCTAACATATTTGATGATATAAATCCCAAATTAGTAGCTCTATCATTCATAGAGGTTGATGGTAACTGAATTCCATTTACAGTAATTGAGTTCATTGAAGCTTTAATACCTCTCAGTACAATTTTATCACCTCCTTCAAGCGAAACACCTGGTAGTCTACTTATGGCTGTTGCAGCGCTAGCATCGGGTAATTCTCGAATTTTTTCTGCTGAAACAACGTTTTTGATTGTACGAGAATTAATTTGTTCATTTATAGCGCTCTTTTGACCAGAAGCTTGTGAACTTACTACAATCTCTTGTCCTTCAAGTGTTTGAGGTTTAAGTGTAAAGTTAATAACAGTATTTTTTCCACTTATAACATTAATAGTCCTTTCAATAGACTCATACCCGATATAACTTACGATTAAAATTTGCTCACCTTCAGGTATACGGCGAATGAGGTACTCGCCGTACTCATCAGTCGAAGTTCCTAGACTTGTGCCTTTGATTAATAAGTTGACACCAATTAGTGTTTCTCCATCAATGGATTCTGAAACAATACCACTAACATTACCAAATCGATTATTTTGGGATTGGTCTTGAGCTTTTAGGCAAGTTGCAGATAGAACTGTTAACAGTAAATAGAGTAAGGATGTTTTAAGTGCATACATTATTTTTATTCACTTATTTTGGTTAGCTAAAGTGTGAAAAAGGGCTTTTTTATAGTCTATTATCAATATAGATATTATGGGCAAATATCCAAATAAATTGTGCCAAATAAGGCTCAAAATTTGAGCAAAATTTGCTCAAAAAAATGTATGCTTCTTTTAGACAGTATAAAATTAAAGTTGAAACAAATAAACGTAGTAACGATCTATTTAATTAAACTCATTTTTTTTACTTCATGAAATGCATCTGTTTGCATTTCATAAAAGTAAACGCCACTAGATAATGCGTCTGCGTTAAAGTATATATTATGATTACCTGCTACCTTTGTTTCATTTAATAGTCGTTGTACGACTCTTCCTGTAATATCATATACAGTTATACGTACATGAGTATTATTAGGTATGGTAAAATTGATATACGTTGAGGGATTAAATGGATTTGGATAATTTTGTGACAGACTATACCCAACAGGAATTTGTTCAATAATTTCATTACTAACATTATACGTAACATTTGCAGTATCTACGTAAGCACGTAACCACTGCAAAGCAGGCCTTTCTTCTCCATTACTCCTCATTAAATAAGCATCAAATTCATCTCTCCACATTCCTCTCTGCCACCCCCAAAATGTTACTCCCATTACAGATGGGTGTTCCCAAAATACTGGAAAAATACGCTGTATATCTTCTAATTGTTTTTCATCAGAAGCACTATTTGAACTTCCGGGAAGACCATCAATATCCATTTCAGTTGCTTGTATAGGTAGACCAGTGTCAGCTAACTTATTTAAAATATTTTTCATGCTTGTGGCTGAGCCTCGGGTACTAAAAGCGTGAGCTTGAACCCCTATAGCATCTATTAGACCTCTATTTTGAAGTAATTTTATTATTTTAATATAGCTATCAGCCGCTGTAGGATTACCCATGATACCATAATCATTTATCATAAGTGGAGTAGTTGGAAAGTGTTTTCTGGCCATCTCAAATGCGGTAATTATCCAGTCATATCCGGTTTCGCCAGTACCGCCCAATGCATCGATATAATTTGCAGGACCTTCTGTACCATTAGGACGATTATGACCAGCCAAAGATTCATTTACTACTTCAAGATAATCGATATCCGGATATCTTTCAGCAACTGCCTCCATCCATTCTTCAATCTCCACTAACTGTTCTTCTGAGCTTAGACTATTAATCCAGTTAGGTTGTTGATTTCCCCAAATAAGTACATGAAATCTGAAAGGATATCCATTTTCCTTAGCAAAGTTGTACCCTTGGTCTAAATATGTCCAATTCATGACATCTCGAACCCTTTCGATACTTCCCCATTTTCCTGCATTTCCAGGCACAATCTGATTCCAGTAATAGGTAAAGTATTTATCCCAGTCAGCAACTGATCTAAAGTTATTACCTAACCATTTAGTTTTATTTTTGGCTATAGGCTCCTTAGGTTCGACGGGTGGTTCCAATGAGCCAGCTTCAGACTTGTTTAAGTTATCAACGGTGTAGTAATAAGAAGATAGGCCAAAAGCTATTTTATCTATTTTTAATCCGATTTCACGCGCACCAATCTGAAAAATTTTGTTTAGGCTATCGGGGTTATCTAATATTATAGGTTGATAAAACTCGGATGTATTTCTATTTAAAATCACCCATTTCCATGTTTGGTGTCCTACATAACCTTTACTTCTGACGATCGAACCTGGAATATCAAATCCTGCATTAGCAAGATCGTCTACTATTGTCCAATATGCAGCTGTGTTTGGACTAAACTGGCCAAAGTTTTTTGGTAAAAACCAGCTATCATTTTCAGTTGAATCAGCACCTACCCAAATTCGGGCAAATATATCATAAGCACCTGTATCCGGAAAATTCAATTCATAGCTAGCAGTGCGATTATTTCCAGGAATGGAGTCATTTCCGGTACTTTCATTATAGTCGGTTGAGATAGTTATGTATGTATTCCCATCATCATTATCAGTTTCAGTAATCCACTCACTACCTTTTATTCCACTTTCAGCTTCAAGTACAATGGGCTCTCCAACGATTTTAGGATACGATATACTAAAATCATCAATCCAAATTGTGTCTCCTATATTTTCACTGAAATTAAAGTGTATAGGAGCCCTTGCTACAGTGTCATTATTATTAACTTCAAATTCAAAGCTATATTCAGTCCAAGTAGTTCCAATATCGACTTTACCTACTCTACCTAGTTCACCAGAATAATCTGGCCTTCCAATTGTAATATTTGCTAGGGACCCGTTAGATGAGGCTTTTAGCCATACTTTGTAGGTATGTGTTAGCCCTGGCACCAGTTTTATTGGTTCATTTACAGCTTGAATATTCCATTGATTTGCTCCAATACTACCAACTACGACCTGTAATGCTTTTTCACCTGCATGAACATGCTGGTCTGTTATTCTAAATTCAGCTTCAGAGTCCGCAGCAACGATTAAGCTCCAATCACTGATATCCGTTGAGTCACCAACATTAGCGTTTTCAAAGCCACCATTACTATTTAAAATGATTTGTTGTGCATAACCATTTTTGCATAATATGGCCAATGAAAAAATGCAAAGCCAAATTATTTGACCACGACTTTCTAATTTAATTCTTTTTAAATAGACTGATAATTGGTGTAACATTAGGTTCATGATTAGTTTTATAGTTCACTTTCTGCAAGTTTAAGGATAGAAAAAAAAGCGTCTTTAGGGTTATTTTGGCGGTCAAATAATAATGGATAGTTTACTCTTTCAGAGGGTAAATAATTAAGCCATGAATTATGATCAGATATCCCCCAAAATGTCACTCTTTTAATAATGTCTCTTTGGCTGAGATATAATTCAAAAAGTTCTTCATATGTGTTGGTTAATTCTTTTTCAATATTTTTTGGGAGCCCATCTATGTAGATATTTGTATCCGAATTTAAGGTTCCATTGTCATCTCTGATTTCAGGTAATACATTTATATCAAGCTCAGTAATCATTATATCTATACCTAGTAAGGAAAGCTCTTCAATAGATTTCTCAATATCGTTTATTGAGGGCATGTTAGTAAGTTTGTAATGACTTTGTGAACCAATTCCAGTGATTGGAATACCTGCATTAAGCATATTTTTTATGGCCTTGGTTATACCATTTCTTTTTGCGGTATTCTCTATATTGTAATCATTATAATATAAATGAGCTTCACTGTCCGCTTCTCTTGCATATTGAAATGCCTTTGCTATGTAATCTTCACCGATTATTTGATACCATCTTGATTCTCTATAGCTTCCATCTTCATTGAAGGCCTCATTTACAACATCCCAAGCATCAACCTTTCCTTTATATCTGCCTATAATAGTATAGATGTGTTCTTGCATTCTTTTTAGTAAAATTTCTCTACTCACAGAATTACCATCATCATCTTCAAATACCCAGTTTGGTGTTTGATGGTGCCATATTAGTGTATGGGCAACTATAAATTTATTATGTTCATTTGCTAATTCTACAAACTGATCAGCAGTTGTAAAATTATACACACCATGTTCTGGATGAATTTCTTCCCACTTCATTACATTTTCTGGTGTAAATGCATTAAAATGCTCTAGAGCTAGTTGTAAACCTTCTTTATCTGGTACAATTGTATTGGCTATGTAATAACCTCTACGATCTGCTCGGACGGTGTCTGCTAAATGTGAATTCTCAACGGATAAAATTTGTGCACGATTTAAAGCTGTACCAATGAAGAATGCATCTTCATATGCTTTATATAATGATTTCTCGTTGTGATAGTGTGCAGCTACTGATACCAATAAACTGACCATTATAGCATACTTTATGCGATCAAGTTTCATTTATTTATCCGTTATTTTTCAAATCTAGTTCAATTTCTACCATTTTTTCATCTGTAATTGGATAAAATAAGACTAGAAAACCACCAATTATTCCAAATAATGCAGGAAAAACACTCATCAACATTTTTATACCAAGTAATGTTGATTCAGTCTGAATTTCATTGGCAACGAAGCCATACCCCTCCAGAACCCAACCAACTATGGTTCCTCCAGCAGTCAGTCCCATTTTTAATGCAAATAGTGAAGCAGCCATGATTAAAGCAGTAGATCTACTTCCAAATTTCCATTCACCATAGTCAGCAGTATCAGTATACATTGCCCATTGTGTTACAGAAACAGAACCAAAGAAAAAAGAGACCAGCGCATTTAATGTGTAAATCAGGATGATATTCTCAGGGGCAAGAAAATAAAATAGTAACGAGCAGATTGCGCTCATAATTAGAAATCGAGAATAGATAGTTTTTTTTGAAAAGTATTTATTGATTCGACTAGTTAATAAAGCTCCTATAAACGTTGCAACAGTACCCACACCGATAAACGATGAAGTAAAAAGTGCGTAACCTAAATCGATATTCATACCCAATAAATTGAGTTCTTGATTACCCACAAAATATCTAAAATAATAAGTAGTAGATGAACCTCTCATAACTATAAAAGTCAGCTGAAAGAAGGTTGCTAGACCCATTAGAATCCATGGTTTATTCTTCATGAGGTCCTTTAGATCATCTTTAATTCTATTTTGTTTACTAACTTTGGGCAAAACACGTTCTTTCGTTAAGGAAAAAGTTCCAAATAATAATGCTGCCGCAACTATGCCATACAGCACCATCACCATCCTCCAGCCGATAGCTTCATTACCAGAACCAAGGTATTCCACCAAGCCTAAGGTTACAGCGCCTGCAATAAATTGCCCAATGAAAGCAAATGCGAATCTATACTGAGAAACTGAAGTCCTTTCAGCAGAATTTGGTGTTATTACACCCATTAAAGCAGCATATGGTACATTCACACCTGTATACATCATCATAAGCAGTATATAGGTAACGTAGGCATAGATTAAATTTCCAGATGCACCAAAATTTGGGGTATTAAATGCAAAGAACCCCGCTAAACCTATAGGTATAGCGAAACCAGCAATATAAGGGCGAAATTTACCCCATTTTGTGTCTGTACGGTCGGCGATCATCCCCATTAACGGATCATTTGCAGCATCCCAAAATCTTGAAAAAAGCATCATAGTACCCATTGCTGCTGGTGCTAATCCAAACACATCTGTGTAAAAAATTGGCATGAAGACAACAAACGTTTGGAAATAAAGATTGGAAGCCATGTCACCCAGACCATAACCAATTTTTTCTTTTTTACTTAGATATTGCTTTAGTTCAGCCATAAATAAATTCATTTTAGGTTAGTTACTTTCAACAAGCTGAATGATTGAATCTACAATCGGTTTAGCTTTACCGTTTCTATCAAATAAAAGAGGATAGTTTGTTCGATTAGGTACTGGCCATTCATTTTTCCATGAGTCCCCGTCAGTTACACCCCAAGTAGTAACTCTATTAATCTTATTTGAATGTTCTAAAAATACTTTATGAAGCATCTGAAATTGAACAATTTGTTTATTCTGAATTGTGTCAGGTAAAAAACTTTTATATGGGTTCAATTCATTATTCGATGACTCATTCACATTGAGATCGGCACCTTGATATCCTGACGGATTTGGTAATACATCAATATCTAATTCAGTGATTGCGATGTAACCTAATTCTTTAAATTTTTTAATACTCTCTTCAAGTTCTTCTTCAGTTGGGTAGTCAAGACCCCAGTGTCCTTGCATCCCTATTCCAGTTACTCGTATACCTTGATTTTGAATCTCCTCTATAAGTTCAACAGCACCATCTGCTTTTGATGCTTTATGTAGGTTATAATCATTATAATACAATTCAGCATTTGGGTCTGCTTCATGGGCAAATTTAAATGCTTGGGCTACATAGTCTTCACCAATTATTTGGTACCACAACGAGTTTCGCATAGAACCATCATCGTTCAAAGCTTCATTAACAACATCCCAAGCATTAATTTTTCCTTTATACCTTCCGACAACCTTATATATATGGTTTTTCATTCTAATCAGTAATTCTTCACGAGAAAGTTTAGTGCCATCTTTGTGAAAAAATACCCAATCTGGGATTTGATTATGCCAGATTAAAGTGTGACCAACCATGTGCATGTCATTTGACATCCCGAATTCAACAAATTTGTCAGAAAGATCGAAATAGAAACTATCGGGAGATGGTTGTAAATACAACCATTTCATTTCATTTTCTGGTGTAATTGAATTGAAGTGATTTTTTAAAATCGGAATAGCACGCTTGTCATTATCAGTAAATTGATCACTATTTAGGGCAGCCCCGTAAAGGAATTTACCATCAAATGAAGTTTTAAGTGTTTTCTTGGTTTCTGTGTTCGCTCCACAGGCTAGTGTTACAATAAATACTATAAATACAACATGTAACTTGTTCTTTATAGTTTTTACCGATTGACTCTTTTTATTCTTTTTCAAATTAACGGGACCCTTGAATGGTTTTAATACTACCATCATAGTTATACTCTAATTCAATTACTTTCATGCTTCTTAACCAAGTTATACCATTGGAGGGTAAGCAGTCATGATGGAATAAATACCATTTATTTTTAAACTCAAGGATACTGTGGTGAGTAGTCCAACCAATAACAGGTGTCAATATTATACCTTGGAATACAAAAGGACCATAGGGATTATCTCCAGTTGCATAACAGATTTTATGAGTATCCCCTGTCGAGTATGAGAAATAATATTTATTCTTATACTTATGCATCCATGATGCTTCAAAAAACCTTCTATCTGTATCTCCTTGAGTAATTGATTCACCATTTTGATCAATAATTAGAATATCTTTTGGTGTTTCTGCAAAACCTGACATATCATCGCGCATTTTTGCGATTTTGGGGCCTAAAGCAGGAGAACTATTTCCAGGAAGTTCGTTGTTATTGTTATAAATATTATTTCGATATTTTTCTAGTTGCCCACCCCACAAACCGCCAAAATACATGTAAAAATTATTGTCATCCTCAAATAAACATGGATCAATACTAAAACTTCCAGGTACAGGATCGGGTGATGGAATGAATGGCCCAACAGGATCTTTAGATGTTGCGATCCCAATTCGAAAAATCCCATCTCTATCTTTTGCACTAAAAAACAGATAATAGGTATTGTTTTTAAAAGCAACATCTGAATCCCAAAGTTGTTTTGAAGCCCATTGTATATCCTTTAAATCTAGAATTTTACCGTGATTTTTAATAGGTCCATTAATGTCATCCATTGAAAACGCATGATAATCTTTCATATTGAAATGATCACCTTTATCATTTTCTACCACATTACTGTCCCAATCATGAGAAGGATATATATACAATTTCTCATTAAAAACATGCGCAGAAGGATCTGCCATGTAGTCATTTGGAAATAAATATCTAGCTTTTTTCATTTAGAAAATTAAATGAATTTATTGATAAGATTTTCTAACAACTCTTGTTTACCACTTATGGGTTGTATGTTTTGATTTTGTAAGGCATGTTGGAAAAGGTCTTCGAGTTTGAACTTACCTTCCTCAAATTCCTTTCCACTACCAGTGTCGAAAGAGTAATACCGCATTTTTCTAAGGTTCACAAACTCAGAATTTTCAAGTATATCATTGGCAACAAGTAAAGATCTTGCGAAAACATCTATACCGCCAATATGCGCATAGAATAAGTCTTCAAGGTCAGTTGAATTTCGACGTAGTTTTGCATCAAAATTAATTCCACCACCTTTAAGTCCTCCAGATTGTAACAAGACGAGCATAGCTTGAGTTATCTCAAATAAGTCAACAGGAAATTGATCTGTATCCCAACCATTCTGATAGTCACCGCGGTTAGCATCAATACTACCTAGTAATCCATGATTTGCCGCAACTTGTAATTCATGCTCAAAGGTATGTAAGGCAAGAGTTGCATGATTAACTTCTATATTTAGCTTAAAATCATCGATTAAATCATATTTTTGAAGAAACCCTATAACTGTTGAAGCGTCGAAATCGTACTGGTGTTTTGTTGGCTCCATAGGTTTAGGTTCAATAAAGAATGTACCCTCAAAGCCATTTTTTCGAGCATAATCTTTACACACATGTAAAAAAGTTGCTAAATGATCTAGCTCTCGTTTCATATTTGTATTAAGCAGCGACATGTAGCCTTCTCTGCCACCCCAAAAGACATAATTTTCACCACCTAACTTAATTGTTGCATCTAGTGCATTTTTTACTTGTGCACCAGCAAAAGCAACTACATTAAAGTCAGGATTTGTAGATGCGCCATTCATGTATCTTGGATGTGAAAAAAGATTTGCTGTTCCCCATAGTAACTTAACACCTGTAATGTCTTGTTTCTTTTTTGCGTAGTCAGTTATAAAATCTAGTCGTTTACTAAATTCTTCTAAGCTTCCACCTTCATCAATTAAATCCACATCATGAAAGCAATAATAAGACAAGTCTAATTTTGTGATAAATTCAAATGCAGCATCCATCTTATCTGTCGCTCTTTTATAAGGGTCTTCTTCCTTTAGCCATGGAAATGTTTTGGTACCAATACCAAATGGATCACTACCGACACCGGTAAGTGTATGCCAATATGCAACAGCAAATTTGAAATGTTCTTGCATTGTTTTGCCAGCAACCACCCGATTTTTATCATAAAACCTATACGCTAATGGATTATCTGTGTCTTTACCTTCATATTTAATTTTCGAAATACCCTCAAAATATTCGCGATCTCCTATTATTGGCCTCATAATATAGTATTGTGTTTGTTATGGTTAATTATCAATAAATGAATGTTTTGAAATGGTTTCTTTCCATCCTTCAAATGATTCTTTATAAATAGTGCAAAGCTCAGAGTTTGGTTCTATTACTTCTAGTAATTGTAAGTCATCAAAAGCCTCTTCCATCGTTTCAAAAATCCCAAAGCCTAATGCTGCACCTCGTGCTGCACCTCGTGCTGCTCCTCGTGCTGCTCCTCGTGCT
>ERZ802822.668-NODE-668-length-23393-cov-6.827886_pt1 | contig 23393 bp, 22 predicted proteins | sample MGYA00345649_ERZ802822 | MGnify/ENA primary metagenome ERZ802822 (study PRJEB30503, sample SAMEA104212359) | marine metagenome | biome: Westerlies Biome; feature: [SRF] surface water layer (ENVO:00010504) within the epipelagic zone...; material: water...
ACTCATTTCGGTAGTGCAGGGTCGCCGACGATTGTCTTTTCATTAGGAAAATTTGCGGGATATGCACGCGCTTATCTAGCGCGGTTGCGCGCATCATATTGGAAGACTCCCAACTCTGACACCCAACTTTTGTTAGGTTCTTGTGCCGTTCCGACAGAACTAAACCACGTTTCACCGCCAATTTTCAACGAAAAGATAGCCCGGTGACTGACAGGAATGCCGAACTCGAAACCAATTTACAGGGGCCATTGGAGTACGCCACACTTGCAGCGCAGAGGTAAAAAACTCCAGAGAGAACAAGCGCCATTGCGGCCATCATACTCGTGGACCAAAGACCAGTGTTGCCATACATTATTGCAATAAAAGCGCCGATCTATCGGACTGAAACGGGCTGATAAATTTCGACGGGATGCGTTGCGTTACAGCCCGCGCGCAATCATTGGGGTATATCCTTATCCTGCCGCGCTGCATTTTTGAACTCTCAAGCTCTTGATGAGCTGTGCAGAAAAGGTCGATTACCATGGGATCACAACCAATCTCCCGCAAAAAAGCGGCTTCAGCGCAAATCCCGCGTGTGCCCTTCGATGCGGGTGGGGCATTTAATCTCCAGATTCTCGTGTCGGACGCATGATGCCGGATCAAAAGTCGCTTGGCTCTTGAGGCGTTCGCTGTCACGCAGGCGGAGTCTGATCGCTTGGCTTGACTTGATTTTGCAGATCAAACACCACATATCCAGTTGTACAGAGCGCCACAGAAAGCAGGCAAAGCGACTTTTCGATAAAAAGTGGTTTCGCAAAGCAGCGACCGAAATAAAACAGGAAAAATCGGGACACCGAACTTCCGCAGTAAAACGAACGATAAAACTTGATGAGAAAAGATGATTTGACGACAGGCCCCATGGCCTTGCATTTTCGCACGCTTGCCATACCGGCCGCTTTTGGGATGCTTTTCACAACACTCTATAACGTCGTAGACGTGTATTATGCGGGCCTGCTTTCAACAGACGCACAAGCTGGGCTTGCAATCGGATACCAAGCTTTTTTCATCCTAATGGCGGTGGGATTCGGGCTTAGTTCGGCTCTCAGCACACTTGTCAGCAATGCCAAAGGCAGCGGCGATGCCGCCGAAGCCCAGCGCTACGTGGTGCAAGGCTTGGCGTTCGGCGGGGTTATCACCGCGTCATGCATGGTGATTGGCTGGTTCCTCGGGCCAGAACTTATCGTTTTGGTTTCTGAACCCGGGGCGTATCGCGACGCGGCGATGGGATATTTTTATTGGCTGATTTTTGCCCTGCCTGGATTTTTGCTGGCTTATGGCGGCAACGGAATCTTGCAGGCGCACGGCGATAGTCGCAGCATGCAACGTGCCCTTATGGCAGCGTTTATCGCCAACATTGGGCTCAACCCTCTGTTCATGTTCGGCCTTCCGGGCGTGTGGTCTGGCATGGGGTTTAATGGCATCGCTGCGGCCACCATCATCAGCCAAACAGGCGTCATGGTCTACATTTTGGTGCGCATCTTTCGGCTGGAGGTTATGCAGTCTGTTCAGATTACCGCTTTTCAACCTGACAAAGACAGCTTTAGGAAGATTTTTGCACAGCTGTTGCCTGCTGGCTCCGCAATGATAATCATGTTCATATCCGGCTTTGTTGTGCAGTTTGCACTCAAGACCTTTGGCGGCCACGCGGTTGCAGCTTACGGCGTTGCTTTAAGAATAGAGCAGATTTTGTTGTTGCCGGTTCTAGGGATGACCGGCGCGCTTTTGCCAATTGCAGGGCAGAATTTTGGTGCACAAAAATATGATCGGGTGCGCGAAGCTTTAAAATATTGTTGGGGTGTCGGCTTTGCAATGACTGCGCTTGCGACACCGATTTTATTTTTTGGCGGCACCTTTGTGATGGCGCTGTTCAGCAATGATCCAGATGTCATCCGCGCCGGCAGCAGCTATCTGCGTGTCGACGCCTTTTTATTTCCAATCTACATGATGCTTTTTTCGATCAACTCACTTCTGCAGGCGTTTAAACAGGCAATTTGGACACTTTGGATCAGCGTTTATCGTCAGGGATTTGCCGTGGCATTTTTTGTTTGGGTGTTCATAAGTTTCACAGATTTTGGCGTTCAGGGCGTTTGGTTTGGTATTGCCGCCGCCGTGACAAGCGGTTGGGTGCTGTCTCTTATCATTCTCCGCAATGTCGCCAGAACACAAATTGGCGGCTTGCTTCCCTCTGCACTGACAACCCCACCCCAACAGATCTGAAACGATACACTGCAAAACTATGCGCAATTATGAGGGCTGGCTCGCATCATGTTACAAGGCCGTCACGTTCCCACCGGATCGCACAATGGATAGCCGGCCCTTTTTGCTATGGCTCACGGTTATGCTGACGTGCCAGCGCCCCGCACATATTGATTGATCCATCAAATTAATGGGGCCAGCAAAAAATAACAGCTGTGATTTTAAAGACGCGCATTAACCGGGAAACTCCCAAATGCTCGCCGCATTTCAATATTCAATAGCCCGCTCGCAGAATGTATCGTCCGTTTGGTTGCATTGATTTCATATTAAGCTATCTATCCTTAAGAAATTTGCGAGACTTAAATGAACGACACCCCAGAGACACCCGCCCCAAAAGAACCCGCACGTAAGAAAAAGTCTGATGCGGCAATGAGCGGGATGGTCGCGACCTACGCGCTGCTATTCGCTTTTGCCTTTACCGCAATTATAGTTTGGATTTCAGCAGGCTAGGTTTAATGGACAATCACACCGCTCCTGACAGCGCGAACCGACAACGCTGCCCAAGATGTCAATCGCCCTTGACCACTGTTGTCGTTCACGGACATGAACAGTGCCTCATATGCAAGTCCAATATCTTCGAATGCTGCTCTGGCGAAACCTGCGACACGGGTCTCAACTCGTCGTTAGATCACCGCAGAACATAAAACTGGATCAATTGATCCCAAACTGACTGGCTTCTGTGAATTCCAACTGCTCTAAGCCATCAGCCGTGCAATCTATACCCTAACCATACCAGCTGTCACCGATGACCGCTCAGGTGATCAAAAAGTAGTCATGATTTTATTCAATGGCTTTTTGATTTTGGCCACTTTTGGTACTTTTGCATCAGGATCTGCGCGACCAACGGCAATGATCATCACAGGCTTTTCAGAACTTGGTCGCTCCAGCAGGTTATTTAAAAACTTCATCGGGTTTGGAGTATGGGTCAAGGCCACAAGCCCGGCGTGATGCAGCGCCGAAATAAGAAAGCCAGTTGCGATGCCAACACTTTCCGGAACATAGTAATTTTTGTATCTAGTGCCGTCGTCAAACTCACCCCACCGCTGCGCAAACACCACAATCAACCACGGTGCAACCGTCAAATGTGGCTTATCAGCATTGGTTCCGAGAGGTTCGAGCGCTTTAATCCATTCATCACCGCCCCCGCCCTCATAAAATTTTTTCTCTTCCTTTTCTGCAGCAAGCCGTATCTGACGTTTGATGTCCGGGTCTGAAATCGCAACAAAATGCCACGGCTGATGATTGGCCCCCGACGGCGCGGTACCGGCTGTGCGGATACACTCTTGTATAACAGCATCAGGAACAGCCGCGCTGTTAAAATCCCGAACACTGTGCCGCCGCTTCATGCGGTCATAGTAAGCCTCAGCTTCAAGCAACATCTCTGGGTTGCTGAGTGACATATGATCCGGAAGATCAAGTGTCTGATAGACTATTTTTTCCCGTGAAAACACTTCTACCCCCTGCGCGAGCTATGTCATTGACCCACATAGTAACTTGGCCACAAATACGCATATGTAACACTACACTATTCATAGAAATGAAACCAAAATGTAATTAAAAAATTACTGCTTCTAATCTTAATTTTTAAATTTAGAAAATCAGATTTTGGATGTCCGTGCCACTCATCTGTGATGAAACAGCACACCCTCAAGACCGCATTTGTTAAGTTGAAAACTTTTGGTTTCAGATTGCTCTCGATGCCACAAAACATGTACCTGTGAAATGCGGTTACCCAGGATGAATTACAGGGCCAAACCCATGAAAATCAAACTTTGGTATTTATCAGAAACTCTGTATGACAGTACCGCTGCAATACCTTGAAGCCATTGCCGCCAATGTGGAGTGACCGATGACACAAAACGAAAGAACCGCAGCATCCCAGCAACAGAGGCAACCACCCGCCAAAGCTTTGATGGAACAGGTACAGACCCGCGACGAAAGTCAGTTGTTTGACGGTGATGACACTATGTTCAAACACCTTGTCTTAGGCCTCAAAATCTATGGTGAATATGGTGTCGGACGCTCGACAAAATGGCTTTTCCACAATACGGACGCACAGGTCCACAGCGTCGATTCCGACGCTCGGTGGGTAAAGTCCGTCCGGCAGGAATGTCAGCACAGCGACCGGCTACACCTGCAGTATTGTGACGTTGGCCCTGTTGGCGACTGGGGATGGCCGCTGGATGACACAGGCCGTGACAATTATGCGCATTATACCGCCGCTTGGTGGTCTGAAGGCATCAAACCCGATCTGGTCCTGATCGATGGCCGCTTTCGCGTCTGTTGTTTTTTAACATCTCTTAAATATGCAAAGACTGGAACAAAGATTATTTTCGACGATTATTTTAACCGACCCGAATATCATTTGGTCGAAGAATTCGTGAAACCTAGTGCGGCATGCGGTCGTCAGGCGCTGTTTATCAAAACCACCGACACCGACCAAAAAGACGCGGCACTAGATCGGGTCATTGCCCAATTTCAATTTATAAAAGAGTGACCTTGTACCGCGCTTTGCCAGTCCGGCGCTGATTTGGCCTCTGGCATTTATCTTAAAGACTGTGTAACCGATCCAGCATGATTAGATCTCTGACAATACGCCGCCCCGATGATTGGCACTTGCACCTGCGCGATGGGGCAATGCTTTCCGCGGTGCTGGCCGAAACCGCCCGTCACTTCAGCCGCGCAATCATTATGCCGAACCTCGTGCCACCCATCACAACCGGCGCGCAAGCCGCCGCCTACCGTGACCGAATTTTGGCTGCCCTGCCCGATGGTCAGACTTTTGAGCCATTGATGACGCTCTATCTCACCGAAGACACCGACGTTGATGACCTGACAGCGGCCCATGCCAGTGGATTGATAAAAGCCGTCAAGCTCTACCCCGCGGGTGCGACCACCAATTCCGCCTCAGGGGTGCATAACTTTGACAAAATCCGCCCCATACTTGAGCGTATGGCTGAAATAGGCTGCCCGTTATGTGTTCACGGCGAAGTTACAGATCCCGAGGTTGATATCTTCGACCGCGAGGCGGTTTTTATAGATCGCGTGTTGACACCGTTACGCCGTGACACACCCGGCTTGCGCGTGATTATGGAACATATCACCACCTCGGATGCGGTTGAGTACGTCAAGGACGAGGCCGACAATCTGGCCGCAACCGTGACCACGCACCATCTGATGATCAACCGCAATCACATTCTGGCCGGTGGCATAAAGCCGCATTATTACTGCTTACCGGTTGCAAAACGTGAAACTCACAGGGTAGCCCTGCGCAAAGCAGTAACCTCCGGCAATGCAAAATTTTTCCTTGGCACTGACAGTGCCCCCCATGTAGATGCAGCCAAAGAACAGGCCTGCGGGTGCGCCGGGTGTTTCACCGCCACCAACACCATGGCCATTCTGGCGCATGTTTTCGAACAAGAGGCCGCGCTTGAGCAGCTAGAGGCTTTCACCTCGCTGAACGGTCCAGCCTTTTACGGCTTGTCGGTAAATACCGGCAGCATAATCCTGACAAAGGGCGAATTGGTACGATTCCCCGACAAGATCGCAACAAAAGACGGCCCCATCACAGTGTTCGACCCAGGCGTCGATATTCATTGGCAGGTCACACAATGATCTTTTATCCGACCGGCATGCCCATCTGCCCCACAACAGATTACACCCGCTGCCGCAACCTTTGGCGAAAGGGCCCCGAATGAACATCTCTGCCACCCAGTCATCGCAAGAAATTGCCCGCCTCTCAGCACGGATGTTGCTGGAAATAAAGGCCGTGCATTTCAATGCCGCTGATCCTTTCACCTTGGCCTCTGGTCTGCCCAGCCCGACCTACATCGATTGTCGCAAGGTGATCTCATTTCCTCGGGTGCGGAACGCGCTGATGGATTTCATGTGCCAGACCCTGACCCGTGATGCTGGTTTTGAGGCGTTTGACAATATCGCCGGTGGGGAAACAGCCGGTATTCCGTTTGCCGCATTGGTGGCCGAACGCCTGGCGCTGCCAATGAGTTATGTCCGTAAAAAGCCCAAGGGTTACGGCCGCAACGCCCGCATAGAGGGCAACATGTTTGAGGGTCAACGGGTCTTGTTGGTCGAAGACCTGACCACCGACGGCGGTAGCAAACTGTCATTCGTCGACGCGATACGCGAGACCGGTGCCTCTTGCAGCCACACGGCAGTGATCTTTAATTATGGCATTTTTCCTGAGACCAAGAAGGTTCTCGGCGACCACGGCGTCACCCTACACGCTTTGTGCACTTGGTGGGATGTTTTGGCCGAAGCCAAAGCCCAACAAGTGTTTGACACCAACACCCTGAACGAGGTTGAGCAATTCCTGCAAGCGCCCCGTGACTGGCAGGACGCACATAAATAAGTCCCGAGAACCAAACCTCAAAAACAATTTCTATTGGCAGGAATGTCCCCAGCACACACAAAATGCTGGGATCTGGGCCTGTTTTATGCTATATGTTGTAGGTCAATCCTATCCACAACTTATCCACAGAAACATACAATTTGCACAGGCAAGCCTTGGTGGATTACCACCATCTGGGATAAACGCGGGGCACCATCATGAACGAGATCACGGCCTTCAATGCCACCGGCGCCAATATTGAAGCCCCGGAAACCATGCCGCATTCGATTGAGGCCGAGCAACAGCTTCTGGGCGCGATCCTGACCAATAACGATATCTATGATCGCATCGAATCGATCATCGGACCCGAACATTTTTTTGATCCAGTGCACGCCCGTATTTTTGAAATTTCTGCCAATCGCATTAAGAAAAACAACCTTGCCTCTCCGGTGACACTCAAAGCCTTTATGGAGGGTGATGAGGGTCTGAAAGAACTGGGCGGCCCTGCCTATCTGGCCCGTCTTGCTGGCGCGGCGATTTCAGCATTTGCCGCGCGTGATTATGCGCAGATGATCTATGATCTGGGTATCCGCCGCGACCTGATCGGTCTTGGCCAAGATATTGCTGCCAAAGCCGCCAAGGTAGACGTTGATCAGGAACCTGCCGAACAGATCATCGAAGCGGAGCAAAAACTATATAAGCTGGCCGAACAAGGCCAATCGGAAAGCGGGTTTCAGTCGTTTCTGAAAGCCGTCACCGACGCAGTTAATGTTGCCAACGCCGCCTATCAACGCGAAGGTGGCATGTCAGGCGTTTCGACAGGCTTGATCGATATGGATAAAAAACTGGGCGGTTTGCATAAATCCGATCTGTTGATCCTTGCTGGCCGACCCTCGATGGGCAAAACCTCACTGGCCACCAATATCGCGTTCAACATTGCCAAGACCTACCGGCGCGGCACCCGTCCCGATGGCAGTGAAGGTGCCGTTGAAGGTGGGGTTGTTGGGTTCTACAGCCTCGAGATGAGCGCCGAGCAACTGGCCGCTCGGATCCTGTCCGAGGCCTCAGAAGTGCCATCTGAACAAATCCGCCGTGGCGATATGACCGAAGGCGAATTTCGCCGCTTTGTCGATGCCGCCAAAAGCCTTGAGGCCTGCCCGCTGTATATCGACGACACGCCGGCGCCGCCAATCTCTCAGTTGGCCGCCCGAGCGCGGCGTCTCAAACGAACCCATGGGTTGGATGTTTTGATTATCGATTATCTGCAACTGGTACGCCCTGCCAGCGCCAAAGACAGCCGCGTCAACGAGGTGTCCGAGATCACTCAGGGTATGAAGGCGATCGCTAAAGAATTGGATATCCCGGTGATTGCGTTGTCACAACTGTCACGGGCGGTGGAAAACCGCGAAGACAAGCGGCCGCAATTGTCTGATCTGCGCGAATCCGGCTCAATCGAGCAGGATGCCGATGTGGTGATGTTCGTCTTCCGCGAAGAATATTATAAAGAACGTGAAAAACCGAGCGATAACGAGCTGGATAAGATGGCAGCTTGGCAAGACGATATGGAGCGCTTGCACGGCCGGGCCGAAGTGATTATCGGCAAGCAACGCCACGGCCCGATTGGCACGGTCGATCTGAGCTTTGAAGGGCGCTTTACCCGATTTGGCAATCTGGTCAAACCCTGGCAACAAGGCGGAGATCAGGGGTATTAACCCCCGCGCAAAGGCTGTTGGGTCCCGTATGCGGATAGAATGAGTATTCCTTTAGAGGTGTAAAATTAGCAATAAACTTCTTTAGGTTGATTTCACTTTCTATTCCTGATAGATGGTCCTAATGCAACAGATTAGCACATTTTATTGGCCGTACCCCCTTCTCTAAGCCACGCTGATATTGCGACCCATTTCCCCTACCCTGTGACGATATCAACCTTTTCAACAGGGTCAAGAACCGGACTTTACCATGCAGAACCCACTGAAAATCCGGCGTGCAACCCCCAGTGACCTACCGTTGATAACACGGTTTACAGACCTGCTTGCCCGCTTTCACGGTGACAGCTATATCTGCGATCCCGCTGTCATCATGCGCGATGTGTTTGGGCCCATAAGCGGCGCTCGCGTGTATTTTGGCGAACATGAAAACCGCGCAATTACTTATGCAGTCTGCACGACAGAGATCGCTTTAATCCGCAATCAACGCCGCCTGCATATCCATTTATTCTATGTTCTCAAAGCTCACCGGCGCACAGGTGTCGCGCAGCAGATGGTGACATATCTGCAGCAGGTGGCGCAACTTGAGGGGGCCAGCGCCCTGACTGTTAGCGCCGATCTGCAAAACGAGGCGGCGCAACAAAGTTATCTGGCAATGGGCTTTAAGCGCCGCGCGCTGACTGGCGCATATTTCTTAAAGAGCTTTTAATCTGACAGTTCTGCACCCCTGCACAGGTTCGCCAAAGCGTCATCACCTTTGGCTGCGTGCCATGTGAACAATACTGATCCATTTTACCCGACCCAAACGCCGCTTTGTGCTTGACCTTACCGGCGCGCCAATCAAGAACAAGATATGAGCACCGCAACACTCCGTATTGATCTGCAAGCCTTGGCCGCCAATTGGCAGGCGCTGGATACCCTAGGCAGCTGCGAGACCGCAGCGGTTGTTAAGGCAGACGGCTATGGGTTGGGCAGCGCACAGGTCGCAACAGCTTTGGCTAAGGCAGGGGCCCGCAAGTTTTTTGTCGCGGTCGCCGAAGAGGGCGTGGCGGTGCGTAACGCCCTTGGTCCCGACCCCGAAGTCTTCATGTTTTCAGGTCACATGGCTGGAGATACAGACCTGTTGCAACAAGCTGGTCTGACGCCGCTGATCAATTCCGCCCAACAGTTGCAGCGCCATCTTCAGGCCCTGCCCGGCCACAATTTTGGCTTGCAACTGGACACAGGGATGAACCGCCTCGGACTAGAGCCGTCTGACTGGCAGGATCTGCGCCAGCAGGCTTTAGCGCATGACCCGGTGCTGGTTATCAGCCATCTGGCCTGTGCCGATACGCCCAATCACGCGATGAATGCAACACAGCTTGCATGCTTTCGCGACATGACCGACGATTTACAGATCCCGCGTTCGCTCTCTGCAACCGGCGGGATACTTCTGGGGCCAGAATATCATTTTGACCTGACCCGCCCCGGCATCGGTCTGTACGGCGGGGCCCCCTATTCTGTCGCCCACCCTGTGGTGTCGCTGTCGCTGCCAGTGATCCAGATCCGGGACGTAATGGAGGGCGAATCCGTCGGCTATGGCAATACGTGGTCTGCCAAACGGCCCAGCCGTATCGCTACTGTTTCGGCCGGCTATGCCGACGGTTTGATCCGGGCCATGGGGCCACATCTGTCGCTGTTTGACGGTGCCACAGCCTGCCCGATCGTGGGACGCATTTCGATGGATTTGATCACTGTCGATGTCACCGAACTGACCCAAGTACCGGACGCGCTTTCCATGCTCAACACGCATCAAACGATCGAACGCCTCGCCGAGGCTGCAGGCACCATTGGCTATGAAATTCTGACGTCGCTGGGGGCCCGCTACAACCGGGTCTATATGAGTTCATGAACCCGCTTAGCCCCCTTGCCGCCGTCGGCCGCTCGGTTCTGGCGCTGTTACAGCAGATCGGTCAGGCCAGCCTGTTCGCCGCCAATACTCTGTCACATCTGGTGCGCCCGCCGTTCTATCCGCGTGAATTTCTATCAGCGCTGTTTCAAATTGGATGGTTATCGCTGCCGGTTGTCGGCCTGACCGCCTTTTTCACCGGAGGGGCATTGGCTCTGCAAATCTATGCTGGCGGTGCCCGGTTTAACGCCGAGGCGGTGGTGCCCTCTATTGTGGCTATTGGTATGGTACGCGAACTGGGTCCTGTGCTTGGCGGTTTAATGGTTGCGGCCCGGGTGGCCAGCTCGATCGCCGCTGAACTGGGCACGATGAAGGTCACCGAACAAATCGACGCGCTTGTAACACTCTCAACCGATCCAATGAAGTTTCTGACGCTGCCCCGCGTGCTGGCTGCAACGCTGGCCATGCCGGTTCTGGTAGCAGTTGGCGACACGATTGGCATCATGGGGGGCTATCTGGTTGCCGTGGCGCGGCTTGAGTTTAACGCCGCAACTTATCTGTCTAATACTGTTGATTTTTTACAGCTTTGGGACATACTCTCAGGGTTGGTCAAAGGCGCAGTCTTTGGCTTTATCGTCGCGTTGATGGGCTGTTATTACGGCATGACATCAGGGCGGGGTGCGCAAGGGGTTGGACGGGCAACAAAAACCGCCGTGGTCGTAGCCAGCGTGCTAATTCTGGCAGCCAACTACCTCTTGACCGAGGTGTTTTTCTCCGCATGATTGAGCTGACCAATATCCACAAGCGCTTTGGCGCAAACAAAGTACTTCAGGGAACCTCACTGACGGTCCCAAAAGGCTCGTCTTTGGTGATTATTGGTGGTTCGGGAACCGGAAAATCAGTCACGCTTAAATGTATCTTAGGACTGGTCAAACCCGATAGCGGCACAATTAAAATTGAGGGACGCGACATCAGCAGCGGCGACCGCGACGCCTTCCTTGCCCGTTTTGGCATGCTGTTTCAGGGCGCGGCACTGTTTGATTCGATCCCGGTTTGGCAAAACGTGGCATTTCGCCTGTTGCGCGGCTCGCTCAAACGGCCCTTGAGCGAGGCCCGCGAGATCGCGATTGAAAAGCTGCGCCGTGTCGGATTAACTCCTGATGTGGCGGATAAATTTCCCGCAGAACTGTCTGGTGGCATGCAAAAACGCGTCGGTTTGGCCCGGGCAATCGCCGCCGAGCCCGAGATCATCTTCTTTGACGAACCCACCACGGGTCTTGACCCGATTATGGCCGGGGTGATCAATGAATTGATCCGCGAAATCGTTGTAGAAATGGGCGCCACGGCGATGACCATCACCCACGATATGACCTCGGTGCGGGCGATTGCCGACACCGTTGCCATGCTGCATGACGGGGTGATCAAATGGACTGGCCCGGTGGCCGAAATGGACACCTCCGGCGATCCCTATTTGGACCAGTTCATCAATGGGCGCGCCGAGGGGCCAATCGAGGCGGTGCGCTAAGCCCCCCAGACAAACCCATATTATGACAGGTTGGCCTCAGATTAATTGCCCTAGCCTGCGGTCAGATAAGGGATCGTGCCCGCAATATCTGTGTCGTCAATCATCTGAAAACTGTTGATTCCGCCGGCTTGTCGGGCTTTTCCATAGGGTGCGCAATCGGGATCTGTGGCAAACGCTGCAACAGCAGCCGCATCTGGAAACTGCAGGATCGCAATTAAAGTATTGCCGCGGTCTTCCCCTTCCAGAACTGTCACATTGCCACTGCGGGACAAGTATTTCCCCCCGTGTTTTTCGACGATTGGGTGCACGTTGGCGGCGTAATCAGCCACCCAACTGTCATCAGTCACTTTGATTTCTGCAATTAAAAAGACACTCATAGGATCATCCCCGATTGATTAGTTTCTGTATCTTTCAGCAATAGATCAGATAGGGTGAGAAAACACCTTATTAATGCGCGCCATTAATACGCGCCCAAAGCGCAGGTTATCAGACCTGAGAATCCATGCTCGACCGCATACGTCCCGAATTGATCAGCCAGATCGCCAGACAAAAAGCGACAGGGCTTGTCTGCACAAAAGCTACGCCTACTTGCAAAATGATCTATGCCATATAAAGGGTGCTTCATGTCCCGGATAAAACAGATCAATCTCTGCCTGCTGGTGCTGTTTCCCTGCGCCTGGTGCGCCCCGTTGCTGCGGGCGGGGTTGCTGCCACTGTTCGGACTGTCGGAAATCACCTTGATGACCGGTTTGCAAAGTCTGTGGCAGAGCGACAAATTCCTCGCCATCATCGTATTTCTATGCGCGTTCCTCGCCCCCTATATTAAAACAATCGGGTTGGCGCTGGTACATTTCAACCGAATTTCAAATCAAATTTTACCATTGCTGATCCTACTTGGCAGGCTGGCAATGGCCGAGGTGTTCCTCATCGCGCTCTATATCACGGTGATCAAAGGCATTGGCATCGGCACGGTCGAAACCGCATGGGGCCTTTATTTGTTAACGGGGTGTATTTTGACCTCCCTCGTGCTGAGCCATTTGACGGCACGGCAGCACTAGGGCAGTAAGGCGTCATGGCAAAACAAAAATCTTTTTCCTGTGCCGCCTGTGGTGCGGTTTCGACCAAATGGGCCGGCCAATGCGAAGCCTGTGACGCGTGGAATACCATCACAGAAGACAGCAGGTTATCAACTGGGCCAGCCAAAAAATCTCTTGGAGCCAAGCGCGGCAGTAAGATGGTGCTGAGCGATCTAAGCAGTACCGAGGCACCACCGCCGCGCACCCGTAGCGGTGTGGCCGAATTGGATCGGGTGCTCGGAGGCGGGCTGGTCCCCGCCTCTGCGATCCTAGTTGGGGGGGACCCGGGCATTGGAAAATCGACGTTGTTGTTGCAGGCTGCAGCGCATTTTGCCCGTGCTGGTCTGAAAACGCTGTATGTTTCAGGCGAAGAAGCCAGCGCGCAGGTGCGCATGCGCGCCCAGCGGCTTGGGCTCGCTTCGGCCCCTGTACAGCTGGCCACCGAAACAAATTTGCGCGACATCCTGACCACGTTAGACGCTGAAAAACCGCAGTTGGTCATCATCGATTCCATTCAGACCATGTGGGCAGATCATGTCGACAGCGCCCCGGGCAGCGTTTCGCAGGTGCGCGCAGCCGCCCATGAATTGACCAGTTTTGCCAAGCGCAAAGGCGTCTCGGTGGTGCTGGTGGGGCATGTCACAAAAGACGGCCAGATCGCCGGGCCGCGGGTGGTCGAGCATATGGTTGATACAGTGCTGTATTTCGAAGGTGAGCGCGGTCATCAGTTTCGGATCCTCAGAGCCGTCAAAAACCGCTTTGGCCCAGCCGATGAAATCGGCGTGTTTGAAATGACAGGGCGCGGACTGGCCGAAGTGGCCAACCCATCAGCGTTGTTTTTATCCGAGCGCGGCAACGCAAGCCCGGGATCGGTGGTGTTTGCCGGTATTGAGGGCACCCGCCCCATGTTGGTGGAATTACAAGCTCTCGTGGCCCCGTCGCCTCATTCACAGCCACGGCGCGCCGTGGTTGGCTGGGACAGTGGCCGTCTTGCAATGATTCTTGCCGTGCTTGAGGCACGCTGCGGCATCCCCTTTGCCGGTCTTGATGTCTATCTCAATGTTGCCGGCGGGATGAAAATATCCGAACCTGCCGCCGATCTTGCAGTTGCTGCCGCACTTTTATCGGCACGCGAAGACAGCAGCCTTCCAGCCAATACAGTGGTTTTTGGCGAAATAAGCCTTTCTGGTGCGCTGCGACCGGTCAGTCAGACAGAAAACAGGTTGAAAGAAGCGCAAAAACTTGGTTTCACGGGGGCCATCACACCTGCAGGTGCGGCATCGCGTGGCGACACCCAGATGAACGTAACGCAAGTGGCAGATTTACCCGGCTTGGTCGGGGATATATTTGGCGCCGGTTAGCCGGTAAAGAAAGGCAAACGAAAAGATGGATAGTTTCACCATCGTTGATGGTATCGTCGCGGCCGTGGTCGTTCTATCAGCCCTTTTGGCGTTTTCACGCGGTTTTACGCGCGAGGCGATGGCGATTGCCGGCTGGGTCGTTGCGGCCTATTTGGCGACATTTTTTTCTCCTGCAGCCGTGCCACTGGTCAAAGAGATTCCTGTTGTTGGCGATTTCCTCGCAGACAGTTGCGAATTGTCGATCATCGTTTCATTCGCTGTGATTTTTGCGGTTGCTCTGGTGGTCGTATCGCTGTTCACGCCACTTTTATCCTCTCTCATGAACAACAGCTATGTGAGCCGAATTGACCAAGGTTTAGGCTTTTTATTTGGGGTTGCACGGGGCATTCTTTTAATCGCGGTAGCATTTTTTGTTTATAATGTCGCGCTCACCTCACAGAGCTTTGCAGCCATTGACGACAGCCGCTCGGCGCAGATTTTTGGGGATCTCACACTCAAAATAGAAGAGCGCAATCCAGAGCTGGCGCTTGGCTGGATAACCGAACAATATGAAAATATTGTCGGCCACTGCATGATAACAAACTAATTTGATCCAGCGCTGCGGACCGCGCATGCGCCGGCCCTCTGAACGACAACCGGCCTGCCAGACCGGCCTGACTGGCAAAGCCGGTTGAACCTGTTTGGGGGATAACATAGTTTGCTTGATCTTACCTCAAGAAATTCCTTCGACCAAAAGTAAAACAAGCTCTCTGCAATCCCCTCACGACGGCACAAAACTGCGATACTTTCTTCGCCCAGTAGCCCAGCCAAAACCATGCGGATCTTTTCTTCCGAGGAATATGGATGCCAGGTCTTGCGAAGGATGTTCTTAACCACCTTGTCGGCCGCGCGTTTCGATCCCTGTGCTTTCTTCGTCATCTCGATCTCCTAATCGATTAGATGAACCAGAAATCCTACCTTATTCAAACCCTCATATTTATCTCATAAGCGCTGACGTCAGACACTTGCGGATATTAAGTAAACTGTTCTTGGGATATGACAGCGGACCACAGGGGCGCTGTAGACGAGACGCTTGTATCCCCGCCAATAAGCCAAGGACGCAGAAAGTAAAACAGCGTCAAAACCCAACCACCAGCAAGCCCACGCCAATCGCCAAACAGCTCACCCGCTTGGCAAGATGTTTTTGTCCGATAATCGCATAAGATACTGCCGCCAGAGAGACCAAAATCTTGGCGAAGGCCAGCAGCGATAACACCGGCGTGCTATCTATCGTAAGTAAATGGGGATGTACGATCATCCCGATCGGAATAAGGTAAAGACCGATGCCAAGTGACATGGCCGTAAGCGCCACTTTACCCCAGTTCTCGCCAACCATACCCGCGGCGATAAAAACCCCGCCGCAGACAGGCGGAGTGATTGTTGACAGTAGAGCATACCAGAAAATAAAGAGATGCACCGTCAGGGGTGCCAGCCCCAGATCGATCAACGCGGGGCCTGCGACGGATACACAAATTACATAGGCTGCGGTCGTTGGAACCTCCATGCCCAGAAACAGGCAGGCCAATGCCGTCAAAAGTAAAGCCGGCCAAATACGTCCCCCAGAAAATGACAAGATCAAGGACGTCACTTTAATACCGAGACCCGTAATCGACAAAACACCGATAACGATAGAGGCGCAGAGAATGATTGAGGCGATCATCGCAATCTGCTTGCCAGCGGTCAGACTTGCCGCGCAGAGCTTTCTCACCGCCACCACCGCATCAAATTTCAGTTTGCCGTCAACAAACAGAAGGCCGGCAGCAACCAAAATGGCGACGGCTGCTGCGTATTGCGGGGTAAAGCCATGAAACATGACGATCAGCAGGGTTGAAAATGGCACCAGGAAAAAACACGCGGTTATAAGAACTGTGCGCGCGGCCGGGCGCGCTGCATCTTCCATTGGTTTCAAGCCATAGCGGACCGCGTATATGTCGACGCCAAACCAGACCGCAAAGAAGAACAGCAAAGCCGGCAAACTGGCGGCGATGATTATACTCGAATACGGAATGCCGGTCAGTTCCACCATCACAAAGGCACCAGCTCCCATCAGCGGCGGCATGATTTGCCCGCCCGAAGATGCGACAGCCTCAACCGCTGCAGCAATCCGCTTGGGATAGCCAAGCGTTACCATCGCTGGCAGCGTAACCATTCCTGTCGATGCCACATTCGCAGAGGCAGAACCTGAAATAGATCCGAATAGGGCTGAGGAAAGGACAGAGACTTTGGCAGCGCCACCACGCAACCGCCCCGCGACATAGGACGCCACATTCATAAAACCGGCACCGGCTTCGCCTGCATTTAGCACGGCGCCAAAAATGACAAATACCGCGACAATTGCGACCGAGACGCCTGTAAGACTTCCCCAAATGCCCCCCTCTGCAATCGTCATCGTGCCGAGAAAACTCATCAAAGGTGTCCCAGGATGACCGAACTCTCCGGGTATGTGCTGGCCCAAAAGACCATACAGTAAGGCCGAGACAGCAAGCAGAGGTAACGGCCAACCGATGGCCCGCCGGGCCATCTCTAATACCGTGATCAGCAGCCCCACGGCGATGACAGTTTGTACCCCGCCGTTAAGATAGCCGTATTGGTCAAGTAGGGCGCTGTGATTGAACGCGATCCACAGACAGGCCGCGACACCGACAATCGTAAAGCCCCAATTCACAAATTTGGCGCGCCCAGATGTCGTCTGGAAAAGAAATATCCACGGGATGACCAATGCCATATGCAGTGGACGGGACACCAGATTGGGTATTAGTCCAGAGAAAATCAGCCAGAGATGAAACACGATCGAAACGCTCCCAAGGAGCACCCAAATCGATCTTTTGAAAAAGTCAAAACGCATGATGTTTAAATCGACCACTAAGACAGAAGTGGTCGATCAACCTATTTTTTGTGGACGTTTAATGATGCTGAGCCAGTGTGGCACCTGCTTCCTTATAATAGCGAATCGCACCCGGATGAATTTCGGTGAGAATGTTGCTCAGCATGTCCATAGACACGCCGTTCCACCACTGTGCCGCGGCGCCAAGCGCGCCTTTGTTTTCCCAGTAGGTTTTGGTCAAGGCATAGGCTGTGTCGTTGTCCATGTCTGTGGTTGCAAATGCGACCACCGGCAGAGATGTGGTCACTATATCTGCGGATTGGCCGGCATAGGTATTGGCCGGAATAACAAGCCGAGTGCGTTTGGACTGTTTGACCTGATCTTCATTCAGCGAGATCACCGTCGCTCCGGCAGATGCCGCCGCCTCGATCACGTTTGGTGCGGGAAAAGACCCCGCTGTGACAAAGCCGTCGATCTGGCCGTTTTTGAGTGCTGGCACCGCATTGGACAGCTCAACTTCTGCCAGAGTTACTTTGCCTTCGAGACCAAACATCTTGAGATATTTCGCCCCTTCTTTGGCACCAAAAGACCCTTTTCCAAGCAGAATAGTTTTCCCTTCCATGCCGGCAAAATCCGATACACCAGAATTTTTGGACATAACAAAATGCATTGTTAAAGAGGGGATCGGAAACAACGCGCGAATTTCCGCAAATCTGGGGTTGTTTTTATCTTTGAACATGGCTTTACCGCCCCGGGCCAGCTTTACCAGCACTGGCGGAGTGGTGAAGACATAGTTCCCTTTGCGGCCAATAACCTCCATCACGTTTTGCACCGAGCCCTGGCTCTCTTCAACCGTCACAATCACATCACCATTAGATCCGGCTTTCATCCCCTGCGCGATCTGCACTGCCATCTGGTAATAAGACGACGTGGATTTTGCTGATTTATAAGTAACCCGCGTTTCCGCCAAAATCAGAGATGCAGGCAGCACCAACAGGCCCGCGACAAAAATTCTGATGAGTGATTTTAGCATTGATTTCCCCCCTAAAAGCTTCACTGTTTGGAAGCAAGACTGTTGTTTTAGTGTCATTTTTCTGACGTAAAGAGCCTATATTTTTTCCGTTGAATTGCAAGTTTGGTTTTAAAGGCGCAGCTTGTATGCCTTTAATACACATTTTTGAGTACAGTCATAAAATTCCTAAACAATTCTTGAATTCCAAGGTTAGTTGAAAAAATTGCACTGTCGGGTTGGTGTGAACAGTCTCAAACCTCCAGAAAACTTCCATCCTTCTAAAGAAAAGGAAGCTTTTTTATGAGTGTTTTTAATCCTTATCAAAGGAGAAAGAAATCGGTTGGATGTTCTACCATAACCCCGTTGACGACGTTGAAGCTGAAATCAAACGAATGTGCACATCTGATTCAGATGAAATGTCTCAATTTCCAGTCTACATTACACATCATGGATCGACTTGGTACGTTGCGATAAAAGCCACTTTTAAAAATAAGGTACGCGACAACTTAAGATACAAAAGTGATTTAACCGGATCATTTATTTTTGCCTGTGAGTTTTAAACGAAACGAAGCAACTGTGAATGGGGCTACAAGGCAATCGCAGAATCTAGTGGGCCTTCCGAAGCCCCATTCACCTCTCAAACTGATAAATATGCTCAGCCCAACAACTGCTGAGTCTGCACTTGAATGGCGCGCAAAATGTCAAAAAATACTGCAATGAAATCGCGCAAATTGCTTCATGGCGACATAATAGAATTTTCAAAATCCCTCTCATGCACAGATGGTAAAACGAAAGCATACAGGGAACCCCCTCTATTTTAACCTGATTTGATCTACGATTATTGCGCGAGGCTGACGATGTGGCTGGTGCGATATGAGGATTTTGTAGATGAGCAAGCGATGGGGTGGACGTGGTTCCAAATACACGGATGATTTCTAACGTAAGCTAGGAGCGGAAAGCCGGGTCGCTGGTATAAGTGTTCCGGTGGTTGCCAAGCAGTTTTCGGCGTGGGCACCAACCGGATTCATGCGGATCGCAGTGATGGGCGGTTTCAGCCTGATGATACCGAGAACCCTGCCTTCACACCCGTAGAGATTTCTGATGTGGATTTAGCGGATACACTGGCGCTACTTGGGCCTGACCAAGCTGTCTTTAGCGTAGAGATTTCGCTCGAAATTGGTCCGTGCCTTTTCCACCATATCATGTGCAGCGGCAGAACCGGCTGTGAACCGTGACCAGATTCCACTTTGTTGGGCTGACAATGCCTCCCATATCTTCCGGTCGAGGATATGTGCATAGCCGTTTGTTCTCGCCAAAGATGATGGGTTTTTTAGCGCTGGACGGGGGTCTTTTGTCGAAATTAAGGATGGTGGATTTCCAGAGTTGAAAGTTGTGCGGGGAGTCCGTATGTCACTTTTGAAGCGGATTCTATTGAAGGTGTCCGTCAAGGAAGCGTTAAGGTAACTAGCGCCGGTATGTTTATATCCAGAGCGTCCGCGTCGAATACCTCTTATATACAGAATATTTTCACTTTCTTGAGCAGATAAAACCGTCTGCTTTATCCGGTCTATTGGGTACACCGTAACGGCAATTGTCGCCGCACGACCAGAACTATCCCGCCCTTGTCGCTTGCTTGAAACGACAATGGGATCACCATTTGAGGCTGTACGGTCTGTGACGAACATCAAGTCACCAGTTTGCTTATCGTCATGCTGACGAATGATAAAGACGGGGTTTTCGATCAGATGCGGCAAATTAATTAGGTCTTGCGGAGATAGTTCTTTGCGGTCTGAAATTACCTTTTTCAATTTAGATGCGGCCATAACGACATTTTGACCACGCGCACCAAAGGCTCTGAGAATTTCGGGAACACTGGACACAAGGTGCATTTCGTTGCTGGCAGGTCGTCCCCTCAGCATGTTCAACATTGATTGCTGCCAGGATGACAGTGCTTGCCCCTTGATGTAAGAAACAAACCCTGTATTTCCTGCGTCTCGCGCCCCAATTTCGCCTGCAAGGGCGCGTCTGAACACATCGCTGGATAGGCGGCTGAGAGATCAATATTTAGCGCAATGATGGTCATCTAAGTCCTTTTCTTTGACGAATGTACAAAACTAAGCCCCAGCCTGCGTAACAAACAGCGCTATCAATGTTATGCGCACGGATCTCCTATGGTATCAAAGGATTGAGGTCACCGCAGATCCTGCGATCACCTCATCGTTCCCGCAAAGCGCTCTTCTCCTACTTCAAGGCACTTAGACCAGGACCTTGAATCAATGCGGCCCAATATCGTGAAAAAATACTCACACACCGGGATCATTTGCCAACTGCTGTTGGTAATCAAGTTTATCTAAGTTTTTGTCAGCACCTCTTTTTAAAAAACTGAAACCAACATAACCGCCTTTTGCCGCACTCTCACAAATTTTCCGATACCTAACAAGCCCGCCTGCGTAAGGCATGAACACACGGGGCTTACCAGGTATGTTTGCCCCCCAATACCAACTGTTTCCTGCCTTGGGCAACAAGGTGGCCTCTGCAGCCTCACGGACGTGCGCAACCCAGTCTTGAGCAGCCTTCACATCTGCTTCAATTTTATCAATGCCATTTTGCATGCAATAGCTGATACAATCCGTGATCCAGTCCACATGCTGTTCAATTGAAACAGGCATATTTGAGAGAACTGACGGGCTGCCGGGACCAGTAACTGTAAACAAATTTGGAAAGTTTGGAATGGCAAGTCCAAGATAGCTCAAGGGCCCTGCGCTCCAATAATCTTTCAAAGATCCAATAGGGCCGGTTATGTTGAGACTTATCAAAGGTCCAGTCATCGCGTCAAAGCCAGTAGCAAAAACTAGCGTATCCAGTCCATGTTTGACACCACTCTTTAGCATTACTCCACTAGGAATTATTTCAGATATAGGATCCGCTTTTAAGTCAACAAGCGTTACGTTTTGTCTGTTAAATGTTTCAAAATAGTTTGTATCAATCGGAGGTCTTTTGGCAGCATAGGGGTGATCTATATCAGAGAGGATTTGAGCTATTTCAGGGTTTTTCACTGTTTGTCGGATTTTAGATTTTATAAACTCGGCTGCGGTATTATTAGCTTGGCTTGAAGTCATTAAGTCGTGAAAAACACCCCTAAACCGCAAACCTCCCTTTTCCCAAGCATGTTCAAACATTTCAGCCCGTTCTGCATCTGATAACTCCATGGCTAAATTGCTAGATATACGAAATGGATGTCCATTTGGTGTGGACTTAACTAGTGCCTTCAGTTCATTGTAATGCTTGGATACCCAATCAGTGTATGTCCTGTCCCAAAATGCGTTTCGAGCTGGAACAGAATAATTTGCAGTCCTTTGAAATATGGTTAAATGAGCGGCTGTTTCAGCAATTACCGGTGCAGTTTGTATACCCGTTGAACCAGTGCCAATTTGCCCAACGTTCTTGTCCTTAAGATCAACGCCGTCCTTAGGCCATTTACCCGTATGGTACCAATCACCCCTGAACGACGACAGTCCTGGGATGTCGGGTATGTTCGCAGATGATACGCACCCAACAGAATTAACTAACCACCTTGTCCTGTAAACTTGATCTTCACCCACTTGCACGTGCCATAGATTTTCATCAGCGCAGTAGGTGCATTTTGAGACACAAGAACCAAAGAAAATATCTTTTTTCAGATCAAGTTGGTCTGCAACATAGTTCAGATACTGTCTTATTTCAGCATGACCGGGGTAACGTTCTGACCACTGCCATGATTCATGCAACGCACGCGAAAAAAAATAAGCATATCCATGGCTTTCACTATCACATCTAGCGCCTGGGTATCTGTTCCAATACCATGTTCCACCAACGCCTTCGCCTTGTTCCAAAATTATAGCATTCAAGCAGAGATCATCGCGCAAGCGGTGGAGTTGATACAGCCCTGAAAATCCAGCGCCTATGACTATAGCATCAAAAAACTCAGATTTAGCGTTTGTATTCATCGTTTTAAAGAGGCCTGCACTGGCAGTTTAAATTTTGCAAAATCTGCATTCTTCTTTGTTCACTTTGGCCCTGTACTAATACAAGTTTTTTTAGAGCCAATCAATCACTCTAAAATCTGCCAATCTTTTCTCAAAATAAACATCGGCTCACCGCGTATGACCATTTTAGATTTGTTGTTAATTTATGATACGTCTATGATCCAATGACATGAGATCCTTGCAAAGGATGAATTGTTCTTTTGGATAAACGTCAAGCCATCATCGCGCAGCGAAGTATATTTTATACCTTTTGACAATCTCTAAACAAAACTCCCTCCAAATGAACTTATCAACCCAACTCTTAACCCACCGTGCGTGCACCGGCTTGAAGGGGGTCTGGTTTGCCTGCCGTGGCTCTTGGAGCGTGGGTGTTGGGTGCAGGGGGCGTACAGCGAGATCAACAGTCCACGACTATTACTCTGAGGGTGCTGACAGAAGCCGTGAATTTTGAATTTGGGAAATTCCATCTTAAAGTTGACCAAAAGCCATCTGGGTGTAACACTAATTGTCACTAATGCTTGCAGATACGGATTGAAGAAACAGTTAAACTCCTACCAATAGACTGCGATGATAACATGAACTATCCTCCTTTGTCCGAAGCAAGAGATGCCTTGAACGTACAATGGTACCGATCTGCGATGGAGCCCCATCGGTTTCGTGAGCTTTCTAAGAGAAGTAACCTCCAAGGATGGATCCAAGCCGGTGGCCATCTAGCACTTTTTATGTCAACGGGTGCGGCTGTGTATTTCGCTTATGCGGCAGAAGCCTGGTTACTTTTTGTTTTGGCAGTATTTTGCCATGGAACGATTAGCTCATTTTTTCGTGGGACAGCCCCGCATGAATTAGGACACGGAACAGTATTTGACACCAAGTGGTTGAACAAACTGTTTTTATACCTGTTCAGCCTATTAAGTTGGTGGAACCCATTTGATTACGCCAGCAGCCACACTTACCACCATCGCTATACCCTGCATCCTGAGGGCGATCGCGAAAACCTACTACCACTTCATCCGAAAGTTGGAAAAACCTTCCTACTTCAGCTTTTTACGATAAATTTATTCACACTTCCTGGGAGAACTTTTGGCAAAGGTGGTTTGGTCTCAACTGTTTGGGTAACAGTTCTAGATGCATTTGGAAAAACTGGATCAAACGATATTCCATCTAACGAATGGTTAAACGCACTTCATGAAGATCAGCCTGACCAACACAAAAAATCAATCAGATGGTCTAGGATTCAGTTAGCATTTCATACTTTTATAATTCTATTTTCAATTGTGTCTGGACTTTGGGTATT
>ERZ802822.669-NODE-669-length-23373-cov-4.505752_pt1 | contig 23373 bp, 23 predicted proteins | sample MGYA00345649_ERZ802822 | MGnify/ENA primary metagenome ERZ802822 (study PRJEB30503, sample SAMEA104212359) | marine metagenome | biome: Westerlies Biome; feature: [SRF] surface water layer (ENVO:00010504) within the epipelagic zone...; material: water...
ATGAACGAGGAAGGAAATATCATTGATTCAGGTTCAAATGACACGCTAAAGCGAGTCACAGGTATGTATAAAGACTGGTTTTTGGACTACGCTTCCTATGTGATCCTAGAACGTGCCGTACCCGCAATAGAAGACGGTCTAAAACCAGTACAGCGTCGAATTTTGCATTCCATGAAAGATTTGGATGACGGACGCTACAACAAAGTGGCCAATATTGTAGGACATACCATGCAATACCACCCCCATGGTGATGCGAGTATTGGTGATGCGATGGTGCAAATGGGCCAAAAAGACCTGCTCATAGACATGCAAGGGAACTGGGGGAATATACTTACTGGTGACAGTGCAGCAGCATCGCGATACATCGAAGCCCGACTTTCCAAATTTGCTTTGGAAGTGGTTTTTAGTCCCAAAGTCACCGAATGGCAACTTTCTTATGACGGGAGAAAAAAGGAACCAATTCATTTGCCTGTTAAATTCCCACTCTTATTGGCGCAAGGTGCGGAAGGAATTGCCGTAGGACTTTCCACAAAAATTTTACCTCATAATTTCAATGAATTACTCAACGCGAGCATTCAGCATTTAAAAGGAAAACGGTTTACACTGGTTCCCGACTTTCAAACGGGCGGAATCATTGACGTTCAGAATTACAACGAAGGGAGGAGAGGAGGAAAAGTGCGCGTACGGGCACGGATCAATCAGCTGGATAAGAAGACTTTGGTCATAAATGAAATCCCATTCAGCACGAATACTTCGAGCTTAATTGACAGCATACTAAAAGCAAATGATCAAGGAAAAATAAAAATCAAAAAAATTGAAGACAACACCTCTTCAGAAGTGGAAATTTTAGTGCATTTACCCAACGATGTGTCTCCGGATAAAACCATCGATGCGCTGTATGCTTTTACTGCTAGTGAGACTTCGGTCTCTCCTCTAGGCTGCTTGATTATCGATAACAAGCCGAACTTTATGGGGGTGAGTGACATGCTCAAAATTTCTACTGATCATACCGTTCAGCTTTTAAAAAGAGAGTTGGAAGTTCAATTGAACGATCTAGAAAATCAATGGCATTACGCATCCCTAGAGCGAATTTTTATTGAAAACAAAATCTATCGAGAGCGTAGGCAAGGAACAATTATAGTAGATATCGAAGCTGCTATGAAAGAACCCGTTGAAGAAATAGCTGAAGAACTAATTATCATTGCAGCAAAAAGATCTTTAAAAAAAGGTAAAAAATATAGAATTCAAGAACCTTACTACTCTAACTTTATTAATGAATTTGAGTTTCAAGACACTGAGGATCAAGTAACCGCTACATCAGATATTTTATCAGACTTAAGTCATGGTGTGCCTATGGATCGATTGATTTGTGGTGATGTTGGCTTTGGTAAAACTGAGGTTGCACTGAGAGGCGCATTCAATGTTGCACTGAACGGAGCTCAAGTTGCAATTATAGTTCCTACGACACTTTTATGTCAGCAACATTATGAAAACTTTATAAAAAGATTTAAAAATTATCCAATCAAAATAGGTCAATTATCAAGATTAGTTTCAGCCTCAGAAACGAGTTCTACTCTAGAAAAAATAAATAATGGGGAGCTTGATATTGTTGTTGGCACACATGCACTACTAGGTAATAAAATAAAATTTAAAAATCTAGGTATGCTCATTATAGATGAAGAGCAACATTTTGGCGTCTCACAAAAAGAAAAAATTAAGAACTTACGGTCAGACATTCACGTATTATCTCTTACTGCAACGCCGATTCCCAGAACACTGCAAATGTCTTTGGTGGGATTAAGAGATTTATCTATTATTTCTACCGCCCCCTTAAATAGACAATCTATAGCGACAGAGGTCATAAATTTTAATGAAAAAGACCTTACAAATGCTATTGAAAAGGAATTAGAAAGAAACGGACAAATTTATTATGTATGTCCGCGCATCAAAGAATTACAAGAAGTGGAGGATTTTTTAAAAAAGGCAATGCCTGAACTAAAATATAAAATAGCTCATGGGCAAATGTCACCTAAAAATCTTAAGAATACTATGATTGATTTCTACAATAATGAATTCCAATTATTGTTATGCACAACTATTGTTGAATCAGGTTTAGATTTACAAAAAACGAATACGATGATCATTCATAATGCCGATAAGTTTGGATTATCGCAACTTTATCAATTGAGGGGAAGGATAGGCCGCTCAAATATCGAGGCTTTTTGTTATTACACCGTGAAAGATATTAATGGCATTACTGAAAATTCATTTAAAAGGCTTTCTTTGCTTAAAAAATTTAATAGTAGGGGTTCTAGCTTTAATTTAGCTAGTCATGATCTTGATATGAGAGGCTCTGGCAATATAATTGGTGATGCACAATCAGGTCATATAAAGGAAATCGGATTAGAGCTATATCATCGTTTATTAAAAGATAAAATAATAGAACTGAAGAACGATAGTGATTCTATAGATAACGATTGGTCTCCACAACTTAATTTAGGTTTAAGTGTCTTAATCCCTGAAAAATATATACCTAACTTAAATACACGATTATTCTTTTACAGGAAATTAGCATATTTAAATTCCAATAGTGAATTGATTGAAGTTAAAAAAGAAATGGAAGAAAGATTTGGTTTAATGCCAAACGAAGTTAATCACTTATTTAAAATAACTGAATTGAGAATTCTCTGTAAACAATTAAGTGTAGAGAAATTTGATCTTGGGAAAAGAGGTCTCACAATTAAATTTAGAAATAATAAGTTTGATAAAACTGATAAATTGATTGATTTTATAAATCTTAATAAATTTGATATAAAATTAAGAACTGACCAAACACTCGTTTATAACTTTAGTAAAATCAACGATAAACAGAGAATTTACAAAGCTTTTAGCTTTGCAAAAGAATTGGCCTCGCTATAATTAACGGTATGGGTGTACTTAGTGGATATAGAATAATCGAATTATCAGGAATAGGACCTGGACCGTTATGCGGTATGTTATTTGCGGACCTTGGTGCAGAAGTGATCAGAATAGATCGAAAAAAAACAACATTACCTAATTCAAAACCAAAGTATGATATCACAGGAAGAAATAAGAAATCTTTAAGTCTTAATCTTAAAAATGCAGAGTCCCTTAATGTATTTAATAAACTTATAAAAAATGCAGATGCCTTAATAGAGGGCTTCAGGCCTGGAGTTACAGAAAAGCTGGGAGTTGGACCTGATGATTGTATGAAAATAAACCCTAAATTGGTTTATGGCAGAATTACTGGCTGGGGACAAACAGGACCCTTATCAAAAGTTGCTGGACACGACATAAATTACATAGCACTAGCTGGAGCGTTGCATTCAATAGGAGTTATTGAAAAACCAACAGTGCCATTAAATCTTATTGGTGATTATGGTGGAGGTACAATGTTTCTAGCATTTGGTGTTTGTGCTGCTTTATTGTCAGCTTCAAAAACAGGTAAAGGCCAGGTAGTTGACGCAGCTATGATAGACGGTGTTTCAACTCTCACGTCAATTTTTTACAGCTTATCACAATCAGGACTATGGGATGTTAACAAGAGGGGAATGAATTTACTTGATGGGGGTGCTCCATTTTATCAAGTCTATGAAACAAAAGATCATAAATTTATATCTCTAGGCTCACTAGAGCCACAGTTTTATCAATTATTAATTGAAAAACTAGATCTTCAGAGTGAATTTAATAACCAATTAGATATGAACGAATGGCCAAAATTAAAAGATAAATTGGAATCTATATTTAAATCTAAAAATATAAGTGAATGGAATAAATTATTTGAAGGCACTGATGTGTGTTACGCGCCTGTATTATCGATAAATGAAGCTAAAGATCACCCGCATATGATAGACAGAAATAATTTTATTGAAGTAGATGGAGTTATTCAACCAGCGCCTGCGCCTAGATTTAGTTCTGATGATAAAGCTGAAATTAAAAAAGCACCTGAAATTGGGCAAGATAATAATGATATTATGAAGGAAATTGGTTACAGTGATGAAGAAATTAAAAAGTTTTATGAAAATGAGGTTATTTAGCTATGCCAAGCTTTGATGTAGTAAGTAGATTAGAGATGCAAGAAATTGACAATGCAGTATCTAACGCAATGAAAGAAATAACTCAAAGATATGATTTTAAGGGTTCTATATCGAAATTAGAGAGATCTGATAATGTTGTCACACTTTTAACAGAGGATGATATGAAGGCAAAACAAGTAATAGAAATACTAACATCACACTTAATAAAAAGAAAAATAGACCCAAAAGCTGTAAAGTTAAAATCCTCTGAAAATGCCTCAGGCAATACTATCAGACAGAAGTATGATTTGCTGGAAGGCATTGATCAGGAAATGGGGAAGAAAATTACTAAAATGATAAAAGATACAAAATTAAAGGTGCAAGCAAAAATTCAGGGTAATGAGCTAAGAATAAGCGGTGCTAAAAAAGATAATTTGCAAGATGTGATGACTAAGATTAATGAATTGAAATTAGAATTGCCATTACAATTTGTTAATTTTAGAGATTAGTTATCTTATTGGCTGATCTGTAGTGATATTTTGATCTTTAATTTTTTCTCTGTATAAAATAAATATTCCCGCTGAAACAATTATCGCAATCCCAGTCCAGGTTTTAAGATCAACTGTTTCACTCCATATAAACCAACCTAATATAACAGCCCATATAAGAAATATATATTCAAATGGAGCTATAATGTAAGGCCTTCCATGTCTATATGCGTTAAAGAGAAAAACAAAACCGAATATCACGGATACTCCTACTACAAATATCATAAATAGGGACTTCGGATCGTTAAAAAACCAGTCTCTAAAAAGAAAATTTAAAACTTCACTATTCGAATTACCAAAGTCTAAAAATATTCCTGAAAACGTAATTATAGGACAAATTATTATAGTAGCGATGTAAACATGTAATGTTTGAGTATAAACATTATCTTTTTCAGAAGTGTATTTGATAATAATCATGTTTGCAGAGTAGCCTGCTGCACAGAGAATAGGATAGATCATGTAAATATTGAATGAGTTGATATCTGGTGAGACAATGAACAATACGCCAATAAAGCCATAAACAATGATTGCCCACCTTATTAAACCTATTTTTTCTTTCAAAAATATTCCAGAAAATATCGTAATGAAAAATGGCGCGGTAAAAAACAAGGCGGTTGCTTCAGCAAATGTTAAATAATGAAGTCCAATATAATAAAAAACAAAAGCTAAAATAAACATTACCGTTCTGAAAATTGATAATTTAGGAAACTCCGTTTTTAATATAATTTCTTTTTTAGTAATTTTTAAAAAGAGCGTGAGAAGTATTAATGCAACAACGCTACGAGCAAACATTACCTGTAGAATTGAAATATCGACAGCTAGTAATCTTATGACAGTATCTTGCAATGCAAAAGCTGTCATACCCAGCATGATATATGTTATTGCAAGAAAATTATTTTCCTTCATTTAGCACGTTTTTTTATTTGAATAATAGCTTACTATGCACTAGTTAACCATTATTGATGAGTATAAAAAAAATTTAATTTGCAATGAAATACATAGATTCTGAATATGATTATATCATCGTTGGCGCTGGTTCAGCTGGTTGTGTATTAGCAAACAGATTATCTGAAAATCCAAAAAACCGTGTTCTTCTTCTTGAAGCGGGTAGGGAAGATAAATCAATAACTTTGAAAATGCCTGCAGCTGTTTTATTAAATCTTAAAAGTACTAAGCATAATTGGGCATTTAAAGGTGAGCCAGAACCTGAGCTTGCGGGTCGACAGCTGCAACATGATCGCGGCAAAACCCTTGGGGGTTCATCTTCAATAAACGGCATGGTATTTATTAGAGGAAATTCACTGGACTACGAAGGCTGGAGACAAATGGGTTGTGAAGGTTGGGGATATGCAGATGTCTTGCCTTATTTTAAGAAAATGGAAACTTATAGTGGTGGAGGTGATGATTTTAGAGGTGGGTCCGGCCCATTAAAAGTACACAGAAGTACTCCTGAAGATCATCCTCTATCTCAGGCTTTTATTGAAGCAGGAAAAGAAGCAGGATATCAAGAAACAAGTGATATAAGTGGGTTTTGCCAAGAGGGATTTGGTATTTTTGACAGAACAGTATTCAAGGGAGTGCGTTGGAGCACATCACGAGGATATCTTGACCCAGTGCGTGATAGAAAAAATTTAACTATTATAACTAATGCCCTTGTTTGCAAATTAATCTTTGATGATAATACGGCAAAAGGTGTTTGTTATAAAAATAAAAGAAATGAAATAATTAATGTAATTGCAAAGAAAGAAGTAATTCTCTCCGCTGGCGCCGTTGGGTCACCTCATTTACTTATGCTCTCAGGAATTGGACCAAAAGATCATATAGAATCATTTGGAATTAAACTTAAGGCTGATTTACCTGGTGTTGGTCAAAATCTTCAAGATCACCCTGACTTTATGCTCAAATATAAATGTTTAAAGCCAGTTACACTTGGTCCAAAAACAAAAACTCTTAATAGTATTGGCGCTGGCATTCAATGGATATTAACTAAAGAGGGCATATGTGCGTCTAATCATTTTGATTCAGTTGCATGCATTAGATCAGGTCCAGGTGTTGAATATCCGGATCTTCAATTATGTATATCGCCAATTGCTATGGATGATAACACATGGCAACCAATGAAAGAACATGCGTTTCAAGTTCATGTAGGTCTAATGCGCACTCATAGTCGTGGTAAAATTGAATTACGTTCCAGCAATCCTGCCGACTCGCCCCGTATTTTAGTTAATTATCTTAAAGACAAACGAGATAGAGAGTTACTGCGTAAAGGCATCCATTTGGTACGCGAATTACTTGATCAATCTTCTTTTTCTGATTTAAAGGGTGAAGAAATTTTTCCTGGTAGTAGTTGTACATCAGATTCTGATCTTGATGCAAAATTGAATTCTCACATCTCTAGTCAATGGCATTTATGTTGTACAGCGCGTATGGGTCTAAAAACAGACAAGCACGCAGTCGTTGATAATTCAGGTAAAGTTCACGGCTTTTCTAGTTTACGAGTTGTTGATGCGTCTATTATGCCGTTTGCTACAAACGGCAATACTAATGCACCTACAATAATGATTGCTGAAAAAATAAGTGATCAAATTTTAGATGCTAAACCTTTATCAAGATTAGATTTGAATACTTGGCAGAGTCCAAATTATCTGACTTCCCAACGTTAGAACAATATAATCAACTTTATAATTAGAGGCTAAATATGGCGGAGAGGGTGGGATTCGAACCCACGAACGAGTCACCCCGTTGCTGGTTTTCAAGACCAGTGCTTTCGACCACTCAGCCACCTCTCCAATAGTCATTTTTTGCTGATGTGAGACGTAAAGTAATAGATATGACAATTAAAACAACAATTTATTTATAGTTTTTGCTTATTTATAATTAATCTATTTATGTTATCTTATATTGATATTTTGAAGGGGGTTCCAATGAAATTTAAAAGCTTAATATTTGCTTTAGTTCCAATTATATTTTTTTTTAATTCTATAGTTGAGGCAAAAGAAACATATTCTGACTCAATTTCTGATTTTTATGGAGTTAAAAATCTGCCATTACTTCCTGGTGATTACAATTTTGTATATGCTGATGAAATAACCAGAGATGGATATTTTACACCGGTAGAAAATTTTCAAAATTCACGACCTAATATTAGTATTCAAGGAGAAATAAGAACTGGTAATGTTGAAACTTTTAGTTCAGATCAAAATTCAATTAGTCTAAGTTTTGCTGTATTACAAGAAGACTCAGTGGAAACTGATCTTAGAAAAACTTTTTATGCATGTAATGTGGTTAGAGATGTTACTGAGTTAGTTACATCAAATATAGAAGTATTTGATGATTATCAATTTGTAGAATATTGTAGTTTTATATTCCCAGAATTTAATTCAGTTTCTTTTAATTATAATTACTGCTCAGATGACTGCATTGAGCTGCAATATAACTTTTTCCTATCAAATTTTAAGGACCCTAGCAAAGAAGTTATTGGCGAATTAGGTATGCGTATTTTTAATAATCTTGATCGTGCTTTAAATGGCATTTATTATGATTTTAATTTTGTTGAGTCCTATCTAAATTAATTTTTTTATAGCTTTATTAAAAAAGATAATTACAAAGCAGTAGTATGCTTTTTGATTTCACGCTATTAATATTTTTTATACCAGTTTTCTTTATAATATCTATTACTCCAGGTCTGTGTATGACACTCGCTCTAACCATGGGCATGACAATTGGTTTGAAGCAAACAATGAAAATGATGGTAGGGGAACTTACAGGTGTTTTAATAATTGCTTCAACAGCTGTTATTGGAGGTGGTACACTTATTTCAAAATATCCATTTGCATTTGATTTATTCAAATATGCAGGTGGTTTATATTTGTTTTATGTTGGCATACAAATGTTTCGCAGTTTAGGAAAAATGTCACTTAATATAGACGGCACTCATTCATACAGTCAAAATGCATATGGCTTAGCCTTACAAGGATTTGTGACTGCTATAGCCAACCCAAAAGGATGGGCCTTTTTTATGGCTATGGTACCGCAATTTATGAATTATCAAATTCCTCTTATACCTCAAATGACTGCAATGATAATTATTATAGTCGTAATTGAATTTATATCTCTTATGATTTATGCAACTAGCGGCAATGCTTTAAGCAAACTGTTAAGCAAATCTGGCAATGTAAAAACCATTAATCGTGTCGCAGGCATATTAATGATGCTTGTAGGTATTTGGCTTGCTATTAGCTGATTATGTCTAGTTTGTCCTCTGATTTAACTGTAGGTAAAATTACAACATTAATTAAATCAATTGCCATACCTGCAGTTGTAGGGACTTTTTTTCAAACGCTTTACAATATTGTTGATGTGAAATTTGCAGGAATGATTTCACCACTGGCCTTAACTGGTATATCTAAAGTATTTCCAGTATATTTTGTGATAATAGCTTTAAGTGCTGGCTTGAGCATTGGGTCCACTTCATTAGTTTCAAATTATCTTGGAAAAAAAGATTTTAACAAAGCTTCACTTTTATTTTCTCAATCAATAATACTGGCAATCTTCTTTTCAATATTTGTAGCTATATTTGGTATTTATATAGCACCGGTAATCCTTAATTTTCTCAACACTGATCAATATACTCTCATTTATGCAATAGATTATATAAATATAATTTTTTTAGGTTCAGTAATTTTTTTTCTACTAGTAACATCAAACGCCGCATTGACTGCAAGAGGCGATACAAAAAGTTATAGAAATGTTTTAATATTTGGCTTTTTTTTAAATATACTTTTAAATCCTCTTTTTATATTTGGTTTTGGTCCAATACCTGCAATGGGTGTATCCGGTATTGCTATAGCAACACTTTGTGTTGAGTTTGTTGGACTAATTTATATATTATTAAAACTTGTAAAAACTGAGATAAGAGATTTTATTTCACTAAACTGTTTTATTCCAAAAAAAGAACTTCAAATTGAAATACTAAGACAGGCATTGCCAACATCTATCTCAATGGCATCATTTGGTTTTGGTATCTTTATACTTTTTTATTTTGTTTCCCAGTATAGTGAGGTAGCAGCGGGAGGCTATGGTGCAGCAATAAGGTTTGAGCAACTATTTCTACTTCCAATTATTGGTTTAAACTCATCTACCTTAGCTATAGTAGGGCAAAATTATGGAGCATTAGAATATGAAAGAGTTAGAGAAACTTACAATAAAACAATATTGATAGGGTTTTCATCAATGATAGTAGGTGGGATTGTTATATATTTTATGTCAGGAACGGTTATGTATTTTTTTACAGATGATACAGAGCAAATTTTTTATGGATCACAATATCTAAAGATTGCTGCATTTATTGGACCTATATATCCAATTTTCTTTATAAGCGGAGCATTATTTCAAGGATTAAAAAAACCTCATTATCAGACAGTCGTGACATTATTTAGACTGATTATTTTTCCAAGTATTTTTTTGACTATTGGTGTGAAATTTTATGATATTACATTTACGGAAATGTTTATTATATTACTAATAATTAACTGGATATTTGGCCTATTAGTATTTTTATTTTCAAAAAGACTAATAGGCCAAATCAGCTAAGTGAAATTACTTATAAACCAAACTTATTAGCGGTAGCTGTAAAGAAACCTTTGTTTTTTTTATCTATTATCCAGTGATTAATAAAATTAATCCATTCTTGGTCACCGCGTGGAAGCAATATTGCAAAAAGTTTGGCATTTTTAGGGGTATCAAAGTTGATAGCAGCAAGTTCAGGGTAGGTTTGCATAAGTTTAATAGCTTCAACTTTAGAGGTTAATGATACCAAGCTGCGACCCGATAAGACTTCTTGGAAGTCTCTTGCTGGAGCTTCTACGGCAATTATTTTTGAGTCGGGAAAAGATTTTTTTGCTTCATTTTCAAATACAGTACCAAGTGTAACAGCAACAGTTGTACCATTGACCGAATCCCAATCAGCAAATTTTTCTAAATTTTCTTTTAAAGTCATAGCTACAGTCCCTGTACCATAATAGGAAACAGAATAGCCTGCCTGCATTGCTCTTTTGGTTGTTATGGAAGCACTTGAAGTCATATAATATTTATTAGCAACAACACCTGAAACTAAATTTTTCCAATCCGTTGGTACAAATTCTATTTCGACGCCCATATCTGCCGCTAATGTTTTTGCAACATCAATATCAAAACCCTCGTATTCATTTGTTGTAGTATTTTTAAAACTCCATCCTGGAAAATCTCCTGTCGTTCCAACTTTTAGAGTTCCTGATTGTAATATCTTGTCTAAAGTAGATTGTGCATTTGCAGCAAATCCAAAGATAAGAATCGTTAGTGATATTATTAATGATCTTGTAAATTTCATTAGCTATTCCTTTTTGTGTATAATAAATTAAATCTAATCATATTATATAGGCCATAATCAAAATAAGACTATAGTCTGATAATTTAAACTATGAAATTATTTTTATCATTAATACTTTTGCTTATATTGCCTGCTTGTTCTGGTAATTATAACTGGGGTTGGTATGCCGTTTCACCGTTTAATAATATAGGATCATCTAATTTAAACTTTCTTCTATCAGGATTAGGCTACACGATCTCGATATCATTAATATCTATTTTTTTTGCAACATTTCTAGGTTTAGCAATATCGATGATTGGACTGAGTAAATCTCGAATAGTTAAAACTCTAAATATTTCGTACATCGAAATAATTAGATCAGTTCCAGTTTTAGTAATGATTTTATGGATTTATTACGGATTACCCGTTCTTGTAGGTATAAACTTTACAGCATTTGTTGCTGGCATAATTGCATTATCAATATGTGACAGCCCATTTATTGCAGAAATATTTAGGTCAGGATTTGAAGCTGTACCTAAAGGACAATCTGAGGCAGGGACTTCACTTGGTATGAGTTTCTTTAAAAGATTTAGGCTAATTACACTCCCTCAAGCTATAAAAATTATTTTACCAGCTTTAGGTAATCAATTTGTATATATGTTAAAAATGTCTTCGTTAGTTTCTATAATTGGATTAGATGAACTTACCCGAAAAGCTAATGAACTTGTAGTAAGTCAATATAGACCTCTTGAGATTTATACATTTCTAGTACTTGAGTATTTAGTTTTAATACTCGTTATTTCATATTTAGTAAGAAAAATGGAAAAGAAATTGTCTAATTAATTTTTGATAAAGTAATAACTGTAAGCATACTTACAGTAGCAGAGAGAAAAATGCCCCACATAACATCACTTATTACTATATTCCAATTAAAAATATTCATTACAGCAAAAACAGTTAAAGCATAAGTTGCATAAGTAGCTAATCCATACATACCACCACTAATTAATGCTTGGCTAATTGAATAGGTTTTATTTGGCAATATAGAAAAATAAAGTAAGCCAATTAAAAAAATGAAATAGAAAAGTATTGCTGGTGTTGCCTTAAAGCTTATTTCAATAAAATCTGGTAGATTTGATTTATAAATCTTAACAATAACTAAGTTGATAAATGTTAGGTCAATTATCAAAAAATATACTGTTGCTATTAAAAAGGCTTTAATCATAAATGAATCATATAACATCTTTTTATGATTAAGAAGATTATTTTTTATCCACCAATTCTTGCGGCCATCGCTGCGGCTGGTTGTATTTCTTTATTAGCTCTAATGAGTGACGCTACCAGTACTTTTATTTTATGGATGATACCGACTTTTGGAGCATCGGTGGTACTAATTACCGCATTACCAAATAGTCCCTTAGCTAGACCAAAAAATATAATATTTGGCCATTTGATCTCAGCAGCATCAGGTGTTTTGTTGGCAACTATTTTAATACCATCATTTTATTCTCTAGGAATTGCAGTTGGATTAGCAATTTTTTTTATGATGATCACTGATTGCTTGCATCCACCAGCAGGCGGTAATCCTATTTTAGTAATATTTTCTGGCTCAATTTTAGAATTTAATTTGTTACCGTTGGCAGTAGGAGTTTTATTTATTTCAATTTATGCGGTAATTTTAAACAAAATAATTTTAAAACGCGATTATCCCTGGTTTTAAAAGCTTACTTCTTTTTTTTAATTGATTTTTTTTTCTTAATTGACTTTTTTTTAGTTGTAGATTTTACAGAGGTATTACGTATTTCTAATTTAGCTAAGTTATAACCCTCATCAAGAGATTTGATAAAACCCGCTGTAGGATTGATTATCTTTTTACTATTATTAATATTTTGTACTTTAGTTGATATGTAGCCAACAGTTTTAAAGAAGCCATCTACCATTTTTAATTTTCTTTTTTGCTAAAGTTTTCTATACATTCACAATATTGTGTAATGAATGAGTTTCTCCAGGGCTCACTTGGCAACTTATCAAAATCTAAATTTTCAATCGATTTTAAATTTTTCAGTGAAATTTTTGTTTTATGAGCAATTGATTTAAGCTCAATCTCAGTTGAGACTCTCAGCTCTTTTATATTTTTTACTCTTGAAGATAGAGATGGGTTATTAGCATTATCAATACGCTTGATGCTTTCATCTAATTTGTCTTTAAAGTCACTTAAACTCATAAAAAATATACATATTAATTAAGTATATAAAAACTTATTTCATATCAATTTAGACGACTAGTAAAGTTAATTATTAAAAATTAACCGAAAATGGGGATTTCTATTTATTTAGTGGTCCTTCAAAGACTACGCCTTGATTTTTTAATCTATCAATTAAATCTTCACCAAGACCTGTTGCTGGGGTTAAAACTCCAAATTCTCCCTCATTTGAATTATTTAAGAGGGATATGGCACTTTCTATTAAAAACATAGAGGTGCTTTTATAGCCTGGATCTCCTTTGCCATACATACGGTATACGTATTCATGGTTTTTAGTAGTTTTTGCAACAAATAATGCTTCATACCAGCCATTGTTTCGTGTTTTTTCGTTAGGACCAGTTCCAGGTTTTGGAAAGAGCTTTCTTATAAATTTTTTCATTGGACTTACAATAATCATTCCTAAAATTGCTAGAGAAAGTGTAGTTACTATTGCTGTGGAAAATTTTTTAACAATTTGAAACTCATTATAAACAAAATCTGGACCATAACTCTCTTGTTTTGCTTCCATCAGCGCCGCTGATCGCCGTACAGGTCTAGTATTAGTAATTGCCATTACAAATGGTACAACCCATTTATTGAGTTTTTTATTTTTTTTTATTGAGAAATAATCTTTACTTAACATTTTTTGTTGATCTGAGTAACTTCCTTTGGGGTTTAATAGAAAAGGGTGTCCCATTTTATAATCGCTCTTGTAATCTCGCATTGTAAATGCACTTTCAATAGTTCCACCACTTACTCCGCCAGCCATGCTATGATAGGCGTAAATTGATTTTAAAGGCTCATTAATTTGCTTGGCTGTAAAGAATGTTCCAATATCAGACGGGATAGAGTCATAACCACAAGCGGGTATAATTTTAATTTTTTTTTCGATACATTCTTGATGATAATCGTCAATTAAATCTCTAACCCAGATTGCTTCACCAGTAATATCAACGTAATGTGTGCTTGTTTTGACACACGCTTTTACTAGTAAGTTGCTATATTTATTAAATGGTCCTGCATAGGAAGCTACAACTTTTGTAGATTGAGTTAATTTTATCAGTGCTTCTTCATCAGTACCATCGGCTACAATTATTTCAGGTCTACTTTTTAATTGTTCTTGTAGTTTTTGCAATTTATTGAAGTCGCGACCTGCTATAGCCCATGAAATCTTATCGGTATATTTTTCAATGTATTTAGCACCCAATGAGCCAGTAAAACCTGAGGCACCATAAATTATAATATCAAATTTTTTTTCCATTTAAGAAATAGTGATACTTTATATTATGAACTTAATATATAATTATTTTATGTACGATTGGATAATAGGTGGTATTTCGTCAATAATTTTTTTTATTGCAATTTATTATTTAGTCATTTGGGTATTTTAATATGCATCAACTGGATTTATTTAAGCTCAAGGTAAGGTGTTTAAATATTGTTCTTTTAGGAAAATTAGTTACAAAAACACCAACATCTTGTGAGTATTACTATTAACTAATGCAAAAAATGTCATTTAAGGAACTAATGAGAATTGTGTATCGTATGCTGAGTCTACCTTTAATTGCATCAATCATAATTATACCATTATTGATAATTTTATTATTTTAAATCAGTACTTTAATTCAATTTATTAAATCTATATCTTAATAGAAACTCAAATAATATATTAATATAATAATATGGTTTATCAATCTACTATAAGTAATTGATTTTATTGTCAAAGTGCTTGTTTTAAATCTTTAATTAGATCTTCAAAGTTTTCAATTCCCACTGATATACGTATCAAATTATTGGCTATAGGGGTTAATTGACCTTTTTTTGTATTAACGTAAGCATGTGTCATTAGAGCAGGGGACTCTATCAAACTCTCAACGCCGCCCAAGCTCTCAGCTATAGTGAATATTTCTAATTTTTGCATGAATTTTTTAATTTCTTTTAGGTTACCCTTATGAAAAAAAGTAATAACAGCTCCAAATCCTGACATTTGTTTTTTTGCAATGCGGTTCTGTGGGTGCGATGTAAGTCCAGGGTACACTACATGAGATATTTTTTTGTGATTTGCTAGGAATTTAGCTACCTTCATTCCATTCATATTGTGCCTCTCCATTCTTAAAGACAGAGTTTTAATTGCTCTAAGAACTAAGAAGCAGTCAAAAGGGCTAGGTACAGCACCAACAGAGTTTTGGATAAAGGCAATTTTATCCGCTAAAGATTTATTTTTTCCAATAATTAGCGCACCACCAATAACATCAGAATGACCGTTTATATATTTAGTTGTGGAGTGATTAACAATATCAATGCCAAAGTCTAATGGTTTTTGATTGATTGGACTTGAAAAAGTATTGTCACAAATTGTCAAAATTTTATGTTTTTTTGCAATCTTAGAAATCTTTTTTAAGTCGGTAATTTTAAGCAAGGGGTTAGTTGGAGTTTCTATCCAAATAAGTTTTGTATTTTTTCTAATAACATTTTTTAAATCAATTTTATTATAGTCAACATATGAAATTTCTAATCCAGAGGTTTTAGTTTTTATTTCTTCTAACAATCTAAAGGTTCCACCATACAAATCGTCAAAAGCTATTATGTGATCTCCAGGTCTTAAAAGTTCCAATACTGCTGATTGGGCTGCTAAGCCTGAACTAAAAACAAAGGCTCTGGAACCATTTTCTAAATCAGCAAGTGAATTTTCTAGTGCATCTCGCGTTGGATTTTGCGTTCTGCCATATTCATAACCTGAATGCTTGCCAGGCTCCTTTTGTGCAAAAGTAGATGAAGCAAAAATAGGGGTCATTACTGCACCAGTGATTGGTTCTGGTTTAACACCCGCATGAACTACTCGTGTATCTATATGATCTTTTTTCTTACTCATAAAATATTTTTATCCTTTAACCATTCGTCGTTATATGCAGTATTAAGATATTTTTCACCGTTATCACAAATAAATGTTACTACATTTTTCTTTTCAGTCTGCTCTTTACAATATTTTAAAGCAGCGGCAACTAGAGTTCCACAGGAAGATCCACCAAGAATACCTTCATGCATGGCGATATCTCGAATAGTACGAAAAGCTTCTTCATTGTCTATTTCATAACCTTTATCAATATAATCTAAATTTAATGTTTCAGGAATAAAATCTTCTCCAATTCCCTCAACGAGCCATCCGGATCCACTTATTTGAGATATGTCATTACCCTCGACACTATCCTTAATTATTGATCCTTTAGGATCAGCAACAACAATTTCAGTATGTGGACTTTTTTCTTTAAAAAATTTACCAATACCTGAAATTGTTCCACCAGATCCTACACCGCAAACTACAGCATCTACTTTTCCATCAAGCTGGTTATAAATTTCTGGAGCTGTTGAGGTTTCGTGAGTTAGTGGATTTGACATATTTGTAAATTGACTTGCAAAAAAAGAATTTGGAGTTTCATCAGCCAATTTTTTTGCAACGGCAATATAGTGTTCTGGATGATCAGGTCCAACATCGCTTCTAGCCGTTAAAACTTCTGCACCCAAAGCCTTAAGATGAAGTATTTTGTTATTATTCATTTTATCAAGAATAACAACTTTTGACTTATAGCCTTTTAGCTTGCCTATAAGAGCAAGCCCCATTGCAGTGTTTCCTGCTGATGCTTCAATTATTGTATATCCTGGCTTTAGCAAACCATCACGCTCAGCTGTTTCAATTATATTAAGCGCTACTCTATCTTTTATGGAAGCTCCTGGATTCATTCCTTCCATTTTTAGGTATAGATTGCATGGCCCTGTATCCATATTTTTAACTTGAACCATGGGGGTATTACCGATTAAATCTATTAATGTTTTGACGTCAGCCATTTTTTTTCTTATTCCTATAAACTACTTATGATCAAAAAACTTATTATAATCCAATTATTTATCCTAATTTACTTATTTGGCAACTCTAAGATTATATTCGCAAATGAGGTTGAGGACTTTGAATTTTGGCTATTAAAATTTGAAGAAAAAGCGTTAGGCCAAGGCATTAGTCAAAAAACATTAGATTCTGCGCTAAATAATATTGAACCAAACAAAAGAGTATTAGAATTGGATCAGCGACAACCCGAGTTTACTATAACTTTGGATGAGTACTTAAATAACACAACACCGAGGATTAGAGTAAATAAAGGTAAAAAACTTTACATTGAACATAGTGAATTGTTAAACAAAATAGCTTTTGAGTTTGGTGTACAACCAAGATTTTTATTGGCTTTATGGGGTATTGAAACCAGTTTTGGGAAGTATACTGGTTCATTTAATGTAGTTAGATCCTTAGCCACATTAAGCCATGATTTAAGAAGAAGAGATTATTTCACCGGCGAGTTAATTAATGCATTAAAGATTATTGAACAGGGTCATATTAGTCCAGAAATTATGGATGGCTCTTGGGCCGGCGCTATGGGTCAATGCCAATTTATGCCAACTAGCTTTATAAGTTTTGCGATAGATTTTAACAACGACGGTAAAAAAGATATTTGGAACACAGTTCCAGATGTGCTTGCTTCAGCTGCTAATTATCTATCTTCGGTTGGTTGGAATCAGAATCAGACTTGGGGCAGGGAAGTAACCACTATTAATGCTATTGATGATAGTATAATTACAACATCAGCTAAAAAGGTTGAGATTAGCAAAAAATTATCTGATTGGGCTAGTCTTGGAGTAAGAAATTTAGATGGGACAACATTACCTGATGTGAATATAAATGCTTATTTAGTTTATCCAGAAGGTGCACATGGTAGAAAATTTATAGTTTATGAAAACTTTAAAACTATACTCCATTGGAATAGATCATTGTTTTTTGGAATTGCAGTTGGCAGACTTTCAGATTTAATTGAATATTATTAAATATGAATAAAGTTTTAATTTTGTTTGTTTCTTTAATCTTAAGTAGCTGTACGACAGCAATAAATTTACAAAAATATAATAACCAACAAAATGCTATTGATACAAGTAAGTTAATTGAGCCCCCCTATGAAATAAATGGTAGATGGTTTTTTCCATATGATTACAAAGAACTTATAGAAATTGGAACTGCATCTAGAATTCAAATGATACAATCTGGTGATAAAACAAAGAATGGTGAGGTATTTCACCATGATGTAGCCACTGGCGCCCATAGAACACTGGGCCTTGCATCAAACGTTAGAGTTACAAATTTAGATAATGGTTACTCTATGATAGTTAGAATTAATCATCGAGGATCATATTCAAATATCAATATAATTGAGCTATCAGATCATGTATTTAGTAAGCTTCAAATTAATGACAATGAGAATTTAGTAAAAATTGAGTTGTTAAATGATAATGAAACATTTATTTTGAATGAGGCCAAAACCTATACAGAAGAAAAAAAAATTGCCTCAAATGCACCGGTAGACGGTGTTGCAGTATTATCGATAGATAATAATAATCTTGATAGTATTGATGTAAGTGTCTCTAATAATGAGATAAATCTAAATGATTTTAGAATTATAGATAGTTATAGAATGAAAGACATCTACCTTCACATAGCAACATTGAGTTTTAAAAAAAACGCAAAGTCTCTGAAAAGTAAACTTAATTCAATTGAAAATACCAATATAATAAATTCAATGATTAATGGTAAAAATAGTTATAAAGTTGTAATAGGCCCATTTAAAAATTTGTCGGAATTAACTAAAGTTCTTAACAATGACACAATTCAAAAATATGAAGATTTATCAATATACTTGCAATAGGAACATATTATGAAATTAATTTTTAAAATTTTCTTGGTATTAATATTTTTTGTCAATCCAGCACTAGCCTTAATTGATACCAATGCTAAAACAGCAATTATTATAGACGCTGATACAGGATATGTTTTGTATGAAAAAAATCCAAATGAAAAAACATTTCCAGCCTCTATGACAAAAATTATGACTACAATGATTGTTTTTGAGAAACTATCAAATGGAAGCCTGACATTAGATGATACATTTATAGTAAGTGAAAAGGCTTGGAAAGAACGTGAAGGCTCTTCGATGTTTGTAGAAGTTGATAAAGAAATACGAGTAGAAGATTTGCTTAGAGGAATTATTGTTCAATCAGGTAATGACGCATGTATTGTTGTTGCAGAAAATATTTCTGGTTCTGAGGAAACATTTTCAATTCTTATGAATGAGATGGCTTCAGATATAGGGCTTGTAAATACTAATTTTTCAAACTCAACAGGTATGCATAGTGTTAAAAACTACTCCACTGTTCAGGATATTGCTTTAATGTCACAGTATATGATTAATAATTACCCAGAACACTATCATTTATTTAGTGAAACAGAATTTGAGTGGTCAGGTATTAATCAAAAAAATAGAAATCCTCTTCTCTATAAAGATATTGGAGCGGATGGTTTAAAAACTGGATATTTATCAATCTCTGGATATGGATTAGCAGCATCAGCAAAGAATGAAAATAGAAGACTTATTGTAGTAGGGCATGGCTTTACTAGTCCCCAAAAAAGATCACAAGGAATGGCTAGATTGTTAAATTGGGGTTTTAGAGAATATACAAATGTTGAACTATTTAAAAAAGATCAAAATATTGGTTTAATTCCAATCTCTATGGCAGACGAAGATAATGTCCCACTCACTTCTAGCTCGGATGTTAAAATAACAGTTTCTAAGGCTAAAAAAAATGCTATTGAGACTGAAATTGTTCCTATAGAAAATCTTAGAGCGCCAATCAAGAAAGGTGATGTTGTTGCCACTCTTAAAATTATAATTCCAAAATCTGAAATACAAAGTATCGATTTAATTGCTGCAAAAGATATTGCAGAAGCTGGTTATATTTCTTCTTTTTTTTCATATCTCTATAATGTATTTGTAGGATTATTTGACTAAAAATTGTAAAAAGCATGACATTTAAAAAGTTTATAACTTTTGAGGGCGGTGAGGGCTCAGGTAAATCTACCCAAATCAAACTACTAGCGCAAAAAATTAAGAATTTTGACTCTGTATGTGTTACCAGGGAACCTGGTGGAACGAAATCAGCAGAACAAATTAGAAAGCTGCTAGTAAGGGGAGAGGTTGATAAATGGTCAAGTATATCTGAATTACTTTTATTATACGCAGCAAGAAAAGATCATGTCGATAATTTGATCCTTCCAGAATTAATTAAAAATAAATGGGTCCTATGTGATAGGTTTAGCGACTCAACTTATGTTTATCAAGGTATGTGTGGTAAGACTCCTATTGATACAATTAAAAAAGTTGAAAGGTTAGTAATTGGAAATTTTAAACCTAAAATAACTTTTTTAATCGATATAGATCCAAAAATTGGTATCAAAAGATCAAAAAGAAAAGAAAATAAAGATATTCGATATGAAAACATGGATATGAAATTTCACCATAAAGTTAGAAAATCTTATTTAAAGTTGGCGAAACTTAATAAAAAAAGATTTATAAAAATTGACGGAACAAAAACAATATCGCAAATAGAAAATAAAATCTGGAATATTGTAGAAAATGAGTATTTTTAATGGAATTTGAAAATCAAACTATCTTAGGTCACAATAAAAATTTTTTGAAATTAACCAAACTCATAAAAAAAAATAGACTACCGAATAGCATAGTTTTTCAAGGTACTAAAGGTGTTGGAAAGACAACGGCTGCATATAGAATTGCTCAGTTTATATTTGAACAAAATGATAGCCCAATTGATAAATATGAATTCAAAAATTCGGATATATATAAAAAAATATGTAATAACAGCTTCCCTAATTTATTAGTGATTCAAAAATTATGGCTTGAAGATAAAAAAAGATATAAAAATCAAATTTATCGAGATGATATAGTTTCTATCAATAGATTTTATTCTAACAAAGAGTCTAACGAAATGTATCGTGTCTGTATCATTGATAGCATTGATGATTTTTCTCTAGATGCATCCAATTCATTACTTAAATTAATAGAGGAGCCGCCTATAAATTCATTATTCATAATTATAAATCATAATAGATCTAAATTGCTAAAAACTATTGAATCGAGATCATTTATTCTTAATTTTAATAAATTAAAAATAGATGATTACGCAACTTTGTTAAAATTGAACAATTACAGACATAATGATATAAAAAAACTTTATCAACTTAATGATGCTGATTTGCAATCAAGTTTTAACTATATAGATAATGACTTTGATGCAATTGATGCTCACTTCACATCTTTATTGCTTAATAAAAAAAATGTCAAAATTAATACAGCATCTCATTATGTAGGTTTTGTTAATGATATAAATACTGAAAATATTAACGATGATTTTATAAACTATATGTTATTAAGAATAAAAAAAACATTATTGGGCAGTATTGTTGAACAAAATAATTCAAATATTTTTAGACTAATTAAATCATATTACTATCTTGATAAAATATTTAAGAACCAAAAAACATATAATTTAAATTTTGATCATATACTTATTAAATTTTTTTCATATTTAAGAAATGCCTAATACATTTTTCATAACTACACCGATTTATTATGTTAACGACATTCCTCACATAGGGCATGCTTACACTTCAATCGCTGCTGATTTTATTGCAAGATATAAACGAATGAATAATATTGAAACTATGTTCTTAACTGGAACTGACGAACATGGTCAAAAGATACAAAAAGCTGCAGAAAATAAATCTATAAGCCCAATAGAGCTTTGTAATAATAATTCTGAAAAATTTATAACTAATCTTATTCAAGATAATACATCTATAAAAATTATAGAAAAGGGCGATAATCCAACCAATAATTATGATATTATTGTAAACAATAAAGATTTTTATGATAAAGTTTTAGCTACAGGAGAATTAGGATTTGGCGAATCTTATATGGATGGAGATTGGGACTCGGCCGATTTAGAAGAAACTATATATCGATTAATACTGAAAGAACCCGAATTGCGACAATCGATTATAAATAATTCTATTAGTGCAATATTATTAAAAATAAATATTATGTTCAAATCTTTGTTACCAAATAATACTTTGTCTTCTTCTAAAGAAAATATTTCTTCTCATTATGATATTGGTAATGATTTATATATAAAAATGTTAGATAAAAATATGCAATATACTTGTGCATATTTTAATAAACCGAATATGACTTTAGATGAAGCACAAGAAGCAAAACTTGATTTAATTGCCAAAAAATTAAATTTTAAAAAAGATATGAAGGTTTTAGATATAGGTTGTGGTTTTGGTACAGCAGCAGTATATTTTGCAAAAAAATATGACGTAAATGTGTTAGGAGTAAGTTTATCAAAAGAACAAATAAATTATTATGAAAATAATATTAAACATAAAAATGTAGAATTAAAATATTTAGATTATAGAAATGTTACAGGAAAATTTGATAGAGTATATAGTGTAGGAATGTTTGAACATGTAGGTAGAGATAATTATAAAGAATACTTCGATAAATGTTATGATTTATTAAAAGATGATGGTATTATGTTATTACATACTATTGGAACTATAGATAGAAATAATGGTATAAGTGATTGGATTTATAGATACATTTTTCCAGAAGGAGAATTACCTCATATATCAAATCTAACAGATACTTATATAGATAAATGGTATTTACAGGATTATCAAAATTTTGGATTATCATATGCTAGTTCAGTCACATGCTTTTCATCAGGCCTTTTAAGTAGAGCATATAATTCTGACGAAGCTTCTTTTTCTACAATATCTATTATTTCTTCAATCCATATGAATTCATTAATACTTGCAGTAACAGTTACATGGGACCTTTGGTTATGAGCACCATACGCAGATATTTTTTTTGAACATGGACATAGGCTTGTAACTGGAACTAGTACCTTTACTTTAAGGTTAGATATGCCGTCTTTAACTTCCCCTATAAAAGTTACTTTATAATCTAACAAGCTTTTTACTTTAGACTCAGGGGCAGTCTTATTTATAAAATAAGGAAAAGACATCTCAACATGACCTGATTCTGCTTCCAATAGTTCTAACATTTCATTAATCATTGATTTAAAAGTCTCTACAGTAATATGTTCATCATGATTATTCAAAATATGCACAAATCTCGACATATGAGTCCCCTTGAGATTATGTGGTAAATTTACATACATATTAAAGCTAGCCACCGTGGTTTGATTATCCCCTGATCTTTGTTTTATGATCATCGGATGAAGTAT
>ERZ802822.670-NODE-670-length-23370-cov-39.711544_pt1 | contig 23370 bp, 25 predicted proteins | sample MGYA00345649_ERZ802822 | MGnify/ENA primary metagenome ERZ802822 (study PRJEB30503, sample SAMEA104212359) | marine metagenome | biome: Westerlies Biome; feature: [SRF] surface water layer (ENVO:00010504) within the epipelagic zone...; material: water...
CGCCCTAAGACTGCGCGTCGGAGCATTGCTCCCCTGCGCAGTCCAAAACCATAACCCAATAACCTCCCCTTTTGCAAGCTTTTCTTGAGATAGGACGAGCTCAACCCTTCAGCAGAGACTCTCCCCAAGGCGCCAAGCGTTCGAGCTGCTTCTGAGAGCCAGCAGCCACCACAGGAAAGCCCATCTCTGAAAGATCACGACCTGGCTGCAAATGAGCCGGGTGAGGGCCCAGCCAGATCAGTGGGCAGTCCAATTCAGTGAGCACGAGCCAAGCTGCGGCCAAGTCCCAAATTTTCGGAGTGGCCTCGAGCGCACCGGCTGTTTGCCCCATCGCCACACTGACCAAATTGAGGCTTGCAACTCCCAAGAGACGAATTTTTCCAGGAAAAGACTGGTCGGGCCTTTTCTGCAGAACACGAATGGATCGACTGCATAGCGATACGCAAGAGCTTCCAGCAGCAGCCCGGCTCTCAGGGGTCAAACGTTTTTGATTCCGCCAAGCCCCTTGTCCTCTAATCGCAACGATCCTCTGACGCAAGGAAGGAATGTCGAGGAAAGCCTCCGATGGCTCACCATCCACGAATCTTGCGATTGAAATAGCCCAGTAGGGAATTCCAGCAGCAAAATTGGTGGTGCCATCTAATGGATCCACAACCCAGTAGGCCTGGGTCGACGGACACTCTTGAACTCCCTCCTCGCTAAGCACCCCCTCGCCAGGGGCAATCTCGGCTAGTCCCTCAACAAAGGCAGCATCGCTCCACCGATCGCAGGCTGTGATCAAGCTTCCATCAGGTTTGACATCGGACACGATGTGGCCAAAATCATTGCGCTGCCGTTCAGCAACCTGATCAAGCAAGCGATGCACTTGCTGAAGTTGCTGAGGAGTAAGCGGGTCAGGCACCCTGGTCAGCCCTGAACAACAGGAACTGCAGCTTCACAAGCAGGACGATTGGGTTGTGGATCTATAGGGATATCAATATCTGACTGATTTGACTTTGTAGCAGGCAAATTAAGGGCTGGACAAGACAACACTTGATCGAGCCCGGTACGACGACGTAATTGAGCAAGACTGGTGTTGTAATCGGTGATCGCGTTGGCGTAACGAACCTCAGCGCTTGTGAGGTCACGCTGTGTATCCACAACTTCTCGTTGCGTGGTCACACCTGCTTGGAAGCGGAGGCGAGCCAAGCGCAATGACTCAGCCGTTGAAAGGACTTCGATGGAGCTGGTGTGAATATTTTGGGAAGCCTTATTAAGGTTGTAAAAGCTATCTTCTACCTGAGTGCGGATGCGATCGCGCTCAGAGGCGAAGTTGAATTTGCTCTGTTCAGCCCGCTGCTTGTTCTGGCGATATTGAGCACGGGCACGCCCACCATCAAAAATGGCCCATGTGGCACTTAAGCCGACGGCATTGCTGACATTCCAGCTGTAATCATCCATGTCAATGGAGTCCATAGCCAATTGACCGGATTGCCCCTGAGTCTTGCTCGTATTGAAATTATTAAAAATGCTCAGTACCGGCTGGACCGCTGCAAGAGCCGCATTTGCATTGCTGTTGTTGATCGAAATATCAAGGATGAACTGATCAAGTTCTTCCCGAAACGCATAGGCAGCGACGATACTTTCCTGAAGTGAAGGTTGCCAAATTCCCAGCACGCGCGATGGATCCGCGGCTGTGGGGGTGACATCTTGTGGGAGATCCAGAAGTGCAGCTAAGGATCGGCGAGCTCGGGCCTGACCTGCCAGACCGTCGCTAAGCACCAGACGGTCTCTAGCCAATTGCGTTTGAGCTTCCAACACTTCAAGTTTTGTCGCTACTCCGGCCTGATAACGAGCACGGGCATCACGCAGGCTCAGAAGCGAAGCGCGCACCGACTGCTGACCAATCCTGACCTGTTCATCCTGACGCTGAAGCTGAAAATAATTGGTTGAAGATTGAAGCCTCAGCTCTCTCAACGCAATGAGATAGGCATCACTAGCTCTCTCAAAATTGTCGCGTGCAGCGGAAATCTGAGGAACACGCGCAGGATCAATCAGATTCCATCGAACTTGAGCCGAAAAATTGGCAGACCATTGTGTTGTGTAGGTATTGGACGCGGGCTCGGCGAGCCCTGTTTCAGGATTGGGAACAGTCTGTGCAAAATCAGGATTGCGGTACTGCTCTCCATCCAAATACTGCGGAAGGCCATTCGCTGTGAGATTCACAGTGGGGTACCAAGCGGAAACCGCAGCGAGCACTCCTGATTTCGCTTGTTCAACCTGACTAGCTGCAGCCTTCAGGCTGGGATTGTTGACTTCAACTAAGCGCTCTACCTCTTGAAGCGTTAGGGGGCGAAGTTCGCGGATCGTGACTTGAGAGGGGAGATCAGGCAAGGCGAGGCTGTCCGGTGACTTCAGCGCATCCAAATCGTCAGGAAGCGTTGTTGCCGCGGGTGGCATGACAGATGGATCAGCCTTAGGACGTGATCCTTTGAGGTCGAGTGCATTAGGAAGCGTCGACTGGTCCATCAGTGACGATTCAGCCAGTGACGGTTCAGAGGAGGGGGACTCACCCTCAACAACCTGAGCAAGGGCAGTCGAAGCTGCAAACATTGGCAGACAACCTGCGACCAGAAAAATATGAGCAGCTGTCCGGAGCACGTTAAAAATTGAACTTTGCGGAGTTTAAGTGCTTTTTTCGATAGAACCGAGTGCAGAGGCCACGATCTCAGCTGCTCCATGCACGATTCGGATCGGAACCGGCAAAGTTGCCCTTAAGTGATCCAAGGTCATGTCGTCCAAAAACACCGGATCGCCTTGGCGGAGCATCACGGAAGGCAGCAAAAGTTGATCACCAAGGTCTTGATCCATCAAGCCATCAAGCAGATCTTGTCCGGTTAGCAAGCCCGTAACAACTTGATCTTGCCCCCAGTAAGGACTTGTCAGGCCATGCAAGGTCAGCTCAACTCCCTCCACCGCATTAAGCCTCTTCAGTACAGGTTTCAGGGCGGTTTCAACCAAACGTCCAACCACCCAGCTGCTCTTCACTGGTTTCTCAACAGACTGGGGAAGATTGGTGGTGGCTTCATCCAATGCAGCCAGGAACGCCCGGATACTGCCAACCCCATTTTCCTGCTGAGGAAAGTCTTCGTAGCTCGCGCGAGAAGGCAACGACAAGCCGGCAATCAGATACCACTCATCTGAGAGCCAAGCAAAATTGCTCTCAAATCTGGTCTGAAACTCCTTCTGAAGAGGTTCCACCGCGGCAATCACTTTTTTGGCATCCGCTGGATTGACCGCACGTAAGCCATCAGATGCTGGCCGGAACCGGGTCAGGCCAACAGGAACAACTGCGACAGAGAGCACTGCTGGCCACTCACCGCCAGCAAATTGAGCCAAGTCCTGAAGGGTGCGCTGCAAAGCCGCTCCATCATTTTGATCAGGGCATATCACCACCTGCGCGTGGATCTGCAGGTCGCGTTCGGCGAACCAGGCCAGTTGCTGCAAGAGCTGACCGGCTCGTGGATTCTGCAAAAGGCTCGAGCGCAGATCGGGATCAGTGGCATGAACAGAAACGAATAAGGGCGACAGACGCTGTTGTTCGATCCTTTGCCAATCGGAATCACTGAGATTCGTAAGCGTGAGATAGGAGCCGTAGAGAAAACTCAAGCGATAGTCGTCGTCCTTGAGATAGAGGCTGCTGCGATGGCCGGGTGGTTGCTGATCGATGAAGCAGAACGCACAGGCATTGCTGCACTGCCGCAATCCATCGAACAAGGCTTCTGTGAAGGCCAGCCCAAGGCCGTCGTCCTCATCCTTTTCCAGATCCACCTGATGAAGCACCCCTGCTGCATCGCGAATCTCTAAGTGCAACTCCTCCTCAACGATCAAATAGCGGTAATCGATCAGATCTCGGGGACGCACTCCATTGATGCTCAACAACTGATCGCCAGGCTCAAAGCCAAGTTCTTCTCCGATCGATCCCGGCTCAACCGATGCCACCACAGCCGGTGCGGGCTGGCGGGACCCACGATCTGGATCAAGCGCCGCAACAGCCACACCAGCAGAAGGTTCATTCCACACGGAGCTGACGGTCAACTGCGCTCAGTTTGATGCCGAACCAGACCACCAGACCAGAAGAAGCACACCAAAGAGCAACCTGTACACCACAAAAATCCAGGTGCTGTGGCTTTGGAGATATTTGATGAGCCAGTCGATGGCCAGCCAGGACACCACTGCGGCGGAACAGATTCCTACCAAAACAGGCAAGACCCCTCCCGCGCTTGGCTCTGAAAAGGCGTCCTTCAATTCCACCAATCCTGCGATCGTGATGGCAGGAATCCCTAACAAAAACGAGAAGCGAGCGGCATCGGCCCGCTTCCATCCATCAAACAGTGATGCCGTCAGCGTGCTTCCAGAACGAGAAACGCCAGGGATCAAAGCCAGCACCTGGGCTAGACCCACCACCAGTCCATCGCGTCCTTCCACCTGAGTGAGCTGCTTCAATCGCGGGCCCAGCCGTTCAGCGAGACCCAACAGAAGCGCCATCACAATCGAAACCAAAGCGATGGCCGGAACACTGCGTAAGGGGGAGGTGGCGTAACCAGGCCAAAACAACTTGATGCACAAACCGGCAATCAGAATGGGCAGAGTGCCGATTGCCATCGCAATCCCAAGCCGCGCCTCAGGCTCACGCCATTGACCGCGGCGGAACGCTCCACTGATGCCTTTGAGCACTCCCGCCAAATCAGCACGGAAATAGGCAATGACAGCCACGATGCTGCCCAGTTGAATTACGGCGGTCACCGAGACGCCAGGGTCACCCCATCCGGCAAGAACAGGAACAACCTTGAGGTGAGCCGTGCTGCTAATCGGCAAAAATTCCGTTAGCCCCTGCACGACACCGAGCACAAAATCACGCCAGCAAGCTTCAAGCAGTCCGGGATCTGTCGTCAAAGTGCTCTTTTTGAGGATGGCAATACGACTATGAGCCACTGGCCTTCTGAACCAGATCCCAACTTTGGGTTCAAATCTTCTAACCTTCGAGCTCTTTCTTCCTGTCTCCCGGGGGCAACATTTGCTGAGTGGTCTGATTCAGACGCCAACAACGGAGACGAAGACCCTGGTGATGTCCCAGGTTCCAACGTTTTCCTTTTCTCGCTCGCTGTCCTTCTGGGCTTCGGCGTTGGTTGTTCTGCCAGTCTTTCTTCAGGCGCCCTGGGTGCGCTTTCACCCCTTTAGTTCTTGTCTGTTCACCGCATTTCTCCTGACAGCGGGGATCGTGGCAGTACACATTGGCAATACTTTTTGGAAGAAAACCGGAACCCTGCTAGTGGGATTCAGTGGGAGCTGGCTCGCTGGCAGCTTGTTTTGGGGGTGGCTGCGCATGCATCCGGTGCTGCATTTACCCGTGGAGGCCATTGCCCTACCGCTAGCCATTGGGGGGCTTAACAGTCGTTGGAAGCTGAGCTGCTCCTTTTACTTAACGTCACTGTTGGGCACCGCTATCACGGATCTCACGATGGCTCTGACCGGGGTGATGTCGTTTTGGCCAGAGGTTGTGAAAGCCAACTCAAACGAAGCGGCCCATGTTCTCAACGCAGCGGCAAAGCTGGTTTTGCAACCGACTTCTCTGTTGATCCTCGTTTCAGCCGCAGGGCTGGTCCTCTGGTTGGCAAAGCAGTTTTGGACGCAAGCAGCAAGGGCTTCAGAGCATCAAGAAGCTTGGAGAGTTGCAGCTGCTGTCCTCTCCACCACCCTCTTGATTGATGCTTTGTTTCTGCTGCTTTCCCTCTCAGTCCCCAGCCTGAGCGGTCTGATCTGAAACGAACTGCGAACGCCTGGCTGTGCTGAAGTAGCAAAAGGGTTCTGCACTTGTAAGGTTTCCGTACCGGCGCTGCCGGAAGTGCAGTTCCGATTCCCGACGGAGAATTCAGATGAAGCGCCTGTTGTCCTGGCTGACGGGCTTGGTAGTGATCGGTGGCCTATTGATAGGCCTACTCGTTCCCCCCAGTGTTTCTGCCGCTGAGATCAGAAATGTCGCAGACGACAAACTCGCCGAACGCGGCGACAAAGTTGATTTAAACAATTCCTCTGTGCGTCGCTTTCAGCAATTCCCTGGGATGTATCCCACCTTCGCTGGAAAGATTGTTGTCGGAGGTCCCTACGAGAACGTCGATGACGTTCTCGACCTCGACCTTTCAGAACGACAGAAAGAATTGTTTGAGAAATACCGCGACAATTTCGTGGTCACAGCTCCATCGATTGCTCTCAACGAGGGCTTCGATCGCGTCAACGACGGTCAATATCGTTGACTTTGAACCAAGCTTGAACCGCCAGGAACACTGGCGGTTTTTGCTCCCATGAGTAGCCACGCAACCTCTATTGATCCGATTGCGCCTGGACCCTGGGATGTGATCGTGATTGGCGCCGGTGCTGCCGGACTGATGACATGTTTGGAGCTTCCCACGGGTCTGCGGGTCCTGCTCCTCAATCGAAACACGAGCAGGCGATCGTCTAGTCGCTGGGCTCAAGGAGGGATCGCAGCGGTCACCCGTTCCAACGACAACGCTGGAAGCCACGGCGAAGACACAGTGCGCGCAGGAGCTGGACTGTGTGATGGCGATGCCGTGCGCCTTCTGGTTGATGAAGCCCAGCAAAGCGTGCTCAGACTTCAAGAGCTCGGCATGGAGTTTGATCGCAACCCGGATGGGTCACTCGCGACCACCCTCGAGGCGGCACATAGTCATCGAAGGGTTCTCCACGTGCAGGACCGCACAGGCAAAGCCTTGGTGGATGTCTTGAGAGACCGCGTGGATGCTCGTCCTGGTTTGCAACATCGCCGTGGCGTACGGGTGACCCAGCTGTGGGTACAAAACAATCGCTGCTGTGGCGTCCAGGTCCTCGAAGGCCCTCGCCTTCACTGGATTCCTGCCCGTGCAGTGGTGCTAGCCACCGGAGGTGGAGGTCACCTCTACACCAACACCACCAACCCAGCACAAGCCTGCGGCGAAGGTGTTGCGCTGGCCTGGCAAGCCGGAGCCGCAATCGAAGATCTGGAATTCATTCAGTTCCATCCCACAGCCCTCAAGCTTGAGCATGCACCTTGCTTCTTGATCTCTGAAGCCGTCCGCGGTGAGGGGGCTCTCCTCGTCGACGCCTTGGGGCAAAGCCCCGTCCATGAACTCGGTGGAAAAGACTTAGCCCCGAGAGATCAAGTCAGTCGCGCTCTGGTTCGTCGCATGCAGGCCCAGGGGGTCGCTCATATGGGGCTGGACCTCACCCCAATCAACACTGAGACCTTGCTCCGGCGCTTTCCCACCATCCTGGAACGCTGCCACAACTTTGGGATCAACCCAGAACAACAGCCGATTCCAGTGGCTCCAGCAGCCCACTATTGGATGGGAGGTGTCGCCACCGACTTGAAAGCTGCTACCAGTCTTCCTGGCCTTTACGCCGTTGGTGAAGTGGCCTGCACCGGTCTGCATGGAGCCAATCGACTCGCCAGCAACTCATTGATGGAATGCCTTGTGTTCGCAAGGCAACTGCGTGACATCGACCTTGGCAATCCACTCCCGAAAACAACCACAAAAGAACGACAAACAGAAGCAACATCAGACAACGATCACGATCATGGAGCGTTCAGCAAACAAGCACTCACCCAATCCATCGAGTGGCTGAGATCAGAATGCTGGCGGGTCGCGGGCGTTGATCGCTCAGCCCATGGCATGCAAGATGTATTGAAAACACTGCGGAAAGCCACGCCAATCCTCGAAGCGATGACTCCTCTCAAGCTGATGCAGGAACAACATCCTGAGCGGAGCACCCTTCTCGATGAAAGCAGGCGTGCGGAGCTGAACCTGATGTTGGATCTGCTTCATCGCCAGCAATCGAGTTCTTTGCTTTTGGACGCTTGTTTATTCCGGAAAGAAAGCAGGGGCGGACATTTTCGTAATGACACCCCAGCTCCCATGCCTCAATGGTGCCGCCATAGCCGCCAAGTCAAAGGCCAAGCCATCGGGACGAGAGCCGTGACCTCTTAATACGTGGATCCTGTGTTCAAAAATCCTTGGGCCCCTGATATCCAGAAAGACGAGCAAGATCAGGAAGTTTTTTCACCCCAGAATCGAGCTCGCCGTTGATCTCCCAAGTAGGGAATCCCTCAATGCCCTTGCGCTGACAGAGCTTGGCGTCGTTGTTTTGACCTGTTGGAGCGCACTCAACAACCTTGAGGGTTTTGGCAGCCTCCTTCCCGAACATCTCCTTCTGTTCATGGCAATGAGGGCACCAATAGGCGCTGTACATCACTGCTCCTGAAGCCGTGAGGTGCTCGGCAAGAGAAGTTTTGGCTGGATTGCTCTCCGTCAGAACTGGTGGAGGTGCACCTGGGCCTGTCGCTACGGCATCCGGACGTGCAGGGTCAAGAACCGAAGCCCAAATCAGGCCACCAAGCAACACTGCCAGAGCGAGAAGGAAACCGCGAAACAGTAGTTGAGAGGGTTCGTCCCATCCACCTCCGACCAACGACAACACCAACAAAGTGAGGGAGAGCAGAGCAGAAAGAACGCAGAAAAAACAGAAGGCCTGGATCTTGATCACCATCAGACCCACGAGCACCAGGCTGAACACAGCCATAACAAGTGAGACAGTGAATAAGCCCCACCAGGTGCGACGCGACAAGTCAGCTTTGTTCTCTGACAACCCTGGAAGCAAGGGCACAACCGCCATGACCAGAACCGCGAGATAGGCGATCAAGCCGGCAAAAGAGAGGGGAATGCTGAACCCATCCCCCTGAAACAAAGTGCCCCACGGACTATTCAGGACCTTGTCACAACCACCCGCGCCCATCGGGCAGGTGAGATCCCCCAGCACTCCCCAAAACTTCAGAGTGATCGAGCCCGTATCGATGATGCCGACCGTGGCCAGAACGGCCATGACGATCCGAACCCATTTCGAGCCTTGGTCCTGCCGGCGTCGGCTGGTGAGACGCTGAGTTGCCATTAAGGCCGATCAATTACCGATGATTTTGGCAGCAAAGCGTGAGCAATTCAGCGTTTAAGCATGGGTGTCATCTGTTCATCCGCTCCTAAAGTGGGGGATTGCAGGGTCATGCCATGGCCGGGGACGCCAAAACAGGCAACAGCCTCTCGGAACGGCCCACGGTGGCCTTCGCCCATCTGGGCTGCGAAAAAAATCGCGTGGATACGGAGCACATGCTCGGACTTCTCGCGGAGGCAGGCTACGGGGTGAGCAGCGATGAGAACGACGCCAACCTTGTGGTGGTCAATACCTGCAGCTTCATTCAAGACGCCCGCGAAGAATCAGTACGAACCCTTGTGGGACTTGCAGAGCAAGGCAAGGAGCTGATCATTGCCGGATGCTTAGCCCAGCATTTTCAGGACGAGCTCCTGGAGTCGATACCAGAGGCAAAAGCGATCGTGGGGACCGGCGATTATCAGCACATTGTGGAGGTGCTGCAGCAGGTAGAAGCGGGCGAGAGAGTGAAGCGCGTGAGTGAGACGCCAACCTTTGTGGCAGACGAAAACCTGCCCCGTTATCGCACCACAGGGGAAGCCGTTGCCTACTTGAAGGTTGCTGAAGGCTGCGACTACCGCTGCGCGTTTTGCATCATTCCCCATCTCCGCGGAAATCAACGCTCAAGAACGATCGAATCGATCGTGGCTGAAGCCCATCAATTGGCAGCACAAGGGGTTCAGGAATTGGTCCTGATCAGTCAGATCACGACCAACTACGGCCTGGACCTTTATGGCAAGCCCCGCCTTGCCGACCTTCTCAAGGCACTTGGAGACGTGGAAATCCCTTGGATCCGCGTGCATTACGCCTATCCCACGGGCCTCACCCCAGACGTTCTTGCGGCCTACCGAGATGTTCCCAACGTGCTGCCTTATCTCGATTTGCCGCTTCAGCACAGCCATCCTGAAGTCTTACGAGCGATGAATCGCCCTTGGCAAACCGATGTCAATGAAAGATTGCTCGATCAGATTCGCGAACAACTCCCTGACGCGATCCTTCGCACCACATTGATTGTGGGATTCCCTGGCGAAACAGAGGCCCAATTCGAACATCTGGCCGGTTTCTTAGAACGTCAACGTTTCGATCACGTTGGCATTTTCACCTTCTCGCCAGAAGACGGCACGGCTGCGGCAACACTCCCTGATGCAGTACCTGACGACATTGCCATCGCGCGCAAGGACAAATTAATGACCTTGCAACAGCCCATTTCAGCGGCTCGTAATGCCTCCTGGATTGGCAGAACCGTGGATGTCTTAGTGGAGCAACACAATCCCTCCACCGGAGAAATGATCGGTCGATGCTCCCGATTCGCTCCAGAAGTGGATGGGGAAGTACTCGTACAACCTGGGGATAACGGCCTGCAAGTGAATCCGGGAACCATGGTGCCTGTTCAGATCACCGGAGCAGACATCTATGACCTCACCGGCAGGGTTGTTGGCGCTTCGCACATGGTTGCTGCAGCACGCGCTGCGACGTGAACAGAAGCCCCAGCTGGCATCAACGTCAACGCACTATTTTTCTTCTTGCCTCTGGCTTGAGCACAGCTGGATCCTTTGCTGGGCTCACCGCAAAGGGCTGGATCCTGATGAGTGGCACAGACAGCGCCATGTTGCTCGCTCTGCATTTCGCCGCACTCTCTCTACCAACTCTGTTGGTCAGCGGTCCTGCTGGTGTGCGAACAGACCGAATCGGATGCGAGAAGGTTCTGATTCAGGCGCAGTGGGCATTACTTGGAGCAGGCCTGCTTGGTGCCCTCTCCATTCCTCTCTTTGTAGGAAACGCCCAAGTGGCAATGCTGCTGGCCAGCACACTGCTCATGGGTATTGCTGGCGCCTATGAACTCACCGCGCGCAACAAATACTGCGCTTTGCTTGTGGAGGAGCCGCAGAAACTAGCGCCCTACCTCACCAGCTTTTCAGTGGTTTTCAATGTCGGGAAGCTAGTAGGCCCGCCCTTAGGCGGCTGGCTGGTGGCTTTCACCGGTCCCACCACGGCTTTAACCCTCGATGCCCTCACTTATGTGCTCCCCATTGCCAGCGTGATCTGGTTGTTGAAGCCCATCAGATCTCTCGAACAACTGAGCAGCAATACGAATGCCGCCACATTGAAGTCCGCTTGGCAGGAGTGCGGTCCGATGTTGAGGCATGTACTGAAATTCACCGGCTTGATCTGTGTTGTTGGCTTCTTTCACCCAGGCCTGGCACCACTCATTGCCGCAAACACCCTTGGGCCCAGTCCCCAAGATCTTGGGCTCTTCACAAGTGTGCTGGCCGCAGGAAGCATCACCGGTGGGATCGTTTTACAACGCAACAGCCACAAATTCAGCAGCCGTCCTGGCCTCACGCTGGGTTGTTTTGCGTTGATTACAGCGGTGGCTCAACTTGGGATGGCGAGCAGCACATTGATTCCGATCGTGCTGCTGATGGTTTGGCTTATTGGCGCTGGAACCGCTGGTCTTCTCAGTAGCGCCAATTTGATCACCCAGGTTGGCTCGAAGCAGGTGATCAGAGGCCGTATGGCGGGGTTAAGCCAAATCGCTTTTTTGGGTGGTGGAGGCTTAAGTGGCTTGATCGCAGCTCAGCTCACGATCACCCTTGGACTCCAAGCAACGTTTGCGATTGCAGGGGGAATTGGCCTGATTCTCTCCATAGGGGAGATCTGGCGTCGCGGTGGGATGACGATGAACGTGGTCAAATCAGCTTGATGCCGCGCAAAAGAGTGCTGAAAGCAAATGCTGCGACCAAACCAGCGCCCACAAGACCCAAATAGATAACGACGCCCATAAAAGACACAGGTTGAAGCAACCATTAGATCAGAAACCCTGCCGAGATGCGTACAAACGCGCTTAAGCTTGTAAGCATCGAAATCTTCGGATTTAAAACCGGTCTGCATTGAGGGTCGGCCGGCTTCCACGAACGCTTAGCTCTCCCGATACCACCATGCGCACTCTTTTCGTCTACCCCGTATTCCCCAAAACGTTCTGGAGTTACGAAAAAATTCTGGAGCTGGTCAACCGAAAGGTGTTGCTGCCGCCTTTAGGCCTGGTCACCGTTGCAGCCCTACTTCCCCAGGAATGGGACATGAAGTTGGTGGATCGCAACGTGCGCGAGGTGACCGATGCCGAATGGGATTGGGCAGAACTGGTGGTGATCTCAGGAATGATCGTCCAGAAGGACGACATGAAGCAGCAGATCAGCGAAGCAAGGCGTCGTGGGATCCCTGTGGCGGTGGGAGGCCCTTACGCCAGCTCAACCCCTGATGCTCCGGAAATTGCGGACGCCGATTTCAAGATCTTGGATGAGGGGGAAATCACTCTTCCCTTGTTTATCGAAGCCATCCAAAGGGGTGATAGCAGCGGTCGATTTAGCGCAGAAGGAGAGAAACCAGATGTGACCTCCACCCCAATTCCTCGCTTTGATCTGCTGCAGCTCGATGCCTACGACTCAATGAGCGTGCAGTTCTCTCGCGGATGCCCGTTTAATTGCGAATTTTGCGACATCATCGTTCTCTACGGCCGCAAACCACGCACCAAAACGCCTGAACAGTTGGTTGCTGAATTGCAATCGCTTTATGACCTGGGATGGAGACGCTCGATCTTCCTGGTTGACGACAATTTCATCGGGAACAAGCGCAACGCGAAGCTTTTGCTTCCCGAAATCAAAACCTGGCAAGAAGACCGTGGCTACCCATTCAGTTTTGCAACTGAGGCCTCAGTTGATCTAGCTGATGACGACGAAATGATGCGAATGATGCACGAAGCACGCTTTGAAAGTGTGTTTCTGGGAATTGAGACTCCAGACGAAGCCAGTTTAGAAATTGCGAGAAAAGTTCAAAACACTCGCAATCCCCTTGATGCCGCCGTTGACCGGATTACAGCAAATGGCATTCGGGTTATGGCTGGATTCATCATTGGTTTTGATGGAGAAAAGGATGGTGCTGGTTTACGGATCGTAGATTTCGTGACCCGTACAGGCATCCCCGCAGCAATGATGGGAATGCTTCAAGCCCTTCCCCAAACAGCCCTATGGCATCGCCTTGAGAAAGAAGGTCGCCTAATTCAAGACGAATCGGCTGCCAAAGGCGTGAATCAAACGAATTTGCTTAATTTCAAACCAACCAGGCCCATTCGTGACATCGCCAATGAATATGTCGAAGCATTTTGCACGCTCTATGAACCCAATGCCTATATGGATCGGGTTTACTCCTATTACTTAAAGATGGGTGCTCCGCGCTGGAAAGGCACCAGCAAATTGCCAACCTGGACTGATGTCAAAGCACTTTCGATCGTGATCTGGCGCCAAGGTCTGAAACGCGATACTCGCGGGCGCTTTTGGCGCTATCTCTTTGGAATGGCACGCAAGAATCCAGCCATGCTTGAGCAGTTCATCGTTGTACTGGCGCACAACGAGCATTTCATGGAATACAGAGCGATTGTGCAACAGGAGATTCGTGAGCAGCTGGAATCACTGCCACCAGAAGAACCCAGCAACTCGCGCGAGCTTCAACCTGTTTGAAGAATTAATCCTGAACGTAAGTACTTCCGTCCCGCAAGCACTGTTCAGCCTTCTGAAGTTCCCGGCCTAAATACAACGCATGATCTAAACGGCTAAGGGGATGGTCTACTTCCCCTTCGCTTAAATGAATCCCCACCTCTTTTGCAGTGCGCCCTCGCCAAATGGCCGACGGCGTTCTCGGACCATCCTGGCGGCAAGCGATTACTTCCCCGGAGTCGGTATCTCGTGCAATACCTTGCTCATCGATCGTGTTGACATAGTGCTCAACAACCAATTCAGCGGCAGCAACATCCACTCGAATCAAGAAATAACCCAACGGATCCAAAGCTATAAAACGCTGCGACAACTGATCATCCAGCTGAGCACACGCGTTTCGGTCAATGGCGGTGTTGATCTGGTTCAATCTGGCAGCGATGCTCTTCTCAACTTACAGAGCAAGTGAAGGCGTCTCTTTTCGAAAAGGCAGCTCAGCATTGATTGCCTCAATCTCCTCGAGCATCAGTGGATTGACCGTTCCGAGCCAGCCACGAATCAGGCCATCCATCTGGGGTTCATACCAGCGGTGGAGGCTGGTATGAGGTCGGGCCACAAACCCACGCCTTCGTTTATGGCTCCCTCCTGCTCCTGGATCAAAACTCTTCAGTCCTTGCTTTAGAGCCCACTCGATCGGGGCGTAATAGCAAACCTCAAAATGCAAACAATCAATCTCTTCATTGCTGCCCCAGTAACGGCCCCAGAGCGACGCATCATCGTGAACGCAAAGTGACATGGCTACTGGCTCATGGGGGTTGCCGCGATGAGCACTAAAGAGAACTATCTGCTCACGCAACGAGTTCGTAGCCAAAGCATCGAAAAATGATTCGTCGAGGTATTTACTACCCCACATCCCCCAACGAGCACAGTGCTGTTGATAGAACCGATGCATGCATTGCATCAAGGGAGGGTCGAGGTCCTCACCAGACAGAGGCGTGATCTCAAGGCCTGCTTCACGGACTGCCTTACGCTCTCTTTTGATATTGCGGCGCTGATTAGCATTAAATCCTGCTAAATAGTCGCCAAAATTTGTCTGACCATCAGATGTCCAAAGACTCTGCTGATTCAACCAAGAGGCGCAACCTGCCGCTTCTGCTAAAGGACGCCAGAGCGGATCGACATAGAGAAAGTTGCAGCTGAGGATTCCATTATTACGAGCGAAGGTATCAATTAACTCCAGCATGAGTTGAGTCAATGCCGCAAGATCTTCATCTGCAGCCACATGAAAGCGATAGCCCTGTACCGGGCTTACGGGGCTCATCCCAATCAACTTTGGGTAATAACGAAGACCAAGATCGCCAGCGAGTCGTGCGAACGCTTGGTCAAACACAAATTCCCCATAGCTGTGGCCCTTGAGATAAAGCGGCGCGACCGCACAAAGATGGTCCTCTCCACGCCACAGGGAGAGGTGCAGTGGCTGCCATCCCTGGTTGGGCGCCACGCTCCCAGAATCCTCAAGGGCAGCGAGCCAATTCCAGCGATAGAAGGGAATGACTTCAGGACCAAGCAACTGCTCCCACTGCTGTTCGGGTATTTCCCGAATCGAGCGATGCCAACGAGCCTTCAGGGATGCCATAACCGGCGAAGACAACGGCGAAGATCAAGACCCTAACCAGTGAGAGCCAACGGAGTCACACTGAACGCAGGCCAGTTCTATCCAACCTGCTGTGAACCGTTTAACCCCACGAAAAAAGCGGGTGGTTTTAACGTTCTTGGCGCTTAGCTTGATGCTCAGCGGAGGCGCAGTCCAAGCAGGACTACTGCAGCCATTGCTGCAAATCATGCGTCCAAAACTAGAGCTTGAGCTTGCTGATCAATGTCAGCAACTCGCGAAACAAGCCCTAAAGGGCGCTGAACTCGACCTTGAACCATTCAGAAGCATGGGGGAGCAGCCTTGTCAGGCCATAGCCAAACCCGTTAGCGAATGCCTGATTCGTGAGACCAGTCGTAGTGGCAGAGAGCTAGGTGTGATCAGCGAACTGTTGTCTGGCCGAATTGGTGATGACGCCGAAGTGGTGATCAAACGCTGCCTGGCGTCGCTGCTGGGACTCCAGACAACTGACCTACAAAATGTCCCCCTAAGCGAGCTCTTTCAGCGACTGCGTCCATAACGAACCACAAGCTCATTGCCGCTCAGTCGATCGGCCGATAACAGCGTCCAAGCGTCGGGCTGCGCGAGCGCCGCTGGCATGCTGCATCCATCGATCGGAATCCAGCTGAACCGACCTCCCAGAAGGCATGGGCTCAGGGTGAGCTGCAGCTCATCCACTTGATCGGCTTCCAATAACGATCCGCAGAGGCCCGCCCCTCCAAGAAGAACAAGGCGATGAAAGCCCAATGCAGCGAGCTCAACCAAGGTGGCCTCCCAAGACGCTTGCAACCGATGAGTGGTGGAGAAACCATCCACTGACAACCGATCTGGGGTCAAGAGATGACGCTCAATCTCTTGTTGAAAAAACGGCCACTCCTGACAAAAATCTGGGCGGCGACTCACCACGAGAGCCGTTGGCTGCAGGGGCCGTCCATCTTGCTTGCGCTGAGCCAAAAGCTGTTGCTCATGAATCAAACAGGTGCAGCGGTGGGCCCGCAGTGTTCCTGCACCGATCAGGACAGCATCGGACCAAGCCAAAGCCTGCTCAAGCACGTGCCTATCACCAGCACCGCCCAGCTGAGCGGCCCCTCCAGAGGCAGGTGCAAGCCGTCCATCAAGGCTGACGGCAAGAACCAGACGAACCGACGGTCGCTCCACGTTGAAACAGCCTCAGTTGAAACAGCCCTAGCCGTTCACGACGGAATGCATCGCTTCGGGCATCGCGTTGAGTGCAGGAGCTTCGGCGTACACCTCAGCAGCGTTATTAGGACTCTCCTGAAGCCGCACCTTGTGAAGCTGAGCGCCAATGGCGCGCACAGGAGTGGTCAGTCGATCAACGATGTGAAGAGCAATGTTCTCAGCGGTAGGAACACATTCGGCGAAGTGGGCAACGTCCTTGTTGAGGAAGGTGTGGTCAAAAGGCTCAACGACCAGATCGCTCACGAGACGCTGAAGCGCTGCTAAATCGCAAACCATCCCAGTGCGGGGATCAATGCTTCCGCGAACAGTCACATCCACTAAATAGTTGTGGCCATGACCATGGGGTCTGGCACATTTACCGTAGATCTGCTCATTTTCCTCTTGGCTCAACTCTGGTCTTGCCAGACGGTGCGCAGCGGCGAAGTGAGTGCGGATGGTGAGATAGGCGTCCATGGTTTGTCCGAGGTAGTCGGCCCACAGGCCTGATGATTCATAGAGGCGCAGCGCCACAAGCGGGAGCTGATTGGCCAACCGAGACCAGATGATCCGAACAAGAGCTTCGGTGGTTGGCAGGCAACCCTCCGAACTGGTGACATCGAATTCTGGCCAAGCCTCATTGAGGAAGCGGAAATCGAGTTGTTCAGTGATCTCCGAACGAATCGCATGCTTCACCTCAGAGAGGTTCAGCACCATGCCGTTGGCGTCGAGGCCACCAGCCATGGACACGATCAATTCGTAGTTGTGTCCATGGCCAGGGGCCATCGCACAGGATCCAAAGCGGGCCGCATTGTCATCAGCACTTAATTCCGGCAACCAATAACGGTGGCTGGAGCTGAAACAGGCTCGGCGGGTGATGACACAGCCACGACCTTGGCCGTGCGGTGCCGTCGTGATGGCATCAGTCATGACGTGGTCTGACCAGCGATCATCCTAGTGAGTTCACCCACCTGCCGAACCGATGGCTGACGGCGCGACCACGACACCACACCCTTTGAAGGCCCGTCTGGGCGGCCGCAACCTCTACCTGGTCGGAATGATGGGAAGCGGCAAAAGCAGCACGGGGCGCCCCCTCGCCCAACGCCTCGGCTATGGCTTCGTCGATGCCGATGGAGTCGTGGAAGCGCTGGCTGGCCGCCCGATTCCCCAAATCTTTGAGACCGATGGTGAGCAAGGGTTCCGAACCCTCGAGAGTCAGGTGCTGCAGGCCATTGGCGAGCGCCATTCGCTCGTGGTTGCGACCGGTGGTGGGGTGATCACACAACCAGAAAACTGGGGCGTTCTGCATCAAGGGATCGTGATCTGGCTTGCGCCTGAACGGGACCAACTTCTGGCGCGTCTGCTTGCGGATCCAGGGGCAAGGCCACTGCTTCAGGAGCGCGATCCTGGCGCGGCTCTAGATGCGCTCCTTGAAGCTCGGACCCCTCTTTATGCCGAGGCCGATTTACGGATCAAGGTGGGCGACGAAACGGTCAATGCTGTGACAGAGCGCATCCTTGAGGCCATCCCTGGCATTCTCAAACCCCATGAGCTCATGTTCCAGGCTCCAAGCGCACCGCAAACCACTGAAGATTGAACCCTGGAGCCAATTCGAGATCGCACGCCGTATCCAACAGCCTTTCTGCGGCAGCAGATGAGGAGCCAAAATCACGCAAATCACTAGGTAGCACTGACATGTTTTCCAACTGCTCCGTCAGCCATGTCAGGGTGTCGTCGGAACTGAGCAGTTGTTCTGGCTTGCCCGGTTCAAGCACTACATAGTGATCACAAGCACGGATGAGGGGATCGGACATAACTCGGCCACTGCTGGCACTGATCATGGCCGTGCTTCTTCTAAGTGGGCCCTCAAAACCAGCCCTAGCGGATAACACCCAAAACAATCAGCAGCTCGAAGCCCGCCTCGAAGCATGGCCAGCCTGGTCGGATCCTGCTGCTCTGCCGCGGCCACGAGCCAAACAGGATTTGGTCTATCCAGATTGGTTTGAAGGGCTTTGGGAGGTGGAAAGTCTTGATCTTTTGGCGAATGGAACGGTGGACGAAAGCGTGCCCCCCTTGCAGCATTTGGCCCAATTTCAGCTCAATCAGCAGAAGGATGTGGTGGGGAATCGACCGTTTAATGCCAGAGCTGTTGGACGGGCGCTCTTAGGCCAGCAACTCATCAGCGTGGAGCAAGCCCCTCATCAAGTGAACCGTCAGCTCGCTCGACTGAGCGACGATCGACTGCTGGAAACGACCGTGATCGGGAGGCAACAAACCTCGATCCACGCCGCTGCCTTTCTGAGTGATGAGCTTGTTCTCCAGGTCATGCATGGGGCAAGAGCGCCAAGGCTCAGCAGGATTGAAACCCTGAGTCGCTATCAACCCTGCCCAGACGTGCCAACCGCTGAAATCATCAGCCGAATCTGTGTGGAGCAATGGCAGCAAACCTATCCAGCTCCCGGGGAAGCCAGCACATCTTTTGTGCAACGAGCAAGCCGTTACAAGCTCACGCTCACACGGCAGCAGGATCCTGCTGAAACACGCGAGCCTCAAGTTGGTCGCGCCATTCAAACAAAGGCTGAAGGCGGGGATGATCACTGAGACCAGCAACGCCGCGGCCAGCCAATTGAGACCCTGCAGAAGCGGGGAAGCGCAACAGGGATAGCTGCGCCGCCACTGCTAAATCGGCCAGGCTGAGGGAATCGCCAACCAAGACGCTGTCCGGAGTCAGGCCATCCGCAATCGCGATCAGGTTGTGGAGCATGGCGGAACGCTCCTCCTGGCCAAACAGCTCATTGACCCCACTCAGCCAACCCGTTGGCACTCCAGTCATCACCTGCCGAATCGGGCCCGGTACGTCATCAGGCAAAAGGGCCGCACGCAGATCAGGATCATCCACCGCTGCCTGAAGCAGAGCCGCGCGGACGGATCCTGCCAGGGTTGTATCGGCCCAGTCTTCGATCAAATGACTCTGGGCCACAGCGCGAGGGTCCTTTGGGAAGAGCGGCGGCTCGGGCTGCAGCTCGTCCAAGTAACGACAGATCGCGCTGGAATCTGCCACCACCGTATCGCCGTCCACGAGCACCGGAACTTGCCTTTGCCCTGACAAACGGAACACGGCAAGTTGACCGATCCCAGGTGTGACCTCCACTTCTCGAAAGCTCAAACCTTTGGCATGCAAGGCCATCCGTACCTTGAGGCAGAAGGCGGAATGACGGAATTGATGCAGCTCAAGCATGACCGTCTTTGCCATAAGCCGGCAGAGTAGCTATCAGATTCATTTCACTGCCAGGACCATGCGCGAGTTTTTCGTCAATGTGACGCGTTACCCGCGCTATCTCATTGCCTTCACTCTTGGAGTCCTCAACTCCGTTGCCGAGCCCCTAGCTCAGCGGCGCAGCAATCCCGTCACCGCAGTTGCTCTGATCGGGGCTTTGATTAGTGGCTTCATCACCCTGAGCCTGGTGCTGCGTGCCATGGTGACTACTACAGCACCACTGAGCTGACGATGGCCCAGGGACGTCGAGTTGAACGGGTTGCCGCCTTGATCCGCAAGGAAACCAGCGAGCTGCTCATCAATGGGATCCGTGACGAACGGGTCCATCAAGGGATGGTGAGCATCACCGAGGTGGAGGTCAGCGGCGACCTTCAACATTGTCGAATTTTCGTAAGTGTCTTCGGCGAACAAGCGCAAAAAGACGAAGTCATGGAAGGCCTTGAGGCGGCAAGAGGCTTCCTCCGTGGAGAGCTAGGCCGTCGGTTGCAAATGCGCAGAGCCCCTGAAATCGTTTTCAAGCTCGATCTCGGAATTGAGAAAGGCACCACCGTGCTCCATTTGCTTAGTGAACTCGGACAGGAGCGGGAAGAACGAGGAGACGTACCGGAAGGAACCGACCTCCCAGACAATCCATGAATGCGGGCGAGATCCGTCAGGCCGTCGCCCAATTGTTGGTTGTGCGCGCCAGCGGTCATGCCACAGACAAGCAAAGGCGATACCCGCGCTGGGAGCTCAGCAATAACGAGTTAGAGCAGCTGTTAGGCGCTGGGGTCGGGGGGGTGATCCTGCTCGGTGGAACAGCCACAGAGTTGCAACAACGCTGCCGCACATTGCAACGTTGGGCTGGGCAACCCATCCTGTTATGCGCCGACGTTGAAGAAGGCGTTGGCCAACGCTTTGAGGGGGCCAGCTGGCTTGTGCCACCAATGGCGCTCGGACGGCTCCATCGGAGAGCTCCACAACAGGCCGTGCAGCTTGCGGAAAACTACGGACGTTGTTGCGGCAATCAGGCAAAGCGCTGCGGGCTGAATTGGGTGCTGGCTCCGGTTTGCGATGTGAACAGCAACCCCGACAACCCCGTCATCAACGTGCGGGCATGGGGAGAAGATCCACACACCGTGGGGGAGTTAACAGGAGCCTTTCAGCGTGGACTGGCCGCTACAGGTGTCTTGGGCTGCGCCAAGCATTTCCCTGGGCATGGCGACACCTCCACCGACTCCCACCTGGAACTTCCTCTGCTGCAACACAGTCGCGAACGCCTAGAGAGCCTTGAACTTCAACCGTTTCGCACCCTGATCCAGGAGGGAGTCAGCAGTGTGATGACCGCCCATCTGCTGATTCCAGCGTTGGATAAACAGTGGCCGGCCACCCTCTCCGCCAACGTGCTCACCACGCTTTTACGAGTTGATCTTGGCTTCAAGGGCCTTGTTGTCACCGATGCTTTGGTGATGGAGGCCATAGCGGCTCGCTACGGAGCAGGCGAAGCCGCAGTGCTGGCATTCGCGGCAGGTGCTGACCTCATTTTGATGCCGGCCGATGCCGCGGCTGCCATCGACGCCCTCTGCGCTGCACTCCGTTCGGGTCGTGTGCCGATGGCCCGTCTTCATGACTCTCTGGAACGCCGCCAGGCTGCTGTGCAGTCGATCCCGCTGACGCTCGATTCAGGCAACAACGACCACTCGATCGAAAGCGCAGAGGAAAGATCCCTCACCTTGGAGCTCGTGACACAGTCGCTGGAGATCTCCAACTCTTCAACCGCCAAAGAGTCAACACAGCCCAACCCAATCGATGGCATCAACCTGATCCGTGTGGATGGTGTTCTTCCCTGCCCGATGCTTTCTGCGGATGCCCCTGCAATCCTTCTTCCCAAGAGGCTCGGATTCCAATCCGTGCTGAGTCATCCCCTCGGGATTTCTCCGTGGACAGATCCTGCAGACCCTCTGGCGCCTCTGGCGCTCGATCGCCTCGGGCAAGGGCCACTGCTCCTGCAATTATTTGTGCGCGGCAATCCATTTCAAGCCAACCGCAGCATTCGGGAACCCTGGACTAACGCCATCAAACAACTGATTGACTTGAACCGATTGTTTGGCTTGGTGGTCTACGGAAGCCCCTACATCTGGGAGGCCCTGAGCGCACTCCTACCGAGCTCAATTCCATCGGGCTATAGCCCGGGGCAAATGCCTGACGCACAGCAACAGTTGCTTGAACGTCTGTTGAATCCGGATCCCTCGCCAGCTCTATCCAGGTTGGGCAGCCATGAATTCACCGACTGAACGGGCCTAGCCTCTGCCCCAGACGTGCCCAACCAAGACCATGCTCAGCCTCTCGATGATCGTGCGAAACGAGCAGGAGCGGCTGGGGGCCTGCCTGGACTCCGTGAAGGCCTTCACCGACGAAATGGTCATCCTTGACACGGGCTCTACCGACAACACGATTGCTATTGCAAAAGCAGCTGGTGCCCGGGTCGAACAGTTGCCTTGGCCAGGCGATTTCGCTCCAGCACGCAATGCCGCCCTGGACTATGTAACCGGCGACTGGGTGCTCGTGCTTGATGCGGATGAATGCCTAAGAGCTGAAGCGATCCCTGCTCTCAAGGCGCTCATGGCCCAGCCGGATGTGCTGGTCATCAATCTGCTGCGCCATGAGCAGGGTGCTGCGATGGCGCCCTATTCCAGTGTGAGTCGCCTCTTTCGCCGCCATCCCCGCATCCGCTGGAGCCGCCCGTATCACTCGATGGTGGATGACAGCGTGCGCGAACTGCTCCAGGACGAATCCCACTGGCGCATCGCCGACTGCCCAGAGCCAGCCCTACTTCACGACGGTTACCGGCCCGAACAACTGCAAGGAACGGATAAGGCAGACCGTCTGCGCCGGTCCATGCAGGAATGGCTGGAACAGGAGCCTGGACATCCCTACGCCTGCGCCAAGCTCGGGGCCCTCGAGGTGGCGGATGGGGATCGGATTCACGGCATCGCCCTTCTGCGCGAAGGGCTAGCCAACCTTGGCGAGGGTGATGAGAACGCTGCAGAGCGCTACGAGCTGTTGCTCCATCTGGGTATCGCCTTGAGCTCAGAGGACACCGACCAGGCAATCGGGTTCTACAAACAAGCCTTAGCGCAAGCTTTGGACGTTCGTCTTGGCCTTGGCGCCAGGCTGAATTTGGCCGCCCTGCTGCTCCAGACCAACAAGATCGAAGAGGCCATCCAACTGACCACAACAGCGTGCCAGCGTGCTCCTGAAGTGGCCCTTGCCTGGTACAACCTGGGGCTGATGCAACGCCGCAAGGGTGAGATCAAGGATGCGTTGCAATCCTATGAACGAGCGATCAGCCTGGAACCCAACCATGCCGAATGCCATCAGAACCTTGCTGTTGCCAGGCTGGTCGGTGGAGACATCGACGGAGCGAGAGCGTCATTCCGTGAGGCGATCGCCCTGCTCAACAGTCAGGGGAAAGGCGACCAGGCCAGAGCCTTGCACGATCAAGTGAGCGGGCTGGTGAAACTGAATGAGGTGAATGCATGATTGCTGGAGGCAGTCCCGGTCTGAAAGGACGCACCATCGTTGTCACAAGGGCTCGTGAACAACTGGGAGAAGCCCGAAAGCTTTTAGAGCAGCAGGGTGCCAGGGTCCTCGACCTGCCGGCTTTAGAAATCGGCCCTCCTGATGAATGGGGACCTCTGGATGATGCCCTGGCTGAATTGAATGAATTCCACTGGCTGGTCTTCTCCAGTGCCAATGGGGTGCAGGCCGTTGATGAACGCCTGCAG
>ERZ802822.671-NODE-671-length-23334-cov-8.498775_pt1 | contig 23334 bp, 21 predicted proteins | sample MGYA00345649_ERZ802822 | MGnify/ENA primary metagenome ERZ802822 (study PRJEB30503, sample SAMEA104212359) | marine metagenome | biome: Westerlies Biome; feature: [SRF] surface water layer (ENVO:00010504) within the epipelagic zone...; material: water...
CCAAAAACTGATCCCAAGCCGCCAATAATGATCATAAATAAAATCAGAAACGATTTTCCAACCCCGAATGCCTCGCCCACCTCAACCGAACCAAGATATACCGTAAACAGCAGGGCTCCTGCTACGCCAACATAAAATGAACTGATCGCAAAGGCCGTCAGCTTGGTCTTCAAAGGGTTCACTCCAATGATCTCAGCCGCGATATCCATATCCCGGATCGCCATCCATTTGCGACCATTGGCTCCGCGCGTCAGATTGCGGGCGACCCAAGCCAGAACAAAGACAAACCCCAGACAAAAAAGATAACTAGTCACCGGGCTTGCCTCGGCCCCAGTCAAAGCCTGCCCAAAAACCTGACGTTCAGGTGCATTAATCATCCCTGTCGCGGAATAATTATAGAACCACGGGACTTTGTTGAACAGCCAGACCAGAAAAAACTGTGCCGCCAGCGTTGCAACCGCAAGATAAAATCCTTTGATCCGCAAACTTGGCAACCCGAATAAAATACCCACCAAGGCGGTAACGCCCCCAGACAGCAAGATTACGAAAATCATGCTCATATCCGGGAAACCAGTCATTAATTTATACGCCGCATAAGCGCCCACAGCCATAAAGCCGCCCGAACCAAGGCTGACCTGACCGCAATATCCGGTCAGAATATTTAAACCGATTGCCGCAATTGCATAAATCAAAAATGGCAAGATCACTGCATTAGCCCAGTAATCGTTGATCAAAAACGGTACAATCAGCACTGCAAATGCCACTGTTGCAAAATAACCGACACGATCAAACGCAATTGGAAAGGTCTGCTGGTCTTTGACGTAAGAGGTTTTGAAATCTCCGGATTCTCGGTACAGCATAGCTAAACCCTTTCGATAATTTTTTCGCCAAACAACCCTTGTGGTCGAAAGACGAGAAACAGCAGAGCCAGCATATAGGCAAACCAGTTCTCGGTTGCGCCGCCCAGATAGGGCGCACCGATCAGAAATTCGAACATCTTTTCACCAACGCCGATGAGCAACCCGCCAATAATGGCGCCCGGAATAGAGGTAAAGCCACCTAACATCAGCACTGGCAGAGCTTTCAGTGCAATCAGCGACAGCGAAAATTGCACACCGGATTTTGTTCCCCACATGATACCGGCAACCAGCGCCACAAAGCCCGCAATTGACCAGACTATTACCCAAATCGCCCGCAGGCTGATACCAACAGAAAGGGCGGCCTGATGATCATCTGCCACCGCTCGCAATGCCCGGCCAGTTTTTGTATATTGGCTGAAAGCCACCAATCCCGAGACCAAAAACGCCGCCAGAATGGCCGCAACAATATCCAGATTATCAAGATAGAAACCATAGAAATTTTCGCCGCCCAGAAAGGCTGTTTTTTCCTCAATCCAGAAGTTACCCCCCTGCGGGATTCCAACATCAAGCTTTTTGATATCAGAGCCCCACATAAGGTCGCCCAAACCCTCCATGAAATAAGCCAGACCGATGGTCGCCATAAACAGAATAATCGGCTCTTGATTGACCAGATGTTTGAGGATTAGGAACTCGACGATATAGGCAAAGGCAATCATCACCAATAAGGTAAAGGCAATCGCCAGCAACGCTGGCATATGCCAGCCGAAATAATGCAGATCAGTGCCAAAAATCGCGTTAATGAGATGGGCAAACGGAATTTGCCCGTTCTGAAAGCCAACAAGTGTCAACGCCGCGAACAGCGCCATGACCCCCTGAGCATAGTTGAAAATGCCTGAGGCTTTGAAAATCAACACAAAACCAAGCGCCACCAGCGAATACATCACCCCGGCCATCAAGCCATTGAGGAAAACTTCTATTCCAAAATAAAACTCAGCGGACATAGCATCCCTCGCTCATCATATTGGTGCCACAGTCAGGCGTGCACTGCCCTGCCATGGACAGACCAATCATGGACAGGTCAATCATGGACAGGTCAATCATGAGCCACCCCCAGATAGGCATCGATCACCGCCTGATTGGCCCGTACTTCACTGGGCGTTCCGTCGCCGATCTTTTTACCGTAATCCATCACCACAACGCGGTCAGCGATATCCATCACAACACCCATGTCGTGTTCAATCAACGCGATCGTGGTGCCAAATTCATCGTTTACATCCAAAATAAACCGGCTCATGTCTTCTTTTTCTTCAACATTCATGCCCGCCATCGGCTCATCCAGCAGTAACAACTTAGGCTCGGCTGCAAGCGCCCGCCCCAGTTCGACACGCTTTTGCAATCCATAGGGCAATCTGCCAACAGGTGTCTTACGGATCGCCTGAATTTCCAGAAAATCAATAATGCGCTCAACCACTTCGCGGTTGGCCACCTCTTCGGTCTCGGCGCTGCGCCACCATAACATCTGGTCCAAAAGATTGGTTTTCATATGGGTGATGCGGCCAGTCATGATATTATCAAGCGTCGACATCCCCTTGAACAAAGCAATATTCTGGAAGGTGCGCGCCGTGCCCTGCTCGGCGATTTGATACGGTTTCATCGGTCCGCGCTTTTTACCATGAAAGAAGATTTCGCCTTCCTGCGGATGGTAAAACCCGTTGATGACATTCAACATCGAGGATTTTCCAGCGCCATTGGGGCCGATAATCGCACGAATTTCGCCTTCGCGTATATCAAACGAAATATCTTTAATCGCCACAACGCCCCCAAAGCGCAGAGTGATTTTTTTCATCTCCATGACGATGCCACCGATCTTGCGACCATCTGCGGTGGTGTAGCCGTCCTCGGCCTGAACTGCCTGTGTCATTCTGCAGCCACCTTCTGCACTGGCGTTTGCACAGCCGCATCGCGGATCGTCAAACGGGCTGAAATTGTACCTTTACGACCGTCTTCATAGGTCACTTCGGTCTCTGTATCGATATACTGGGTGCCATCATACAGCGCATCGACCAGATCCTTGAATTTTTCGGTGATGACCTTGCGCCGCACTTTACGCGTCCGGGTCAATTCACCATCATCGGCATCAAGTTCTTTGTGCAGGATCAGAAACCGGTGAATCTGGCAACTTGACAGCATATCATCTACAGCCACCTGTCGATTGATCTCCTCGACATAGCCTTGAATCGAATCCATCACCTGCGGATGCCCGGCCAATTCCTGATACGAGGCATAGGAAATGTTGTTGCGTTCAGCCCAATTGCCCACAGCTTCGAGATCGATATTGATGAAGGCACAGCAATGGTCACGCGCGGCGCCAAACACCACCGCCTCTAGGATACTGGGATAGAATTTAAGCTTGTTCTCGACAAATTTGGGCGCAAACATGGCCCCGTTTGACAGTTTTGCGACATCCTTGGCGCGGTCGATAATGCGCAAATGTCCGGTTGATTCTTCAAAAAACCCAGCGTCACCAGTCGCCACCCAGCCATCGGCATCTTTGGTTTCTGCCGTGCTTTCGGGATTTTTGTAATATTCAACAAACACGCCAGGCGAGCGATAATAAACCTCGCCATTGGCGCCGATTTTTACCTCAACATCTGGTGCCGGTACACCGACGGTGTCCGAGCGCACCTCGCCATCGGGTTGCAAAGTTATAAAAACTGAGGCCTCTGTCTGACCATAAAGCTGTTTGAGATTGATCCCGAGTGAGCGGAAAAAATCAAATATTTCCGGCCCAATCGCCTCTCCAGCGGTATAGCCGACGCGCACCCTGCTAAGTCCCAAAGCGTTTTTCAACGGCGCATAGGTGGTGAAATCCCCAATCGCATATTTAAGCCGGTCCATCGCGGACACCGGTTTGCCATCAAGAATATCATTGCCAACCTTTTTGGCGTGATCCATGAAATATGCGTACATTTTCTGCTTGATTTGGCTCGCATCTTCCATCCGCAATACCACAGATGTCAGCATGCTCTCGAATATCCGGGGCGGCGCAAAATAATAAGAGGGTCCGATTTCGCGCAGATCCGACAGCACAGTCTCTTTGCTCTCTGGGCAATTCACGCACAGCCCGCACCACATAGATTGACCCAGCGTAAAAATAAAGTCACCAACCCAGGCGATCGGCAAATACGAGAGCAGTGCATCGTTCGAGGTGATGTTGTCAAAGTCACAGGCGTTGCGTGCCGACACAATGATGTTGCGGTTGCTCAGTACAACCCCTTTGGGCTTGCCGGTGGTGCCGGATGTATAGAGCATCACACAGATGCTGTCATAATCCAGTGCAGCAATACGGCTATCTAATTCGGTGCGCATGGCGTCGCTTGCGGCGCGACCCTGATCCTGAACCACAGTGAACTGATGCAACCGGGCGTGGTTATACTTACGCAAACCCCTTGGATCGGCATAAATCATTTGCTCGAAATGCGGCAGTCTGTCCTGAACCTCTATAACTTTATCGACCTGTTCTTGGTTGGCGGCGATGACAAAACGTGCGCTACAATGGCTCAGAACATAGACCATTTCCTCGGCAACCGCATCTTCATATAGCGGCACGGGAACCGCACCAACCGATTGTGCGGCGACCATAGACCAATACATACAAGGCCGGTTATGGCCAATAATTGCGATAAAATCGCCTTTTTTAACACCTAACTGCAACAGGCCAAGCGCCAGAGCCTGCACCTCTTCATGTGCCTGGGACCAAGACCATGTCTGCCAAATTCCCAGTTCCTTTTCGCGGTACGCTGGCGCGTTGGCCAATGTCGTCGCATTGCGTTTGAATAGTGCAGGAACGGATTTCAATCCATCCTCTGCCAAAAACGTAGCTCCCACGCAGATCTCCTCCCCTACGGCCAGCTGCGCTGAACCGTAGACCCGATTCTCTTTTTCGCACCAACCATTGGCGCAGTCTCACTGTGAAGTTTTTCGGTAAGGTTTCAAGATCCTAACGAATTGTAACAGAGGCATTACACCTTTGCGCGCGCCGCCGGAAATGATAGCTCTGGACCAACAGGAGAAAATCGGATGACCACATCCAAAAAACAAACCGAAGCCTTGATCATGGCGGGGCTGAACCTCATTCAGCCCGCCCTAAGCATCTATGATCAAGACCTGCAGCTCGCCGCTTGCAACCACCGTTTTAAAGATATGTTCAATCTGCCAGATAGATTGATAACCCCCGGGGCACATTTTTCCGATTGCATCCGGCATCTGGCCAGCACCGGTGAATATGGCGTCGTAACCGATATTGAAACCTTCGTGCAGGACCGAGTTGAAATTGCCCGCGCCTTCGTACCACATTATATGGAACGTACCCGCGCCAATGGCCGCACCATCAGTGTCGAGGGCTCGCCCCTGCCACAGGGCGGTTGGGTCACCGTCTATACTGATATAACGACCACCAAGCGGCAAGAGGCGCTAATGCGCACACGTTCAGAAGAGCTGAACGAGCAAGTGCTGTTGGACGCCGAGGAACTGGCCCGCACCAACCGCAAACTTGAGGCCACGGTTGCCGCACTGAAAGAGGCTCAGCGCGAATTGACCGCGATGGAAGCGCACACCCGCCTGACCGCTGAAATGATGCCAGCCCATATTGCCCATATCGATCGTGATCAGCGCTATACCTATTCAAACCAGCAACTCACCGCCGTGATGCCGCGACGGCCCTCGGACATTATCGGGCGTCATATCGCTGATACGCTTGGCAGCGAAGCATACGGTCAGATCGAGACCTATCTCAGTGAGGCTTTCCAAGGCAAGGCCAGCGTATTTGAGTTTAACGACAAGATAAGTTCCCGACGTATTCGCACCGCGTTGACCCCCGATAAAAATGCAACGGGGATGAATGGGGTCTATGTATTGTCAATGGATGTCACCGAGGAAACGCAAGCCAGGGTGGCCTTGCAACAAACCCATAAACGCGAGATGGCCGCACAATTGACCAACGGCTTGGCGCATGATTTTGCCAATCTACTTACAATCATCCTCGGCATGCAGGGCAAACTGAAAAAAATGCCATTGCCCGAAGATGCCGAAGCCCTGATCACAGCAACACTTTCGGCGGCACGGCGCGGCGGGACGTTGTTAAACCGGATCGCCGGCATGACCGGCCACCGCAGTTTGCAGCTTTTGCCGACCGACCTAAATAATTTTCTGGCCGAACTGCAAACCCTTGCCTCGCCCTTGCTGTCAGACGGGCTGACACTGAAGATCAAAAACCACTGCGACAGGAGCGGTTTTTTAATTGATCCCGGAATGCTACGGGATTCACTGCTCAATTTAATATTAAACGCCCGGGATGCATCCCCCAGCAACGGCGCAATCACGGTTCAATGCTACACCGTCGAAGACACATGGCTTGAATTCTCGGTTCAGGATGGTGGAAAGGGGTTTTCACCCAGCGCATTGCAAAATGCCCTCAACCCGTTTTTCACCACCAAGGGCGGCGAGGGATCGGGTTTAGGCCTGTCCATGGTCTATGACATGACCAAGCTTGCCGGTGGCGAAATCCTATTGTCAAACAGCTTTCAGGGCGCGCATGTAACCCTGCGCCTACCGTTGCGCACTGCGGCGCCAAGCCACCAGCCCGGACTTGTGCTTTTGGTGGAAGACAATCTCGACCTGCGCAGTTCGGTGCGTGATATGCTGACCGAACTGGGTCACTCGGTGGTCGAGGCTTCTTCGGTTTTTGAGGCAAGGGCGCTTTGGGACGGATTGCCTGATATTGCGCTTATTTTGTCGGATCTTGTGCTTCAAGGCGAAGAAACCGGTCTTGACTTGGGGGCTCATGCCCTACGCACACAAACACCAATGTATTTTATGACATCACTACCCCCGAGCCATGATCTGCATCAACGCGCAACACAGATTGCCCCCGTAATACCAAAGCCGTTCGCCGGTGAGACTCTATCCAAATTTTTAACCTCGAAAGACTTTTTATGACCCTGCCTTTGGTAACAATCCTAGACGATGAGCCGGCAATTCGCAGCATTCTGGCAGATGCATTGCAAGAGGCGGGGTTTCGCACCATGGGCTTTGCACGGGCTACCGAATTTGAAGCCGCGCTCAAATCTACCACGCCGGATGTCTGTTTGGTCGATCTTGGATTGCCCGATCGCGACGGGCTGGGTCTGGTCCACCGGCTGGCGCTGGAACAGGGTGCAGCCGTGATTATTATTTCCGGTCGTGCACAGGTTCAGGACAGGATCACCGGATTAGAGCTTGGTGCAGATGACTATATCATCAAGCCGTTTGACCCCTCTGAGGTTGTGGCGCGGGTGCGTGCGCGCATCCGGAAAACACGCCTCCCCGAAACTCAGGGCAACACCGCCGATTTTGCCGGTTGGACCGCACATTTCAATCGCTATGCGCTGACCCACAGCGACGGCAGGGATGTCAGTTTTTCACATGCAGAAGGTGAGGTATTACGGCTTTTTCTGGAACGGCCAAAACGGTTGATTTCTCGCGCCATGATGCAGGAAATTCTTGGTGGTGCGGCAGAAGACAGTTTTGACCGCGCGATGGATGTGCGCATCTCGCGGCTACGCACCAAACTGGGCGAAGATCCGAAAAACCCTACGCTCATCAAAACGATCTATGGCGCCGGTTATATATTTCTTGGCGATGTCGCCTGGCGTGGTTAATCAGGGATCAACGCGCACCCAAAACCACAAAATCCAGACGCAACTTACAATTCAGAGCGACGTCTTCAGAGCCATACAAGCAGATGCCATCCCGCATTTTCAACCATAAAACATAAAAAGGTGCCTGCACAAAAACGGGACTTTCCTCTGCACCCAATCTCAACTAGCGTCGGACGTCAAAACAGAAAGAACAAGTATGTTACACCTTACCCTTGTGCGCCACGGACAGGCCAATTCTGACGCGCGGGACGAGCGCAGCTATGATCAACTCAGCGTGCTAGGACACCAACAAGCCCGCTGGCTCGGGGCACATTTCACCGCAGCAAATGTTGATTTTGACCAGATCTACTGTGGCACTCTTCGGCGTCACATTGAAACCGCTCGCGGCATCGTCCCAACCCTCAAAAGTGACCTGATCCAAGACCCGCGTCTCAATGAATTGGAATATTTCACCCTCGCGCAACTGCTCTATCAACAACAGGGCATCGCTGTGCCCACAGACCGCGACGGATTTTGCCGGCATCTACCAATGCTATTCGCCGCATGGGCCAACAACGACATCGCCAATCCACCTGAAAGCTATCACAGCTTTGAAAGCCGCGTGGGCGCCGCACTTAACGACATCGCTGCTGCAGAATGTCCGGCGCTGGTGGTCACCTCGGGCGGGGTCATCGGCATGATGATGCGACTGACGATGGGGCTGGACCTGACCCATATGACACGTGCTTGTCTGTCGATCATGAACACCTCTGTTCATCTGTGGCAACCACTGGGACCAGCACTGACACTGACCCAGTTCAACGCTGTACCGCATCTCGATCACCCCGACCGGGCTGATGCGAAAACCTATCTTTAAAAAGGACGAAATGCCAGCTAACCTTGTCGCCGTAAACAATATGAGCAGCTTATGACACATCTTTGGGTACGGGCCGAACAGCGGCCAAACGAAGCGCGGGTCGGACTGACCCCAGCCGGGGCAAAAACCCTGAAGCAAGCGGGTTTTCAGGTCACCGTTGAACAAAGCACCCAGCGGGCGATTGATCTTGAAGGGTACAGTGCTTCCGGATGCACCATCGCGCCGGAAAACGCTTGGCCTGACGCCCCGGATGACGCGGTGATCTTTGGCCTCAAAGAGCTGCCAAAAGACGAAACTCCCCTGCGCCACCGCCACATTATGTTTGGCCATGCGTTCAAGGGCCAGCATGACGGAAAGGCGCTGCTGCGGCGTTTTCAAGCCGGTGGTGGCACACTATATGATTTGGAGTATCTGGTGGACGACACTGGCCGCAGGCTGGCGGCCTTTGGGTATTGGGCCGGTTATGCGGGGGCGGCCGTCAGTCTTAAATGCTGGGTGGCGCAACAGCATAACACGCTCTGCGGGGCAATTGCAGCCTATACGGATAAAAACGCTCTGCTCGCCGATCTGCATAAAGACCTAGCGAAAGCGCCCGCAAACCCGCCACGCGCTATTGTTATTGGCGCCTTGGGTCGGGTAGGCAACGGCGCCGCTGACCTATGCGCCGACATGGGTATCGCCGTGACCAAATGGGATCTGGCTGAGACCGCCCACGGCGGCCCCTTTCCTGAAATCCTGGCGCATGAAATTTTCCTGAACTGCATTCTAGCCCGGCCACAAACGCCGGTATTTGTGCCAAAAACTGCGCTATCGGCGTCTCGCAAGCTTAGCGTGATTGGCGATATCGCCTGTGATCCGGACAGCGACTATAATCCAATACCGGTCTATAACCGGGCCACGACATGGGATACACCGGCCACCCGTGTGTCCGGCGCACCGCTTTTGGATGTGATGGCCATCGACAATCTGCCCTCGCTGCTGCCCGCGGAAAGCGCCGAGGATTACGCCGCGCAATTGCTGCCGGTGCTCGCCCAGCTTGCACAGATAGATCAGGGCGTGTGGGACCGGGCCAAACAGATTTTCCAAAGCCACTTAAAAACGCTATGACATATTAAAGCCATCAACATCCAACCATTTTAGACTTGCCATCAATGCGGTGATAGAGACAAGACAACAGGTGAAATTTACAAGGGGGACTTTCATGACAATTCACTGGTGCGGTACAGGCCTTTCGGCCATCCCCGGTTTGCGCGAATTGATCCAAACTGGCCAACCGGTCACGGTCTGGAACCGGACAGTTGAAAAGGCACAGGAAGCCGTCGGCGACCTGACCCAAGACATCAAACCCTTTGAGCCCTCCACCATCGAGGCCGCATTGCAGCCCGGCGATGTGATCGTATCGATGTTGCCCGGTGACTGGCATGTGCCTCTGGCCGAGATGGCCCTGGCCAAAAACGCGCATTTTGTCAGCTCGTCCTATATCTCGCCCGAAATGCGGGCATTGGATGCACGCGCGAAATCCGTCGGGCTGGCACTGGTCAACGAGGTTGGACTGGATCCCGGTATAGATCATTTGATGGCACATCATCTGGTCGAAGATTACCGCACCAGCGCAGCGTGTGATGCGGCCAACGATCTGTCGTTTATTTCCTATTGTGGCGGCATCCCGAAGATCCCCAACCCGTTTCGATACAAGTTCAGTTGGTCGCCGTTTGGGGTGCTCAAAGCGCTGGCCTCGCCATCGCGTTCGCTGCGTAATTTTAAAGAATTTACCGGGGATCGCCCGTGGAACGCCCTCAGCAGCTATGACGCGCCGCTGCCAGACCCCGAAACGTTCGAAGTTTACCCCAACCGAGATTCGCTGCCTTTCATGGACCAGTATAAATTTGACCCCAGCTGGCGGGTCAAAGACTTTGTACGCGGCAGTCTGCGGCTGAACGGCTGGGCAGAAGCGTGGGCGGATGTGTTTCGCGAGATCGAAACCCTAAAAGGCACTGAAGGCGACCAGCGTATGAAGGAGATGTCACAAGAGTTCTGGAGCAAACACGCCTACGGCGCCAATGATCCCGATCGCGTGGTGCTCTGTGTCAGCCTCCAAGCCGAACGGGACGGTGCCGTTGTTTGGCACAAAACCTATGTGATGGACGCTTGGGGTGACGAAGACGGCACCGCAATGGCGCGTCTGGTGTCGGTGCCGGTCTCATTGGCGGTGCAAGCCGTGCTTGACGGGAAGATTTCTGCTGGCGTCTCGGCTGCCCCACACGATCCAGATCTGATCAGTGCATGGCTCAAGCGGGTTGATAGCCTCGCCCAGCATCTCACCATTGTTGATCACAGCTAGGCCATCACAGCCTCGGCAAAGACCCGATCTGGGCTCAGGCAAACAACCGAAAATACAACCAGCCGGGCATGATCCGACTGATCCGAAACAACCAACTGAACACAGTGGGAAAGCTGATGCTGAACCGCGCACTTTGCATATGCGCCAGCATCCGCGCTGCCGCCTGATCAGGCTCCATGATAAAGGGCATCGGAATGGTATTTTTGTCCGACAGGCGTGTGCGAATATATCCGGCATTGACCAATTGCACGTCAACACCCGTCTTGCGCAGATCGTAATGCATTGATTCAGCCAGCGACATCACTCCAGCTTTCGACGCGGCATAGCCAATGGCCCCCGGCAGGCCCCGAAACCCCCCCAGCGAGCCGGTTATTACAATGTGACCGGCATCCTGCGCCACCATATCCGGAACCACTGTGCCCAGTACCCGCAGCGCGCCAGTGAAATTAACATCGGCCATTGTCGTGGCATCGTCCTCCTGCCAGCGGGTTGCCGGCATAGGCCAATAGGCTGCCGCCAGATAAACCAGACCGTCAACCGACCCTATTCTTTTGGCCGCCGCGCGCACACTGACCATATCGGTCACATCGACCGGTTCGCAGCTGCAAGAACCAGAAAGGGTCGACGCAACCGCCGTTAGCCGCGCCTCGCTGCGCGCCGACAAAATAACATGCGCGCCCGCGGCGCTCATGCGTTGGGCCAAAGCGGCCCCCAAACCTTCGCTGGCACCCACCAACCAGTAGCGTTTTCCCGACAGCGACCTCATGCAGGGGCGGCGGGCCGCATCGTCGCCACAAGCTCACCAACCTTAAGGCCAAATTTGCGGAACTGACTGCGGTTCACAATCGCCCCGTTCGGTCCAAGATACATCCAGTCAGTGGTGGTCAGCACATGGCCTCCGGCCGCATCTGGCAAGCGAATTTTATAGTTCAGATGGACTGCCGAGCCCGACTGGCGGCCGCTTCCACTGCCAACAAGGTCGGCCGCATCGGCCTGAATTTCGCCGTCCTCAGACAATGTCAAATGCCACTCGCGCTCTTGCACGGTGCCACTGTCATATTCAAACCGCTCAGTCATCCGGCCGCTGTTGCCCTGCCAACTGGCATAAAACCTTCCAACAAAGCGCGATGACACCCGCCCTGTCGGGCCATAAATGATCCCTTCGCAATCAATCGGCCCGTTGAGATGGCGGCGCAGGTCAAACTGCACTGGACTGTGCGCATAATCATCGGCGCGCTGGGCCTTAAACCCGAACAAACGGCCCAGAATAAATATAAAAACTGCCACAACAGCAGCCCCGAGCAGGAAGGTTAACATCATCGTCACTCCTTAAATTTGGCGCAAATCTGTACGCTGCAGCACCATTATCGCAAGCAGTTTCAGGCCACATGGCACAAGCGCATAGGTCCACGTCAGCACGCTTAATGCAGCGGCTGAATTTTCTTGCCCAGGCCGAAAACCGGCAAGTTCCAAGCTTGGTAATAAAATAACAGCGGCGAACGCCAGACTGAATTTTGACACAAAAGACCACAAGCCAAACCCGTCTGTGGTACTCGCGCCAATATGCGCAATCCGCTGCGCAAATATCGCCGGGATCAACGTCATATCAGCGCCTACCGCGGCCCCCGACAATACACAGATAATCGCAAATGCGATCACATCTCCGCTATTGAGGAACAAAACCCAAAAGAGCGAAAAAATAGCCAGCGCCATTGCCCCTCGCATCACGCGTTTCAGACCAAACCTTTCAGCCAGAAATGTCCACAGAGGCGCCACCAGCGCTGCCGATATGAAAAATAGCAACAACAGCGGCCCCGCCGCTTCAGGTGCGGTCAAACGGCTTTCAACAAAGAACAAAAATAGGGTAGAAGTGACCGCAACCGGCGCGGCATTGACCAACCCGAGTAACAGGATCTGCCGAGCGCTATGATCTCGCAACACACCGACAAAGGCTCGGGGTTGCCGGATTGTGTCACGATCCCACTGCCCCGCCATTGCCAGTGCAGCAGTGCATGTCAGGGCTGAAAACACTCCAGCAAACATCGCAAACGGCATTGACGAAAAAGTGGCAAACACCGCCGGAGCAGCCGAGGCCAAGCAGATCCCAATGAGCCCGCCGGTTTCCCGCCAACGCGCCAGACGCAGATGCCCCGCCGGACCTAGCCGTTTGGCTTTCGCAACGCCTTGGGCGTAGAAATTTATAGTCAGAAAGCTGAACGCCGAAAACACCAGCGTTAACATCAAAACAAACCATAGCAGCGGCGCAACGGGTGGCTCAACGGCAAACAGACCAATCATTGCCGACGACAACACAAACGCGGCCACACAAACGATGGCAGGACGCCGGCTTGAAAAAACCGTCGACAGACGGCCCAAGAGCGGGTCTTGCACCACATCAAGCAACCGCAGACAAAACAAAGCCACACCCAACGTCGCCAGGCCAACGCCGTAATTATCAAAATAAAATTTGGGCGCATAGAGGTAGAGCGGAACACCCGCAGACGACAGCGCCCCTGCAAAAAGCGCATAGGCCCACAGCCGCTCTGAGACGATAGCGGTCATCGCGATACCTCTGTGTTTGGTGGTTCGGGGCGAACGTGAAACTGCGCCCCTCTCCACCACAACTTCAACGCCTGCCAGTGGATCAAAGCCAGCACCCGCCGCGAGCCAAACGGCCGCCGCAACAGCGCACCAAGAATGGAGCGATTTGTCATTGGCGCGCGGGCCGCGCTCAGGGTCGCAATAACCCCACCTGAAGGCGTCGTATAATCAATCTTAATATCTACGGCGTCGGCGGTAACATTGAACCGGAATGTATAATCACCAGTCAGGGATTGAAATGGCGAGACATGAAAAATCTTTTCGGCACTTATCGTCTCTTTGGCTACGATCGGTCGCAAATCTGGATGGTAGCATAAATACGAGTGCCGGTCGCCAAAGGTATTGGACACCTCGGCAATTACCGCACAAAGCTGTGCAGATTTATTGTGGCACAGCCAGAAACTAACCGGGTTAAACACATGGCCCAAAACCCGGGGCTGCGCCAATAGAAAAATATCACCCTCTAAATCCAGATCATAATTGCGCAGTACCTGCTGAGCCCAAGCCAGACCGCGTCCAGCGCGAGGCGCTCCACCATGATCCCGATCCCGCAATGACATCACGTTCAGACGATTGTGCGAAAACAAAACCGGCCCGCCAACCGACGCCGAAAGATTAATTAGCGCATAATCGATCGAATACCGGAACGCATTCTTAATCGCGCCCTTACGTCCATGCCAAGTATGGCCTCGGAGATGTTCGACCTGTGTCATACCAACTCGACAGAATGGGCAACTGCCGCATTCAGCGCTTGAGCCACATCGACCGCACTGGACAGCCCATCTTCGTGAAAGCCGTTTTTCGTCCAAGCGCCACAGAACCAAGTGGCATTCTTTCCATTGATCCTCGGGACAGATTTCTGGGCCTGCAATGCGGCCAGATCGAACACAGGATGACGCAGGGTAACCTGATCATAAATCAGTTCCTGTTTGATCTCTCGCGTGGTGTTGAGGGTCACAAAGTGCGGATCATCATGTGGGATTGGCTGCAGCGAGTTCATCCAGTAAGTCAGATCAATGCGCTCTGACTGTTTATTCACATCTTCTGTATACACCCAAGACGACCAACAGGCGCGGCGTTTCGGCATCACAGAGGCATCTGCGTGCAAAATTATATCGTTTGGCTGATAAGAAATAGCCGCCAGCATGGCGCGTTCCTCTGAGTTGGGGTCGACCAACATGCGCAGGGTATCATCTGAATGGGTGGCAAAGATCACCTCGTCAAATGCTTCCCAATCACCGCCATGTACCCGCAATTCAATGCCCCATGCAGACCGACGGACCGCTTTGACAGGCGTGAATAAACGGATTTGCGTGCCCTGTTTCAGCATTGCAGCCCGCAACCGGGAGACATATTCCCGCGAACCGCCCTTGACGGTATACCACTGATGTTGACCTGTGTGACTTAACAGAGCGTGGTTTTCAAAGAACTGCACCAATGCCTGAGCCGGGAAATTCATCATCTGCTCCAGCGGAGTGGACCAGATAGCCCCGGACATTGGCATCAGATAGTAATCCCGAAACCATGATCCCGTGCCAAGCCGCTGTAAAAATTCACCAATGGTCAGCGTGGGATCAGAGGCCAAACGCAAAGCATTCGCATTAAAGCGAAAAATGTCGCGCACCATGCGCAAAAAGTTTGGCGAGATCAAATTGCTGGGTTGCGCAAAAAGTGCCTGAACGCCGGTTGTGCCATATTCGATCTCGCCGCCGTTGAGAGAGGCACCAAAGCTCATATTGCTTTTGACCACAGGCACATTCAGTTGCTCGAACATCTTCACCAAATGTGGATAATTGGCATAATTAAACACAATAAAGCCTGTGTCGACCGGCTGGTCTCCGGATTTGCCTGCCACCACAGTACGGGCGTGCCCACCAAGCCGTGGCGCGGCCTCAAGCAAAGTCACGCTGTGCGTATCGCCCAGCATCTGCGCTGCTCCCATGCCCGAAATACCGCCGCCGATGACTGCGATTCTTTTCCGTTTAATCTGCTGCATAATATTCATTTCAAAGCTGAACCTCGTATGGTTTTGAACAAGATACGTGTCCAAATTGGATTTGGATGACTTATTAAATTAAAAAGAAAAATATATTTTGATCCAACCTCCAAACAGCTGCGTACAAATGACATGTTGTATTTAGAACCATCTTTGAGTCACAGTGACATGACACGCCGGTATCCGGGAAGCCAGAGCAATGGTGCGAGTTATGCAAGCTGCAAGAAAGATGATCAAATAATGTCGGTCACTCTGCCCTCTGTAGAGGATTGGACCGGTCACATGCGCCTGATCCGTGACAATCAGGACGAAGTGGCCTTCGCGGAACTATTTCGCCATTTCGCGCCGCGGGTGAAAGCTTTTCTTCTTAAGTCCGGTACTGAACCTACGCTAGCTGAAGAATGCACCCAAGAGGCACTGGCCACAGTTTGGAACAAAGCGCACCTGTTTGATCCAACCCGCGCCAGCGTTGCAACTTGGATATTTACAATTACCCGAAACCGCAAGATAGACGCGCTGCGCAAACAGCGGCGCCCTGAACCCGAAGATTTGGCCTGGGGCCCACAAGAAGAACCCGATCAATCCGATGTGATTGCAATGACCCAAGAAACCAAGAAACTCGGTGACGCTCTTACAGCGCTGCCAAGTAAACAAAGGCTGCTGATCGAGAAGGCCTATTTTGGCGAGCTCTCGCACAGTGAGATCGCCATTGAAACCGGTCTGCCACTTGGCACGATCAAATCCCGAATTCGCCTGGCGCTTGAGCGCCTTCGCCACGCAATGACATGAAGCAAAACCAAATGATAAAACACCACCTAACCGATAAAATCCTAATGGCCTATTCAGCCGGTCAGCTATCCGAAGCCTTTAACCTCATTGTGGCCACGCATATTTCGATGTGCGATGAATGCCGTGCCGCAATGAGCAGCTTTGACGCCCTTGGGGGTGCTTTGCTTGAAAACGAGTGTTTGAATGGTGAACCGGCGCCTGATTTGCAGGCCACGATGGCGCTGATCAAAGCGGAAACGCCTCCCGACCGTACACCACCGCCGGTACGGTCTACTGAAACACCTTTTCCGCTGGTGGCATATGTCGGGGACAATCTTGACGATGTAAAATGGAAGCCCGTTGGCATGGGCGTCAAACAGTCGATATTGCAAACATCCGCCGAAGCCACTGCGCGGCTGTTGTATATTCCGGCCGGTGTTGCAGTGCCCGATCACGGTCATCACGGAACCGAACTCACCCTCGTTTTGCGCGGGGCTTATTCTGATGAAACAGACCATTTCAAACGAGGAGATGTAGAAATCGCCGGTGAAGACCTGCATCATACCCCAATTGCAGACGCACATTCAGATTGTATTTGTCTTGCGGTCACCGACGCACCGTTAAAATTTTCGGGAGTTTTGCCGCGCATTTTGCAGCCATTGCTCAGGATTTAATACAAGACTAATTGCGTGCCGGTAATCGAGATGGCACTGACTGAGTCGCGACAGAGACATCCTCTTGATCGGCCTCCAATACGTCCGGGTTGTTCAGCTCTTCGAAATCAAAATTGTCCAAGCGTCGCGCCCGGCGTCCAGCTTTGTCTGAGCTGATTTTAATCTCAGACAAATCCTTGGCCGCCTGACCAAAGTGCCGGTCAAGGTTCTCTACGCGTGTGCCCAAGCGCTCTACATCTTGAAACAACAGGCCCAGTTCACGCCGAATTGCGCCAGCCTGCTCGCGCATCCGCGCATCTTTTAGAATTGCGCGCATGGTGTTGAGGGTCGCCATACAAGTCGTCGGAGACACAATCCAGACCCGGGCGGCAAAGCCGTCGCGCACTAATTCTGGAAAGTTCGCGTGCAACTCGGCATAGACGGCCTCAGAGGGCAGAAACATCAGCGCTCCATCAGCAGTTTCACCTTCAATGATATATTTACTTGAGATGTCCTTGATGTGTTTTTTGATTGAACTGCGCAAAAACTTAGCAGCCTCGTTCAATTCCCTGTCGGTCTTGGCTTTGCGCAGGGCTTCATAGGATTCCAGCGGAAACTTGCTGTCGATTACAATGTGACCCGGTGGATTGGGCAGATGGATCAGGCAATCGGGCCGGTTGCCGTTAGACAGTGTGGCCTGCAAAGTATAGCTGTCACTGGGCAAAGCCTTGGTAACAATATCGTTGAGCTGGATCTCGCCATAAGCGCCACGCGTCTGCTTGTTGGACAGAATATCTTGCAAACTCAGCACGTCACCGCTGAGTTTGGTGATATTGTCCTGGGCCTTATCAATAGCCGACAGGCGCTGTTGCAAATCACCCAGTGATTGCGCTGTGCGCCGCGCCGAGCCATGCAGGTTTTCATTCATCTGCTGTTGCACCAGCGCCAGGCGCTGTTCCATTAACTGCAGCATACTGGTCTGCGCCTGCGCCTGCGCCTCAGAGACGTGGTGCAATCCGCCCGCAAGCCGTTCCTGCCCCTCGCCCAACGCCTGCACACGTTGCCCTAATGCACCCATTTGTTGCGCCAGAGGCTCAGCAAGTTTAGCTGTCCGCATACTGGCCCGCACCGCCATCAATAACAGTAAAAACAAAAATCCAGCTCCAGCCAGCATAATCACCACCAGCGGATCAGACAAATTCAATGTAGCAAGGTCATCCATCTTTAAGTGCGCCCAAACAGCCGTTCAATATCAGACAGTTTTAATTCTACATAGGTGGGTCGCCCGTGATTACACTGACCTGAATGAGGCGTTGACTCCATTTCACGCAGCAACGCGTTCATTTCTTCGCCACGCATCCGCCGGCCAGACCGGATTGAACCGTGACAGGCCACCCGGCTCAGGATCGCCTCAATACGATCCTGCAGCGATGTCGAGCGTTCCAAATCGGTCAGCTCGTCCAGAATGTCGCGCACCAGCGCCTTTGCGTCCACCGCGCCCAAAATGGCCGGGGTTTCCCGTACCGCTACCGCCCCACCACCGAACGGCTCAAGACTTAGACCGAGGCGGCGCAAGTCATCGGCCACTGCCAACAGTTGCGCCGCGTCCTCTTCAGACAGATCAACAATTTCGGGGATCAATAGCGCTTGGGCGGCCACCCCGTGCGTCGTCATTTGGCTTTTGAGTTTTTCATAAACCAACCGCTCATGCGCCGCATGCTGATCCACGATCACAATCCCATCTGTCGTTTGCGCAACGATATAATTCTCATGCAGCTGACCACGGGCGGCGCCCAAGGGAAAGGTTTCTGGCGCCGCTGGGCCAGCGTTCGGCACTGTATTCGGGACTGTATTCGGCACCGTATCTGACACAGAACCAACCTGTGGGTTGGCACTTTCTTCAAAGCCAGTATCATCCAGCGTTTCAACGCGGGCATAGACCGGCGCGGTTTCGGCAAAACCCGGTGTCGTTTCCCCAAACCCTGGCGCCTGCGCCTGATAGGCGGCACCCCGCGCCTTGGCCGAGGGACGCTGCATCTGATACACCGGGGCACCCCCGGGGCGTTCGGGCCCGGGGCGTTCGGGGCGCATAGCCCCCAAGGTCGCGCCCGCCACCGTTGTTGAGGCGCGATGGCCAGCCTCGGCCAAAGCATGGCGCAGGCCCGACACGATCAACCCGCGCGCCAAGCCCCCATCGCGAAACCTCACCTCAGATTTTGCCGGATGCACGTTGACATCCACCTGATGCGGATCGCAATCCAGGAACAGGGCCACTGCCGGATGCCGGTCGCGCGACAGAAAATCAGAATACGCCCCCCGCAGCGCACCTATCAGCAACTTGTCGCGCACTGGTCGACCGTTGACAAAGAAATATTGCTGGACCGCCGAGCCGCGCGAATAGGTGGGCAGTGCGGCATATCCGGTCATATGCAACCCCTCGCGTTCGGCATCAATGCGCAGCGCATTTTCGGCAAACTCACTGCCCAAAACCCGGGCCAGACGGCCATGCAGCGCGTCAAACATATCACCGGTTTCCGCATCGGCGCGAAATGTGACACGCCCGCCGTCACCGCCCGACATATCGGTCAGGGTAAAGCCGGTAAACGGCTCAGCCATCGCCAGACGCTTGACCACATCGCTGATGGCTTGGGCCTCGGCGCGATCCGTGCGCATAAATTTCAAACGTGCCGGGGTGGCGTAAAACAAATCGCGCAATTCCACCACGGTGCCTGCGTTCAACGCCGCCGGGCGCACCGCTGCGATTTCGCCCGCATTCACGGTGATCTGCGCCGCCGGCTGCCCATGCACCCGTGACACAATACTGAGGCGTCCCACCGCACCAAGCGACGGCAGCGCCTCGCCGCGAAAGCCAAAACTTTGAATATTCAACAGGTCCGAGCCGTCAATTTTTGAAGTCGCGTGGCGCTGCAGGGCCAGCGGCAACTGTTCTGCAGACATACCGCAGCCGTCATCACTGACCCGGATCAGACGTTTGCCGCCATCGGCGATTTCAATAGCGATCCGGCGCGCGCCGGCATCGATGGCATTCTCTACCAGTTCTTTCACCGCCGAAGCCGGCCGCTCGACCACCTCTCCGGCGGCAATGCGGTTGATGGCGCCCTCATCCAATTGTCGGATAACAGGAGGTTTTTGGCGTATATCGGTAACTTCTGTTGTCATGGCACAAAACCTAGCATGGTTAGGGCCAATCTGCCACGATTAAGATCCGGTATGCCGGGACTAAAATGTTCGGGACCTACGAGATCCCGAACACAAGATCTGGATCAACCCTTGCGTACCTTTAGGCGTTAATTCAGGCGTAAGAACTCAGAAATCAAAACAATGACTTTTTGATGCACCGACGTCCGTATAGCGGTGTCTTCTGGCTGGCAAAGCTGCTCCTCACCCTCGGCCTTGAGAATTTCCAACCCATCTTTTGTGCACATCCCCAAAAAACTGAAATGCGAGGCCGGGGTCAGCTCGTGAAACTGGACGTCCTTTAGCTGACCCGACAGGTTGCTGCCATCTGGACCAGCATCAATACCAATCTCGTCAGGGCCCTTGTGGCCCAGCGCGATCAGCAACATCGGGTGGTCCAGTGCGGCAATGCTCGCATCAGTATATGCCATGGCAAGACCCGGATCCACACCGACAGTGCGGCTGATCCGCGGCTCGCGCAGGTCCTGATTAAAGTCTTCTGCGGAGATATTATCAAAATTCACCCCGCCCGCCGCAAAATACGCGCAACCCGAGTGACGCACGCCTGCCCCCGTGCAATGGGCTTTAAAAGCCGCTATATCTCCGCGCAAACCGGCCAGTTGCAACGCCGTGGCACCGCCCATGGAAAAGCCAATACTATTAACCCGTTCCGGGTCAATATGCGGCGCAAAATTTGGATCAGCCAGCACCGTATCAAGCGCGGCACTGACGTCCCACGCCCGCTCCCACATGCGGAGGCTGCGGCGCGGTGAACTGTCGCCCCCAGTACTGCCGGGATGATTGACCCCCAGCACTATTGCGCCGTTTTGTGCCAGTGCCCCCGCCAACCAGCTTAGACCGTCTATATTGCCACCCGACCCATGTGACAGCACAATCAACGGATGGCGACCCTTGGCAATTTCAGGGGCCAGATAAGCAGGGGCGCCAGTAAAAACCGCATTGCGACCCACTTGGGTTTTATAGGTGACTTGGCCTGCGGGGTACCAGATTGATCCCGCTACAAGCCCGGGCCGGTGGGCGGCAGAAACCGCCAAACGATCAAACCCGGGCAAATCAACTTTCGCCAAAGCCGCACCAACATGAACGGGCCCAACCAACAGCGAAGCCGCAAGGGTATATTTCAAAATTTTCAACACATCAAATTTCCTTTTCAGAGTTCCAATATGCACGACAAAGCAATGACCTGCGGTTTTTCGCGTCCTCGAACCGGTTTTAGGTCGCGCAAAACCCGTTCGAGGTCTAATTTGCCGGTATTTAAACCCAGTTTTATCCGGAGGCTATTTTGCCAGCTTTACCAATCCCCCTTGTCACCGGCCTTTTGCTGTTTTTTTACTGATGCGGTCGTGGCTCGGGGGAAGGACGCATCCAATGATCCTGATCTTGCTGGCGGGCAGCAGCGGGCAATCGATCCTGATCGCCCTGCACCAGTTTTATCATCTAAGCTGGCTACGACCGGTGCAACCGGTGACCGCCGCGATTCTGCCGCCGCTGGCCTATCTGGCGTTTGTGTCCAGTACGCGGCGGCGTCTGCTTTGGCACTGCGATCTGTGGCATGCGCTGCCAGTTGGATTTGTGCTGTTTTGCGTGCTGCTGTTCCCGCAGGCCTTGGACACGGCGATCCCTGCAATTTTCCTGATCTACGGCAGCGCTTTGTTGCACAGCCTACATCAGGGTGGTGACAGTCTGATACTTACCCGGCTCGATAGCGATAATATTCCCCTGAGACTTTGGCAGTTTATCGCCGCATCACTACTGGTGTCGAGCCTTGGCGAGATTGTGATCAGTCTGGCCCATGCCAGCGGTCACGGTACCTGGCAACCAATGATGGTCAGTGCATTATCCTCACTTACATTGCTGGCGCTGGGGGCGCTGGGGTTATCGCCACATTTGCATCTGGCAAACGACGCAAAAGAAACCACACTTGACGCGCCAACCCAACCCACAGAGGCCGCCACAGAACTGGTCGCGCGGTTGCGGACGCTGTTGCAAAAAGACCCGCTGTTTCTGGACCCGGATCTGACCCTAAGCCGCCTTGCCCGACGCCTGCAGGTGCCGGTCAAAGACCTGTCAAAGGCGATCAATCAAATATGCGGTGAAAACGTCTCGCGGTACGTCAACCGTCACCGGATTGCCCATGCCTGCGAGCTGCTAAAGCAAGGTCAAAGTGTGACCAGCGCATTGTTCGACAGCGGCTTTCAGACCAAATCAAATTTTAACCGCGAATTTCTGCGTCTCAAAGGCTGTTCACCGAAAATATGGCTTGCACGTGGCCAAAACGACTGGCGTCCAACAGGCGGGCTGTATCAGATTGGGGCGCAAAAATTCTCTTCCCCCATAGTGCAATCCCTGATCAGGGCACATTTTAGCAATAGCGCAAACTGCGCAGCGGTGCTTTTAAACGTCCCCGTGGTATGGGATGACTGCGGGTATGCAAGAAAATCCGGCCCCCTTGGTAAAACTGAAACGCCACTGTTGTGTCCTGCCCTTTGGCTCAGACCCAACGCCCTGCCAGTGTCCTCAGGCAGAACAGGAGGCGAAGAGTGCAACTTTATCTATTAATTTTCCAACATCACATTGGATATATTCAGGAGCAAATTTTCCGGGACATCGCTTTGGGTCCGGTCCCAATCCTTGATAACGCGACCCCACGGATGGAGTCTGCTTTCGCTGGCCACAGACTGATCGAGATCCTTCAGCCAGGGATTGGCGTTTATGATAGCACCGACTTGCTGAGACCCATCCCTTCCGAGATAACCCTCAGCGATGCTTGCCAGTGTCTCCCCTTTTGCGACAATGTGATAATAGCTGAATTTTTCGCCAACCCTGTCAGTTGGTCCGTGGCACCCCCTGCAAAAGAGGAAAAATCCCTGGGAATTCTGGTTCCAAGCGATAAATCTGCTGTAACGCCCGCCAAAAGCGCCAATTGATCGCTTATAATCTGGTAACCCATTTGCATTAGTTGGGAACAGATATAATTGCGTATCATCATCAGCCTCCGCCTCGTGCATGATAATAAACTTGCGGTTCGGGCTGTAGGCCGGCGTGCTGAACCCCGGGAGTTCATGAACCACGACCCCCTCACACAAAAACAAAATCTTAGCAGAGCCTTCGGCGCTTCCACGTTGAGTTGTGGCCACTAAAGGTGACTGGCACAGCGGGGCTGCAGTTGCAAAAGGGGTCAAAAACACCCCAAGGGTGAATGCAAAATATAAAATTTTATGCATGTTTAAAATATCCATAAATTTAAAATTATATTTTAATATACGTGGGTAAATCGGTCAATAGATCGGGTCGATAACTTGTTATACAAGACTTTTAACGCATAAGGATACACACCATACG
>ERZ802822.672-NODE-672-length-23310-cov-31.932424_pt1 | contig 23310 bp, 26 predicted proteins | sample MGYA00345649_ERZ802822 | MGnify/ENA primary metagenome ERZ802822 (study PRJEB30503, sample SAMEA104212359) | marine metagenome | biome: Westerlies Biome; feature: [SRF] surface water layer (ENVO:00010504) within the epipelagic zone...; material: water...
TTTGAGAATAATAATTTATTTGAGCTTGAAACTGAGGAAAGAGCACATAAAGGAATATTTTTAGCATTTCAATATCCGTTAGAAATTCCAGGTGTAAATACCAATATCTTTTTAAAAACCTCTTTAAACGCCATAAGAAAAGCAAAAGGAGAAAAAGAACTTGATGCAATTGAATTTTTAAAACTTGTAAAAGAAAAAGCGAGAGAATTAAAATTTGATGAGGAAAAATTAAATAGACAGTTAAATGTTGGTTTTTCTGGAGGTGAAAAAAAGAAAAATGAAATTTTACAAATGTCGATGTTATCACCCAAGTTATCTATTTTAGATGAAACTGATTCAGGGTTGGATATTGATGCTTTAAAGGTTGTATCTGATGGAGTGAACACATTGAGGAGTAAAGATAATTCTTTCTTAATAATTACTCACTATCAAAGATTGCTAGACTACATAAAACCAGATTTTGTTCATGTATTAATGAATGGAAAAATAATCAAATCTGGAGGACCAGAACTTGCATTAGAATTAGAAAAAAAAGGATACGAAAATTTCAATTAAATGACTGAACAAATTAAAACAGATTTTGAAAAAATAGTTAAAACCTCAGCTTTTTCTGAAAAAGATGTTGAATTAAAAAAAATGTATTTAAATAAATTTTTAGAAACTGGTTTTCCAACTAGAAAACTTGAAAACTGGAAATTTTCAGACCTAAGCCAAATTATTAAAAAAAATATTGGTGAATTAAGTTTTTATAACGATTATTCTTTTCCTAACAAAGTTGACACCTCAATTTTTGTAGAAGGTTTAGAACATAATAAAATTGTCTTCATAAATGGAAGAGTGGAGAAGGTTGATTTTACTCATGAAGATCATGACAAGATAGAAATTAATGATGATTTTAAATTTGTGAATAGATTAGAAGATAATAATTCTCTCTTATCTTTAAATAATGCTTTCACAAATAAATGTTACAAAATTACTGTAAAAAAGAATTATTCTTTGAAAAAACCTCTTGTTGTTTATCACTCTACAAATAACAAAATTACATCTAGAAATATTAATCTAAAACTAGAATTTCAACTAGAACAAAATAGTTCTTTAAGATTAATAGACCTGTTTAACGATGGAGCAGAAAATAATTTCATCAATATTTTTTATAATTTTGATTTAAAAGAAAATGCTATTTTAAAAAATTATAAGATTGATAAAGCACAAAATAAAAATATCAGATATTCTTATAATAATATTGAACAAGATAATAACAGTGTTTCAGAGACTTTTGTCCTATCTTCAGGATCGAATTTTTCAAAAAATGAAATTAATTGTAACTTAAAAGGAGAATATTCTTCAGCATTCGTAAATGGTATTTTCTCACTAAATGATGGGCAACATCATGAAGTAAGAACAATAATTAACCATTTGGTTGAAAATACAAAAAGTTATCAATTGATAAAAAGTGTTTTAGGGAAAAATTCAAAATCTGCCTATCAAGGTAAAATATTTGTAGACTCAAAAGCACAAAAAACTGACGGATATCAATTAAGTAAAGCAATTTTACTTGATGAAACTTCCGAATTTAACGCTAAGCCTGAACTAGAAATATATGCTGATGATGTAAAATGTTCTCATGGATCTGCATCAGGAAGTCTTGATGAAAACTCAATATTTTATTTAATGTCTAGAGGATTGAATTATCAACAGTCAAAAGAACTTTTGATTAATGGTTTTCTGTTAGATGTGGTTGAAAAAATAACAGATACAGAAATTAAAAATTTAGTTAAAAATATGATTGGATTAAAAGAATGAATATAGACGATATTAAAAAAGAATTTCCTATATTTGATGAAAAAATACAAAATAATGATTTAGTCTATTTAGATAGTGCTAATTCTTCGCAAAAACCTAAAGTAGTTATTGATAGGATAAACGAGTTTTATACAAAACAATTTTCTAATGTAGGAAGAAGCATCCATTATTTAGCTGTAGCTGCCACTAATTTATATGAAAATACAAGATCATCAGTTCAAAAATATATTAATGCAAAAGATAAAAATGAGATTGTTTTTACAAAAGGTGCAACAGAAGCACTTAATTTGGTAGCAAATACTTTAGGACAAAAATACTTAGATGAGGGGGATGAAATATTATTAACTGAACTAGAACATCATTCTAATTATGTGCCATGGCATTATTTAAGAAAATCAAAAAATATAAAGATTAATTTTGCAGAAATTAATGATGAAGGTGAAATTCCAATTGAGAATATTGAAAAAATGATAACACCAAAAACTAAGGTAATAGCAGTTAATCATTTATCAAATGTTACGGGGGCAATACTACCAATTAAAGAGATAACTGAACTTGCTCACTCTAAAGGAATTATAGTAGTAGTAGATGGGTGTCAGGGTGCCCCACATTTAAAAATAGATGTACAAGATCTTGATTGTGATTTTTATGCAATCTCATGTCATAAAATGTATGGACCAACAGGATTAGGAATTTTATATGGTAAAAAAAAATGGCTTGAGGAATTACCACCTTATCAAGGTGGAGGAGGAATGATTAAAGAAGTAAAGAAAGATAGAATTACTTATGGAGATTTACCAAATAAATATGAAGCAGGAACAATGGCTACTGCACAAGTAATAGCATTTGACCAGTCAATCAAATTTTTAGAAAATATTGGTATTGAAAATATAATAAAACATGAAAAAGAATTAATTGAGTACGGTCAAGAAGTTTTAAGAAAAAATAACTCAGTAAAAATAATTGGTAACCCAAAAAATAAAGGAGGAGTTTTATCATTTACGATTGAAGGTGTACACCCACACGATATTGCTACAATCTTAGATGAGGACGGTGTAGCAATTAGAGCTGGCCATCATTGTTGTCAAATACTTCATGATAAATTAGAAATACCAGCAAGTGCTAGAGCTTCAGTTGGTGTGTACAATACAAAAGAAGATTTTGACCAACTAAATGAGTCAATTAATAAATGTAAAAAGATTTTTGATTTAAAATGAATTTAAAAGAATTATATCAAGAAATAATATTAGAACACGGCAAGAATCCTAGAAACTTAGGTAAGACTGATAACTTTAATAAAGATGCTAAAGGAAATAATCCATTATGTGGAGATAATGTACATATTTATTTAAAATTAAATGATCAAAGAAAAGTAGAAGACATTTCTTTTGAAGGCAGTGGTTGTGCTATTTCAATGGCATCAGCTTCAATTATGACAGATTTAATGAAAGGTAAGAGTGATAATGAAGCTAAAGAAATTATAGAAGATTTTTTAGGAATGATAAAAGAAAACCCCGAACTTAAATCTAATATATTAAAGGAAGATGATAAAACAAAGTTGATGTGTTTGTCAGGTGTTAAACAATACCCAATGAGAGTAAAATGTGCTACATTATCTTGGCATACATTAGTCTCAGCAATGGAGAATGATGGAAAAGAAATTAGTACAGAAAAATAATATTTTATGGAAATAAAAGATAAAATAATTGAAGAAATAAAAAAAATTTATGACCCTGAGCTCCCAGTGAATATTTATGATCTAGGTCTAATTTACGATGTTCAAGTAAATCAAAAAAAAGCAAAAATAAAAATGACACTAACTACTCCAAATTGTCCTGTAGCTGAAAGCTTACCCAAAGAGGTAAAGGAAGGTGCTATGCAAGTAGAAGAGATAGAGGACGTTGACTTAGAATTGGTATGGGATCCACCTTGGACAAAAGATATGATGTCTGATGCTGCTAAATTGGAGTTGAATTTATAATGAATTCAATAATTAAATTAAGTGACAATGCTGCTTCAAGAATAAAAGAAATAATGTCTAGTGCTGAAAAAAATGCAATAGGAGTGAGAGTTTCTGTAAAGTCTGGAGGATGTGCTGGGATGTCATATGTTATGGAGTACTCAAAAGAGATTAATCCTAATGATGAGGTAATAGAAGATAAAGGCGTTAAAGTTTATATCGATTCAGCTGCAGTTATGTATCTTTTAGGAACAGAAATGGATTATAAGAAAGAGGACTTTTCCTCAACATTTGTTTTTAACAACCCAAATGAAACCGAGCGTTGTGGCTGCGGAGAGTCATTTAAAGTATAGTCCCATTTTGAACATATCAGCATTGCAATAAATGCATAGATAGGATATATTCTATGTATGAACGTTTTTGAATTTAGAAATTTGCTAAATAGTGAAGACAGAAAAGAAAAGAGAAAAAGTTTTATAAGATCTCTTATTAAATCTGTAGAAACTGGAGCAAACGGAACTCAAGATTACATTGTTAAAAGAGGTTCTGGCAAAAATAAAATTGCTAAAACTAGACAGTAATATTTAACAGCTGTAATACATTTCGAACTCAATCGGATGAGGAGTGTGTTCAAAATTATGTATTTCTTCAAATTTTAATGCGATGTAAGCATCTATTTGATCATCGGTAAAAACATTTCCTTCTTTTAAAAAATCTCTATCTTTATCTAAACTTTCCATAGCTTCCCTTAGAGATCCACAAACAGTTGGAATTTTTTTAACTTCATCTTCTGATAATGCATAAAGATCTTTATCGAATGATTTACCTGGATCAATTTTATTTTTAATTCCATCCAAACCAGCCATTAGCATAGCAGCAAAAGTTAAATAAGGGTTACCTGCTGCATCACCAAATCTAATTTCACATCTTGCAGCTTTTTTACTTAAAGTAATAGGAATCCTACATGATGCTGATCTGTTTCTTGCTGAGTAAGCTAATAAAACAGGAGCTTCAAATCCTGGAATTAATCTTTTGTAGCTATTAGTTGTTGCATTTGAAAATGCGTTTATAGCTTTAGCATGTTTTAAAATTCCACCAATATAATGTAATGCAGTTTCGGATAAACCAGCATACTTATCACCAGAAAATAATGCAGTGTCACCTTTCCAAATAGATTGATGCACGTGCATTCCTGAACCGTTATCACCTTTAACAGGTTTAGGCATAAAAGTTGCAGTTTTACCAAATGAATGAGAAACCATATGAACAGCATATTTATACAATTGTAAATTATCTGCTTGATCCACTAAGGTTCCAAAATACATTCCAAGCTCATGTTGACTTGGAGCAACTTCATGGTGATGTTTTTCAACTTTAATACCCATGTCCTTCATTGCTTTCAAATATTCACTTCTCATATCTTGTTCACTATCGACCGGTGGAACTGGGAAGTAACCACCTTTAATTCCTGGTCTATGACCCATGTTTCCATTTTCATATTCTCTTCCAGAATTGTAAGGGCCTTCCTTACTATCAATTTTAAAACCTGTTTCATTCATATCATTTTTAAATCTTACATCATCAAATACGAAAAATTCTGCCTCTGGTCCAAAAAATGCTTTATCTCCAATACCCGAACTTTTTAAGTAAGCTTCAGCTTTTTTAGCTGTTCCTCTTGGATCTCTTTCATAAGGATCTTTTTTAATTGCATCTAAAATATCACAAAAAAGATTCATAGTGTTATGAGACGTAAAAGGATCTACAATTGCTCTTGATAAATCAGGCTTAAGTATCATGTCAGACTCATTAATAGCTTTCCAACCTGCTATAGATGAACCATCAAAAAATATACCTTCATTCAACATTTCATCATCGACCATTTTAGCATCCATGGTTACATGCTGAAGTTTACCTCTTGGATCCGTAAATCTTAAATCTACGTATTCTATGTCTTTATCCTTGATAGTTTTTAATACATCTTTTGCGCTCATGTGATCTCCTTTATAATTCTGGGTCTTGTGATACCAAATAAAGACTGTTAAAGAATGTTCTTTTACTTAATAACACCTATGCATTTTTTACATGAGTGTATAATTAAATGTTAAAAATAACTAACAATTATAAGTTGAATAATGACTTTATTACTCAAAGAGCCTGTCAAAAGAGTTGAAAAATTACTGAAGGAATTTGATCAAAATCAGAGAGTGATTTTACTTGATAGTTCAGCAAGGACAGCTTTAGAAGCTGCTTCATCTTTAGGTTGTGAAGTTGGTTCAATTGTTAAAAGTTTACTTTTTAAAACAGAAAAAAATTATACTCTGTGTCTTGTAGCTGGAGACAAAAAAGCTTCTTTAAATAAAATTAAAAAAATTCTTAATATAAAAGATGCATCTATGGCCTCAGCTGATGATGTAAAAAATGTTACAGGTTTCACAATAGGCGGTGTCTCTCCAATTGGTCATTTAAATGAAACTAGTATTCTAATTGATAGTTCTTTAGAGAGATTTAATTATTTATTCGCTGCAGCAGGCCATCCTAATTGTGTATTCAAAATTAGCTTCAAAGACTTAAATAAAATTACCAAAGGATCAATTAAAGAGTTAATAGAATGAGACAACCAAAATTACTAGATTATATATTATTAGTTTTGTTAGCATTGATCTGGGCTTCAGCTTTTTTTAATATTAAAATTGCTACTTACTCTTTTGGACCAGTGACGATTGCTTTTCTCAGAGTTTTTTTTGGAGCCATACCTGTTTTACTGCTTTGTTATTATAAAGATATTAAGATAGAAGCATTTTCAAAAGATTGGTATTGGTTTGCATTAATAGGATTCATTAATTTAGTAGCTCCTTTTTTCCTCATTGCTTATGGAATTAAATCAGTCCAGAGTAATCTTGCAGCAATTCTTATGTCTACTACACCTCTTAGTTCGACTGTGCTGGGTCATTTTTATACAAAAAATGAAAAATTTAATTTTATAAAAACTTTTGGAATTTTGATTGGTTTCTCCGGCATACTTTATTTATTTTCAGACAACTTATTAATTGATGAAAATAATTTTGTATCAGCACTTTTAATTCTTTTAGGCTCTACATGTTATGTAATTGGTGGAGTTTTAACTTTAAAAATCAGCAAGAAAAAGAATGAAAATGTAACTGGTTCAATTTTAATTTGGGCTACAATTATTCTAATTCCATTGGTAAGTTTTATTGAACAACCTTGGAATGTATCTCCAAGACTGGACTCAACTATTTCTGTAATATATTTAGGACTTGTTTCAACAGGTCTAGCTTGGTTACTTAGATTTAGAGTTTTAGTTAATAATGGATTGATTTTTCAATCTCAAGTTTCCTATTTAATTCCTATTTTTGGTACTATTTTAAGTTACATATTCTTGAAAGAATTGATTACCACTAAAGTATTAATTTCTCTAATAGCAGTTTCAGTTGGTATTTATTTTGTTAGAAAAGCAGACAACAAAAAATTACTTAAGTGATGTAAATGATTTAATATGTGCTGGAGTAGTTTCACAACACCCACCTAAAATTGTAGCTCCAGAGTCTTTAAACTCTTTTACAAACTCTAGCATTTTATTAGGAGATAAATCCTTTCTTTTACCTAAAAACTCATTTGGTTGTAAGAAATCATTTTTATTACTAGTTTTGTTATTATTAGATAATGGTGCAGTTTTTAAATATCCATTTAATTTAAATCCAAATGGAACTCCTAAGCTTTTAATTTCATTTAAATTTAATTTATAATTTTCAGGGGAAACACAAGACAGAATAACACCAAGTAATTTTTGATTTTTTAATTTATCTATTAGTTCTGAAATTTTTTCACCACTAGGTAATTTCGTGCCTTCAGAAATATGTACCCCTATCAAATAAGGTTTATTGAATTCTTCAATACTTTGGGTTGCAACATTTATCTCCTTAATACTGCTCAAAACGTCAAAATAAAAAAAGTCAATGAATGGGTCTATTAATTTTGCTTGATTATAAAAATCATCTTTTATTATGTCTTCGGATCTATCGTCAGCTTTATAAGTCGAATTTTGAGGAGGAAGGCCCCCAGCAATCAAGATATTTGGATAATCATCTTTTGTTTTTTTTGCAATTTCACCTGCTTTAGTATTCAGATACTTAAATTTATGCTCAACTTTATTTTCTACTAATCTAATTCTTCTAGTTGCGAATGTATTTGTAACGATAACCTCTGCTCCTGCTTTGATATAATCTAAATGGGCATTTAGTAAAAGATCATGATAATTTTCATCTAAAAGTGCACTAGCGCTCCATAAGGTTCCCTTAGGCTTCATCCCTCTGCTAAGAAGTTCTTGACCCATTCCACCATCTAATATTCTTGTTGTTTTAAAAAAATTTTTATCCATATAAAAAATATTAATAATTAAAATTGTAAACACAATATATGGTATTTTACAATTATAGGTAGAAAATAATAATTAATAAAAATAGTAACTCTAAACAATATCTAGTTAAATAACTAATGGCTATTAAAAGAAAAAAAATAGCAAAACAAAAGACCAAAAATAAAAAATTAAAATTGGTCAAATCATCTAGAAAAAAAATAAAAACGAAAAAAAAAGTTGCAAAAAAAACTGCGACTAAGAAACGTTTAAAAAGATCTAGAAAAAACAATAACATAAAGTCAACTAACAATAAAAAGAGGAGAAAAAAAATGAGTGCAGAAGCAATGAAAGTATCATCTGTTTTAGATACCTCTCATTTAAAGGTAAAATTTCCATTCAAATCGAAGTATGGAAACTACATAAATGGAAAATTTGTAGAACCTTTATCAGGCAAGTATTTTGATAATCCTAGCCCGATTTCAAATGAGACTATCTGTTCAGTTGCAAGATCAAATGATAAAGATGTGGAGGCAGCATTAGATGCAGCTCACGCAGCTTTTACAACATGGGGAAAAACTGACATCACTACAAGATCAAATATAATGATGAAAATAGCTGATGTTCTTGAAAAAAATCTAAATTTATTAGCTACAGCTGAGTGTTTAGATAATGGAAAACCTATAAGAGAGTGTATGGCAGCAGATTTACCATTGGTAATTGACCACTGGAGATATTTTGCTGGAGTAATAAGAGCTGAAGAAGGTTCTGTTGCTGAGATTAGTAATTCTCAATACTCTTACAATATACCTGAACCATTAGGTGTAGTTGCACAGATTGTTCCATGGAATTTTCCATTATTAATGGCAACATGGAAATTAGCTCCAGCTTTAGCTGCAGGTAATTGCTCTGTTTTAAAACCAGCAGAACAAACACCAGCTTCAATTATGGTTATGATGGAACTGATTGGTGATTTATTGCCTCCAGGAGTTGTAAACATAGTAAGCGGTTTTGGATTAGAAGCAGGTAAACCTTTAGCATCTTCAAAAAGAATTGCTAAAGTTGCTTTTACTGGTGAAACTTCTACTGGAAGATTAATCATGCAGTATGCTGCTCAAAACATTATTCCTATCACATTGGAATTAGGTGGAAAATCTCCAAATATATTCTTTGAAGATATCATGGAAAAAGATGATGACTTCTTAGATAAATGTGTTGAAGGTTTTGTAATGTTTAATCTAAACCAAGGTGAGGTATGTACTTGTCCAAGTAGAGCATTAGTTCAAGAGTCTATCTATGATAAATTTATGGAGAAATGCATTGCTCGAACTAAAGCAGTTGTTCAGGATAATCCACTGAAAATGGAAACCATGATTGGAGCCCAAGCTTCAGTTGAGCAGATGGAAAAGATTAAATCTTATCTTGATCTTGGTAAAAAAGAAGGTGCAAAAGTTCTTGCAGGTGGTGCTGTTGGTAAACTTAATAGTGGATTGGAAAAAGGAAATTATATCCAGCCTACAATTTTTGAAACCAACAACAAATCTCGTATTTCTCAAGAAGAAATATTTGGCCCTGTAGTATCTGTAATTAAATTTAAAGATGAGGCAGAAGCATTAGAAATTGCTAATGACACTCTTTATGGTTTAGGTGCAGGTGTTTGGACTAGAAATGGTAATATTGCTTACAGAATGGGTAGAGCAATACAAGCAGGAATTGTGTGGACTAATTGTTATCACGCATATCCAGCTCACTCACCATTTGGTGGTTACAAACAATCAGGAGTTGGAAGAGAGACTCATAAAATGATGCTTAGTCATTATAGACAGAATAAGAACTTACACGTGTCTTATGCTGAAAAGAAATTAGGCTTCTTTTAAACAAATAATATATACTGGTCCATGATTCGTAATCATGGGCCAGAGATTAAAAATGAAAGTATCAGCAACTCACTCAGCACTAAATTTATTATCAGAACTCCAAGAAAGATATGGAGAAAAATTAATGTTTCATCAATCTGGAGGATGTTGTGATGGAAGTGCGCCAATGTGTTTTCAAGAGGGTGAATTTCCTTTAGGAGATAATGATATAAAATTAGGGGAAATTGGTGGTGTTCCTTTTTATATGAATGCTGACCAATACGAAAAATGGAAACACACAGATCTCACAATTGATGCAGTCAAGGGCATTGGTGGAATGTTTTCTTTAGACAACGGTACAGGACGAAGATTTTTAACAAAATCTGAAATATGTCTCATAGTAGACAACGATAATCCAAATCATTAAATAAAAATCAAAATCCTAATAGTCATGTCAGTTTTTTTAAGTTCTCAAAAAATAATTAAGGATTGGATTGATTACAATAATCATATGAATGTTTCTTATTATCTTTTGATATTTGATAAATTTGGGGCAGATGTTTTAAATGATACTTTTAAAATGGGTGAACACTCAGCAAAAACTACTGGAAAAAGTACAATGATTGTAGAAACCAATATTACTTATAATCAAGAATTAAAAATTGATGATGTTGTTGATGTAAATTTAGTTTACTTCGATCATGATAAAAAAAGACTTCAGTACAAAATGGAAATAATCCACAAAGAAAAGAAATTTTTAGCATCAACCATTGAGGTGCTTGCATTGTATGTTGACCTTAATACAAGAAAAGTTGCTGAATTTGAGAGTGAAAAAATCCAAATAATGGATGATTACATTAAAAGTAATTTAGAAAACTTTGACAATAAAGATTTAAAATTTTCTTCAAAACTAAAAAAATAAAATAATTTACTTCCAGCCCGCGTACTGGAAGTATAAATTAATTATTGTCCTGGTGCTTTGTATTGACCAGAAGCAACTTCGCTTGCTTTAGTTGTTGCTTTAGTAAAATCTATTGCCTCTAGCATAGTTAAGTTTTTAACTGCACCTGATGCTTCTACTACAAGTTTCACAGCTGCAAAGTCTTCGAAACTGTTTAACTCATTCACAACTACAAAGTCATAAGATCCTCTAACAATATCCATACTATGCATTGTACCACCCATAGCTTTTGTCAATTGTTCCACAACTGCTTTTCTATCAGTTTTTGGGTCTTTTAAAAAACCCTGAAATGCTTTTTCAGTGTAGTTTCCCATTATGTATGCTTTCATACAACTCCTTTTGTTTTATTTTTAAAATACCATTGTAACAATTTTTTTTAATGTGTAAAAATTACATAGTGGACACAACCAGAGGTAATGTTAAGTTAGAATTATGTACGAAAAATTTGGTCAATTCATTGATGGAAAATGGCAACAATCATCTGACAATGGAACCTATGAGGTAATAAATCCTGCTACTGAAGAAGTGATTGGTAAGGCTTCTAAGGCTACTCCCCAAGATGTTGATAGAGCGTTAAATTCTGCAAAAAAAGGATTAGAGGTTTGGAGGAAAACTGCTCCTTGGCAAAGATCTTATATAATCAGACGAATTGCTGACAAGATGAGAGAAAAACAAGATGTACTTGCTAAGTGGATGACTTTAGAAGTTGGCAAACCATTAGCAGAAGCAAAAGGAGAGATTAATGGTGCTGCAGATATTTTTGAATGGAATGCAGAAGAAACAAAAAGAATTTTTGGTCAAACTGTTGAAAGTAGATTTGAAGACACAAGAGTTCATGTTTACTATCAACCAGTAGGAGTGGTAGCAGCATTATCTCCTTGGAATTTTCCTGCAGTATTATCTGCTAGAAAAATAGCAACTGCTTTAGCGGCAGGTTGTTCTGTAATCATAAAACCAGATGTTATTACTCCAGGGGTTGTTATGGAAATGGTAGATATTTGTAATGAATGTGGAGTTCCCCCAGGTGTTGTAAATTTATTGTCAGGAGATCCTCCGAGTATTGCTCAACAATTAATTGCTTCAGATATAATTAAAAAAATATCTATAACTGGTTCCTCAAGAGTAGGAAAATTAATATTAAAACAAGCTGCTGATAAAGTTCAGAGAGTAACTATGGAGTTAAGTGGCCACTCACCTTTTATAGTATTTAAGGATGCAGATATAAAAAAAGCTACAGATATGGCAATTGCAGCAAAATTTAGAAATAATGGTCAAGTATGTATATCTCCAAATAGATTTTATATCCAAGAAGAAAAAAAAGATGAATTTGTTAATTTATTTGTAGAAAAAACAAAAAAATTAAAAATTGGCAATGGTATGGATCCAGATACCCAACTAGGACCCTTAACAACTCAAAAGAGATTGAATGAGATTGAAGCTCTAGTTGAAAAAACCAAAAAAGAAGGAGCTAAGGTTTTACTTGGTGGGAAAAGACCAGCAGGCTTTAACAAAGGATTTTTTTATGAACCAACAGTATTTGATGATGTTAAAGATAATTTTACCATAATGAAAGAAGAACCTTTTGGACCATTAGTTCCAATGCTCTCTTTTAAATCTTTTGATGAAGTTATTGAAAGAGCTAATAATCATGAACTTGGATTAAGTAGTTATGTTTGTACAAACTCTATGGAAACAGCTCATTTAGCTTCAGAACAATTGGAAACTGGAACAGTAGGAGTAAATACTGGTTTCATAGCTATTGCTGAAGCTCCTTTTGGTGGAATTAAACAAAGTGGATACGGTAGAGAAGGTGGTTCTATGGCTATAAAGGATTATTTGAATGTGAAATATACTCACATGGGTATTAAAGGTTAATTAACTACTCCACAATTTTAAAATCAGATTTATATTTTTCATTTATAGAAATCCCTAGTCCTGGAGTATTATCATCTAAATTAATAAAACCATTTTTGGGTTCAGGTTCCCCTTTAAATAAATAATAAAACAACTCATTTCCTATCTCAACTTGGTGAACAGGAAAAAATTCTGAAAAAGGACAGTTGTTATGCGCCATTGTTAAATGATAGTTATGCATCTGACCTGCATGAGGAATTACAGGCACGCCATACTTTTCTGCTAAAGTATTTATTTTATGTCCAGGTGTTATACCTCCAACTCTATTTGCATCATATTGAATAAAACTGACTGCTTTAAGTTCTAATAAATGTTTAAAGCCCAAATAACTGAACTCATGCTCACCTCCTGCAATAGGAACATCTCCCATAGCATTTAATTCTGCATATCCAGGAATATCATCAGGTATTACTGGCTCTTCTAACCATTTTGGTTTGAATTTTATTAGCTCAGGTATTATTTTTTTTGAATATTCTAGATCCCATCCCATATAAGCTTCAAGCATAAGATCAGTTTCATATCCAACCACTTCTCTAACAGCATTTACTAATTCAATATTTTTTTTTATTCCTTCCGCACCGTCTTTAGGTCCCCAACCAAAGCGCATTTTAAACATTTTAAAACCTTCATTTAAATATTTTTCAGCTTCTATTTGTAAATCTTTTATTGGTTGGCTATATAATTTTGAGGCATACACTGGAATCTTATCTTTGGTTCTACCTCCGAGCAATTCAAATACTGGTTTTTTTTTTAATTTACCCATTAAGTCCCAAATTCCAAGATCGATTGCTGAAATTCCAATCATTCCGATTCCTTTTCTTCCCCAGGCCATAGTGCTTCTATACATTTTGTCCCATAAATAATCATAATCAAAAGGGTCTTCACCAATTACTAAATCTTTTAAATAACAATCAATTGCTTTTTTTGTTACTTCTGGTGCGAGCGCGGCATTACCTAAGCCTACTGTTCCGTCATCAGCTATAACTTCGCATACCATCCATTGATGAAATCTAAATGATTTCATCTTATCTCCAGACTCTCTAAGAGCATCAGTTGGGTTTGTACAAAAATTTTGAGCTGGTGGAACTATTTCACCTGTCCATTTATAAATGGAAGTTTTAATGTCTTTAATTTTTGTCATTGTTTAGATTTATTTTCTGCCATCGTTAGTGCTATCTTAAATGATTGCAAGGTAGGTTCTAAGTTTGCTTTATTTTTTCCTGCAATATCAAAAGCAGTACCATGAGCTGGTGTAGTAATAGGTAGTGGCAAACCACCTTGAACGGTAACACCTCTATCAAAACCAAACGCTTTGAGTCCAGATTGTAGTGCATCGTGATACATGCCAACTATACAATCATGATTTTTATTTTTATAAGCTGTAATAAAAGAAGTATCACATGGCAAAGGACCATCTGCATTAATACCTTGTTTTTTTGCCTCTTCTATTGCTGGAATTATTTCATTTTTTTCTTCAATACCAAACTCTGCATGAGGATTTAAAGCTTGTACAGCTACACGAGGATTTTTAATTCCATTAAGTTTCATTGCATTATTTATAAGTTTTATTGGTTTAATAATGTTTTCTTTCTTAACATGATCAGGTACCTCTCTAATAGGTATGTGCGAAGTTACTCTAGCAGTCCAAAAGTTGTCTACAACATTAAATTCACAGAAAAAATTTTTTACATCTAATTTTTCAGCCATCAAATGAAGTTCATCAGAATGAGTATTTCCGCCCAACTTCATACTTGTCTTATTAAATGGGCCAAAGTTAATAGCATCTATTTTATTTTGTTTCGCAAGATCTAATGCTAAGTTAAGAGCCTCTAGAACACTTTCTCCTGACTCTTTTGAGCATTCAGATAAATTATATTTATGATTTTTACCTTTTGAGATATCTAAAAAAAATTTATTTCCTTCATCAAAATTTATCTGTTCAAATTTTTCAACAAATTTTAAATCTTGTGATTTTCCAGAAATCTTATTTCCTTCTTCTAAAATTTTTTTTTCACCAATTAAAACTATGTTTGCTTTGTTAGTAATTTCTTCACATAGTAACTTTGAGACCAATTCGGGTCCAATACCTGATGGATCACCTAATAATATAGCAATTTTAATTTTATTTTTACTCATTTTGTTCTTAAACTTTGTAACAGATTATGCTTAAATATTTAATTATAAATTAACCAAAGAGGGAAATAATGAAAAAAAGTTTTAAACTTTTCTTAGCCGCTGCATTCTTTGTGACTGAATTTTTTGTTATAGCAATACCTTTAATGACTGTATCTGCAAGAGCAGATGGTGCTATACAAGCAATTACTCACGCTGGATTTGGTGGTGGTACTGACGTTACTACTAGAATGATGCTTTTAAGAGCAAGAAGAGTTCTTAAACAAGACATGCAATTAGTTAACAAAAAAGGTGGTGGTGGAGCTGTTTCTATGGATTATATGATGAGCTTACCAGCTGATGGTCAACACACTCTAACATGGACTACTGGTCATGCTGTTTCTATGGCCTTAGGAAAAACTAAGGTTAAAATTAGCGACATGCAACCTCTAGCTAGAGGTACTGATGACCCACAATTATTTGTTGTTAACTGTAAATCTGACATCAAAGATGCTAAAAAATTTATTAGCGTTCAAAAATCAAAATCACTTAAATACGGAACAACTCACGTTGGTGGTATTGATGATGTTAGTGCAATTGCTTTCACAAAAAAAGGTGGATTAAAAGATCCAACTATTGTTGCCTACAAAGGTGTAGCACCAATTAAAACAAACTTAGTCAAAGGAGATATTGATGTAGGTGTTTTAAATTTAGGTGAAGCATTGACAGAAATTAATGACGGAACTTTATGTGTTTCTGTTGTATTAGCAAATAATAGAATGGCTAAAATTGGAGATTCTCCAACAGCAAAAGAATTAGGTATACCTGTTTCTTTATCTACTGTTAGAGGATTTGTAACTAAAAAAGGAGCTCCAGCTGCAAGAGTAAAAGAATTAGAAGCTGGAATGATGAAAGCTATGAGTCACAACTATTACAAAAATTTCTTAACTGAAATTGGACTTGATGACTCAAGTGTAGTTGGTGCTGATGAATGGGGTAAGCAAATGGAAGAAATGCTTACTGAAATGACTGCACAGCTTAAAGCTTTAGGTTACATAAAGTAATCAAAAAAATAAGTACATTTAAAATGAGTAATGTACAAAAGCAAAAAAGGGCAAACAAAAGTTTGCCCTTTTTTTTTAAAGACGAATTTAAAGTTTCTTTTACAATAATTCTCGTTTCTACTATTTTACTAATTAGCACTTTTACTTTTGATATTGTACCACCAATTCTCAATAGAGGTATACAGCCAGCTACCTTTCCAAAAGGATTATTGCTTTTAATAATTGGTTTAACTTTAATAGTTTTTTATTTATCTATTAAAAAGCCTTGGAAAATTGAAAAAAAATTACCTAAAACTTTTTTCTTAACTTTGTTTAGTTTTATATTATTTGTTATTGTTTCAAAAACACTAGACTTTTTTTTAGCGATATCATTATTATCAATTTTTGTTTCTTATTGTTGGGGTGAAAGAAGATTATTTTATTTGATATTAGTGAGTATAATTTTTCCAATAATTGTTTTTATTTTTTTTGAAACAATTTTGGGTTTAAGATTTCCCCCAGGTATAATTACTAATATTTATTATCAAGTTTAAAATGGAAAATCTTTCTTTAATGTTTGCACCGTTAATGAGTTCAAAATTAATGATTGTTTTAGTTTTTGGAACATTATTTGGTTTGATACTTGGAGTATTACCTGGTCTTGGGCCAACTACAGGTGGTGCATTAATTTTACCTTTTACTATGACCTTGGACCCTTTATCAGCGATTGTTTTATTAACAGCAATTTATTGTTCAGCTACTTATGGTGGAGCGATTACAGCAGTCCTGATCAATACTCCAGGAACACCAGCGGCGGCTGCAACTTGTCTTGATGGTTATCCACTTGCTCAAAAAGGAGAAGCTGGAAGAGCTTTAGGCATGGCAACAGTATCTAGTACCATTGGAGGTATCTTTAGTGTGGTCGTTTTAGTTTTTTTTGCACCTTTACTTGCACAGCTTGCTTATGAGTTTGGACAGCCTGAATATTTTGCTTTAGCAATTTTTGGTTTAACTATGCTCGCATCTATTGGTGAAGGAAGCCCAATTAAGAACTTAATAGCTGGAGCATTTGGAATATTGATATCTACAATTGGTAAAGATTTTATGACTTCAATTGAAAGATTTACTTATGGAATTAATGAATTGTCAGAAGGAATAGGTTTTATTCCTGTAGTTGTGGGATTGTTTGCAATAAGTGAAATGTTAACTCAGTCAACTTTATTGGATCAAGTTTTTAAAAGAGTAGCTTTAAAAGCAGTAAAACTTCCATCACTATTGGATTATAAAAAAACTTGGAAAACCATATTAAGATCTTCAGGAATTGGATCTTTTATTGGAGTATTACCAGCAGAAGGAGGAACAGTTGCATCTCTTATAGGATATTCTGAAGCAAAAAGATGGTCTAAAAATCCTGAGGAATTTGGAAAAGGTTCAGTAGAAGGGATAGCAGGCGCTGAAGCAGCAAATAACGCAGCTACGGGTGGTGCTATGGTTCCTACTTTAGCATTAGGTATCCCCGGAAGTGCTACGACAGCTGTAATTTTGACTGGATTAATAATACACGGGGTTAGACCTGGACCTGATCTATTCAGAGAGCAACCAGAATTTTTATATGGTATCTTTGGGTCAATGTTGATTGCAAATATTTTATTTTTTATATTTGGTTTTTTTGGAGCCAAAATATTTGCTCGAATTACTTTAGTACCAAATAAATTACTTTGGCCTATGATTTTTGCAGTTTCTGTGTGTGGAACTTATTCACTAAGTCAATCAATGTTAGATGTATGGATAATGTTATTCTTTGGAGTAATTGGTTTTTTTATGAGACGTTATGGTTTTTCAGTAGTTCCTGTAATAATAGGTTTAATTTTAGGAGAATTAGTTGAAGGTACCTTAAGACAATCTTTGGTAATATTTGAGGGTAATTGGTTATTGTTTTTGACTAGACCAATAGTTGTTACGTTTTTCATTTTATCTTTTATTGCATTAATTTTTCCATTATTAAGAAAGAAAAAAGTATGAATAAATATAATTTAACAAATAAAGTTGCGATAGTAACTGGTGGTGCTCAAGGCTTTGGTTTAGCTATTACAAAAAGAATTATTCAATCAGGTGGTAAAGTTGTAATTTGGGATATAGATAAAGATGAGGCTGAAAAAGCTAAAAAAGAAATTAATTCTGAAAATTTTAGTTATCAAATAGTCGATGTAACAGATTTTAAAATTGTAAAAAAATCAGTTGATGAACTCGAGGAAAAATTGGGTCAAATAGATATATTTGTGAATAACGCAGGGATGACAGGGATGAATGCTAAAGTGTGGGATTATCCTTTAGATGAATGGCAGAAAGTGATCGAATTGAATTTGAATTCAACATTTTATTGTTGCAAAGCTATTGTTCCACACATGATTAAAAATAATTACGGAAGAATTGTTAATATAGCTTCTATTGCTGGAAAAGAAGGCAACCCAAACGCTAGTGCTTATAGTACATCTAAAGCTGGTGTAATAGGATTAACAAAATCTTTAGGTAAAGAGCTTGCTGATAAAAATATCGCTGTTAATTGCGTAACACCTGCAGCAGCAAAAACGAGAATTTTTGACCAGATGACAGATGAACATATTAATTATATGCTATCCAAGATACCAAGAAATAGATTTGCAAAAATAGAAGAGCTGGCCTCTTTAGTTTGTTGGTTGGTAAGTGATGAAAACTCTTTTAGCACTGCAGGAGTTTTTGACTTAAGTGGTGGAAGAGCAACTTATTAATAAAAGGAGAAAAAATGAAGTTATGTAGAATAGGTGAAATTGGAAAAGAAAAACCAGCCATTATAGATAAGGATAATAATTATCGAGATTTATCATCATTAATTACTGATTTTAATCCTGAAACATTAAACTTTGATACGATTGATAAAATAAATAAAACTGATATTTCAAGTTTACCTAAACTAGAATCTAATACAAGAATCGGAGCCTGTGTTTCAAATCCATCAAAGTTTATTGGAATAGGATTAAATTTTAAAGATCATGCAGAAGAACAAAATTTACCAATACCAAAAGAACCAATTATATTTTCTAAATTTACTAGTTGTATAACTGGACCCAATGATCCAATTATAGTTCCAAAAGGTTCCAATCATACAGATTGGGAAGTGGAGTTAGGTTTTGTAATTGGGAAAAAAGCAATTAATGTTAGTGTAGAATCTGCTTTAGACCATGTGTTAGGATTTTTTTTGGTGAACGATGTTAGTGAGAGAGACTTTCAAAAAAATAAAGGTTTAACCTGGGATAAAGGAAAAGGTTTTGATACTTTTGGCCCTATAGGCCCTTATATAGTTACAAAGGATGAACTACCAAACTTTCAAAAACTTAATATGTTTTTAGATGTTGATGGCAAAAGAATGCAAACAGGAAATACAGAACAAATGATATTTGATATTAAAACTTTAGTTTCTTATATGAGTTCCTGTATGAGTTTGCATCCTGGAGATATTTGCTGTACTGGAACTCCACCAGGAGTCGGAGAAAACATGTCACCCCCACATTTTTTGAAGGGTGGAGAAGAAGTTGTTTTAGGTGTTGATAATCTTGGAACACAAAAACATAAAGTTTTCCCATATAAAGAATAAAATATTTTAAATTAAATTTAATGTTTGAAATAATTATTGCCTTTGGAGCTGGTTTAGTAAGCTTTCTATCCCCATGTGTCTTACCATTAATACCAGGATATATATCTTATATTTCAGGAAGCTCTATAAATGAATTAATTGAAAAAAAAAATATTAATCTAATACCAATAATATTATTTACTGTTGGCTTTTCCATTGTCTTTATAATTTTTGGGGCAGCATCTACTTTCTTAGGCCAAGTATTGCTTCAAAACTCTAATGAACTTCGAATAGCAGCTGGATTAGTAATAATTCTCTTTTCACTTCACATTATTGGGATCATAAATTTAAAATTTTTAAATTATGAAAAAAGAATTGAAACTAAAACAAATAAAAATTTTTATAGTCCAATTTTAATTGGTATGGCATTTGCTTTTGGATGGACACCTTGTATAGGTCCAATATTAGGATCAATTTTAGTTTTAGCAGCCACTGAGGAAAACATAATAAAAGGAATTTTACTTTTATTCTTTTATTCTTTTGGTTTAGCAATACCATTTATTTTATCAGGTTATTTAATGCAGAAATTTTTGATATTTTCAAAAAATTTCAAAAGAAATATTAATTTAGTATCTAAAATTGGGGGAATAATTCTTTTAATTACTGGTATTTTGATATTAACTAATCAACTGCAAGGTTTAGGATTTTATTTATTAAATATTTTTCCATTCTTACAAAACTTTGGATAATAAATTATGAAGATTTATCAAATAGACTCTAGTGCAAGAAAAGAAGGTTCGACATCAAGAGCTTTAGCTAAAAAATTATTGAATAAGATAAAAAAACCAGAAGATGAAATTATCTATAGAGATTTAGATAATGAAATGGTTTTTGTTTCTGGTTTAACCGAGTCAGGTATGAAAATTGATAAAAAAGACCAAACAGAACATCATAAAAAAATGTTTGAGTTATCAGATACATTAGTTAAAGAGCTAAAAGAAAGTGATATTATAATAATATCAGCCCCAATTTACAATTATGGTCCTCCTGCTACTCTAAAAGCTTGGTCAGATTTAGCTGCACGAATAGGAGAAACCTTTAGATTTAAACCTAATGGTAGAAGAGAGGGTCTTCTTAAGAATAAAAAAGCATATTTAGTAATTACCTCAGGAGGAACAAAACTTAATAGTGAAGAAGATTTTTTAACACCATGGTTAAAATTTATTCTTAATTTTTTTGGAATTGATCAAGTAGAAATTATTAGCGCTGATCAAATGGCTTTGGACTATGAAAAATCTATAAGAGAAGCTGAAGCTCAAATAGATAAGATAAAAGTTTAGTGAATAATTCAATCAAAACAGACGATGTAATTTTTAATTTTTTTAAACAAATTTGTGATGAAAAAGATGATGTTAAATGTGTCGAACTTGGAAATAGTTGGATTAATGCTATGGAAACTAATTTGACTAATATGGAAGCCAACTTAGATGAAAAAGATAAAGCTAAACATAAAAAAGATATTCAAAATAATCGTAATCACTTAAACAGTCTTAAAGGTAAAAACTCATCCGAATGGCGGGAATACGCCACTAAGTGTATGGTTGAAATAATGGATAATAAAGTATAAACCAATATTAAAGGGGTGTCATAACAGACTGAGATTAAACCCTAAGAACCTGTCCGGTAATTCAGAAAGGGAGAACAATGGATAAATCATTTTTTATAAGTCAATCAACATCATTAACATTAGTAATTGTTATAAGTTTATTATTTGTTTTTTTAGGTCTTTATAATTCAAAAAAATACCGAGGATTGAATAACTATTTAATTGCTAATAGAAATATTGGATTATTTTCTTTAACAACAAGTCTAACTGCTTCAGCTTTAGGAGCATGGATTTTATTTGGCCCTGCATCTGCTTCAACATGGGGAGGAATGGGAGCTATAATAGGATATTCATTAGGTACAGCCTTTCCAATGTTTTTTTTAATATACCTTGGTAAAAAAATTAGAAAAGAATTCCCTAAAGGATCTTCACTAATTGAGTTTACAAGAAAAAAGTTTGGAAAAAGTCTATTTAAACTTATTTTGCTAATGACTATTTTTTATATGTTCATTTTTTTATGTGCTGAAGTTACTGCAGTGGCTGTCCTAATTAATTATATTTCAGGTACTGAACTTTGGATAACTGCTTTAATCGTATTATTGTCTACACTTGCTTATACTCTATATGGAGGTTTAAGAGCATCAATATTTACTGACAATATACAAATGGTTGTTATTGGAGTTTTATTACTGATTTCAGTATCATACATTACATCTTTTACAGGATCTGAATTTTCTTTTGATTTTATAAAAAAAAAAAATCCTCAACTTTTAAGCCCATCTTACTTACCTAGTTATACGGCTGGTTTAACTTTTTTTATTGCAGTAGCTGCCACAAACTTATTTCACCAAGGAAATTGGCAAAGAGTATATGCTGCAAAAAATTATGAAACTTTAAAAAAAAGTTTAATTATATCTTTTTTTATAATTATACCTGTAGTTTTTTATATGGGGTTTACAGGAATGGTTGCTTTCTCCATAGATCCAACTACTAGACCAGATCTTGGTTTTTTTACATTGTTACTTAAAGAACAAACGGAATTACTTTCTATTGTTGTGATTATATTAGGTTTGGCATTAACTATCTCTACTGTAGATACTTTGGTAAATGCAATATCAAGTTTGATTGTTGTAGATGGTAAAGCAACATTTAATTTAGAAAAAAAAACAAATTACCTAAACGTTTCTAAATATATAATTTTGTTTTTATCTCTAATTTCTTTTATCGTTGCTTCCAAAGGATTTGATATTTTATATCTATTTTTATTAGCTGATTTATTCTGTTGTGCTTTTGTCTTAACGGTTTTCTACAGTTTCTATAATAAAAATATTAATGAAAAGACTGCCTATGTATCAATTATTATTGGATTAATAGGAGGTTTTTTAATGTTTCCTGCTCCTGATTTTTCCAAAAGCTTATTAGTTGGAATCCTTTTACCAAAAGAATTATTCACACCTATTGTGTCACAGTCTTTGTTATTCTTATCTTTTGTAATTGCAACTTTTTTACCATTAATAGTTTTTAAAGTTAAAAAGTTTTAATATTAGTCGATTGTATTAGGAGAATTAATGTCTATATATCTGATTCAATGTCAGATAACCAAATAGTAATTAATGATCTCTCAAAAGTATATGATAATGGTTTTGATGCACTTAAAAAAGTTAGTCTTAAAGTTAAACAAGGTGAAATTCTTGCGATGCTTGGACCAAATGGTGCAGGTAAGACAACTTTAATTAGTATAATTTGTGGGATTGTTACCCCCTCATCTGGCACTGTTTCAGTTGATGGATTTGATATAATTAAAAATTATCGTGAAACAAGATCTAGAATAGGAATGGTTCCCCAGGAATTAAATTTAGAGTCCTTTGAAACAGTTTTCGATACAGTGTCATATTCTAGAGGTTTATATGGCAAATCACCTAAACCAGAACATATAGAAAAGATTTTAAAAGACTTAAGCTTATGGGATAAAAAAGATCAAAGATTAAGACAATTGTCTGGTGGAATGAAAAGAAGAGTTTTAATTGCTAAAGCCTTATCTCATGAACCAAAAATATTATTTTTAGATGAGCC
>ERZ802822.673-NODE-673-length-23249-cov-12.908812_pt1 | contig 23249 bp, 22 predicted proteins | sample MGYA00345649_ERZ802822 | MGnify/ENA primary metagenome ERZ802822 (study PRJEB30503, sample SAMEA104212359) | marine metagenome | biome: Westerlies Biome; feature: [SRF] surface water layer (ENVO:00010504) within the epipelagic zone...; material: water...
TGCGGCCTGGCAAAAACTCCCAGAACTTGAGCCTCTAAGCACCGTTAAGGATCTAAGGGCCATTCATGGAGAACTGGATGGAGAAACACTGTTTATTGGCAATGAGCTGTACCAATGCCGAGGTTTTCGCAAAATCCATCTCGAAATCGCGAAACTCGGTAACGGCTTGCAGATTCTTCATTGCGTTTGGTTTCCTGATCCGCGCTTCGACTTACCGATTTTTGGTGCCGACATCGTTGCAGGTCCTGCGGGCATATCGGCCGCGATTGTCGATCTATCCCCTACATCGAGTCAGTTGCCAGATCCAATTTTAGAAAACCTAGAGGCGATCGAAATTCCGGCGTTTCGACAGGTCCGGGACCTTCCCGGCTGGGGGACAATCTTTTCAAGCAAGGTGTGTTTTATCCGGCCTGATGGGGTTGAGGAAGAGGATTTGTTTAATCAAGTTGTATCGGATTACCTCAAGGTTCTCTCCGATTGCACAGCTCAGGCGATTCCCGAATCGCGTACGGCTGTTTCTACGATCAACCGGTACGAGGGCCAACTGAATTATTGCCTTCAACAGAAGCGCAACGACAAGACCCGCCGGGTGCTCGAGAAAGCGTTCGATCCCGAATGGGCCGATCGTTACATCGAGCTTCTGCTGTTTGATAATCCGCCAACTCCTTAATGCCCCAGATTCCTCGTCCGCTGATCGCAGCCACCGCTGTCGCTGTTGCGGCAGGGGGTTGGTTTCTTTTGCGTCCAAAGGCCTCAGAGCTACAAAGCACACCAGTTGTCCCCGTCCAGGTATTGCCAGCGAAAGCAGAAGCGGTGGCGGCTCTCGGTCAATTGGAGCCCGCTGGCGATATTCGCAGTCTTGCGGCACCCACCGCAGGAATCGCGGGAACTCCACGAATTGCAGCCCTTCATGTGAAAGAAGGTGCGGTGATTCAACGCGGTGAGGTGTTAGCCACCTTTGATCACCGTCAGGGACTCTTGGCAGAACTCGATGAAATAAACGCAAAATTACAAAGTCTTCAGAAGCAAATTGCTTTGCAAACTGTTGAGGTTCGTCGGTTTCAAAAAGCGGCTGAGTGGGGAGCTGCTGAACAGGTGTTGGTGGATAACAAGCGGGAAGAGCTGATTCGGATGCAGGGTCAGCGCTTAGAGGCTTTGGCCATTCAAAAGGGTTTGCAATTCGATCTTGCTTTGAGCCAACTCACCTCGCCCATCGATGGTTTGGTGCTTGAAATTCATGCCCGTGAGGGAGAACGCCCTGGCAGCGATGGGGTGATGGACGTTGGGGCAAGCCAAAAGATGGAAGCCAAAATTGAGGTCTATGAGTCGGATGTTGCAAGAATCCGCTTGGGGCAGATCGTGCGTTTAACCAGTGAAAATGGTGGTTTCAAAGGCGATTTGAACGGAAGCGTGATTCGGATCAGCCCCCAGATTGAGCAGCGTGCTGTGCTGTCGACGGATCCCACAGGCGATGCGGATGCCCGGGTGGTGCAAGTTGATGTTGCTTTGGATCCTGCTGATGCCAAAAAGGTCATGCGCTTGGCAGGTTTGAAGGTGATTGCCCGTTTCCAGCCCAACTCATGAAGTCGCCCTGGCAGGGACGCCGAATTCCACTCTCGTGGATGTTGCTCACCCGACAACCAGTGCGGTTGTTGGTTGCTCTCGCTGGCATCAGTTTCGCCGGGATTCTGATGTTTATGCAGCTCGGTTTTCGAGATGGCTTATTCGATGCCAGTGTCACGGTTCACCGGCTGTTTGATGCCGACTTGGTTCTGATCAGTCCCCGCTCGGCGAGCTCGGTGCGGATGGCGGGATTTCCGCGTCGGCGCCTCATTCAAACCTTGGCTGATCCATCGGTTGAAGGCGTTACCCCCGTTCATTGGGGTCTGATGTTGTGGCGCAATCCTGAAACCCGTCGCAATCGGGCCATCCTTGCCCTGGGTTTCAATCCCGATGATCCGTTCTTCTTGGACCCTGGACTGGCGGAACAAACCGGGGTGTTGAAGCAGAAAGGCCGAATTTTGTTCGATCAGTTGTCGCGTCCTGAATTTGGTCCGATTGCCGATTGGTACAACGACGGCAGAGTTGTGGAAACAGAAATAGCCGGCAATCGCGTCCGCGTGGAGGGGTTGGTGAGTTTGGGCACCAGCTTCGGAGCTGATGGCAATTTGCTCACCAGTACCGAAACGTTTTTGGACTTGATGCCTCAGAAATCCCCCGGCGGGATTGAGGTGGGCTTGATTCGTTTGCAGCCTGGAACCGATCCGGACCTCGCTGTGGCGCGTCTTCAGCAGCGCCTACCCGGCGACGTCACGGTGTTAACGAAACAAGGTTTTATTGATTTCGAGCAGAACTACTGGAAAAGCAGCACCTCCATTGGCTTCATTTTCACCCTCGGGGCTGCCATGGGCTTTGTGGTGGGTTGTGTGATCGTTTATCAGGTGTTGTACACGGATGTGAGTGATCATCTGCCGGAATACGCCACTTTGATGGCCATGGGATATCGCATCAGTCACTTGCTTGGCGTTGTGATGCGAGAAGGTTTTTATCTGGCGGCCCTTGGTTATGTGCCTGCATATCTCGCTGGACAAGGGCTGTATTGGTTCGTTCGTGACGCGACAAAACTCCCTGTGGGAATGGATCTTCCCCGTGCCATCACCGTTCTGGTGATGATTCTCGTGATGTGCATGTTGTCGTCGCTGTTGGCCATGCGCCGTTTGATCGATGCCGATCCTGCGGAGATCTTCTGATATGGCTGCTGATCACGACTTTGATCCGGTGCCCCCGGCGGTGTCGATTGACACCTTGAGCCATTCCTTTGGCCAGGGTTCGATGCGCCGTCAGGTTCTGGAGAACATCTCCTTGCGCATCAATCCCGGAGAGGTGGTGTTGCTAACGGGTCCCTCGGGATGCGGCAAAACCACCCTGCTCACCTTGATTGGTGCTCTACGCACGGTTCAACAGGGGTCGGTGAATGTGCTCGGTCAACGTTTAAACGGTGCTGGCCGTCGCAGCCGCCAACAAGTGCGCCGTCGCATTGGCATGATTTTTCAGGGCCACAACCTGTTGCGGTGCCTAACAGCAGAACAGAACGTGCAAATGGGTGCAGACCTGTTGCCGGATCTCACCTATCGAGCACGAAGGAACGAAGCCCGGACGTGGCTCAGGGCGGTTGGCTTGGATGATCATCAAATGGGTCAGTTGCCCCATGATCTGTCTGGTGGCCAAAAACAGCGTGTGGCGATTGCCCGTGCCCTCGCCGCCCATCCCCGTCTGCTGTTGGCTGATGAACCCACCGCAGCATTGGACAGCAGAACTGGGCGTGAAGTGGTGGATCTGCTCAAGAAACTGGCCCGAGAGCAAGCCTGTGCGGTGCTGATGGTGACCCATGATCCGCGCATTCTTGATGTGGCCGACCGTCTTCTTCAAATGGAAGATGGCTGTTTATTGCCTGCTGTTCAGTAAGCTGGAGGAACTTGAAAGTGACATCAACGGATGGCCAAGCGCAGGAACCTGAAAAAAGAGAAACAGGAGCGCAACCGCGCTTATGCGCGCAAGTTCAAAAAGCGCAAAATGCGTAACGATGGCCGTGGCGAAGGCGCAGGCAACGGAGTAACGGGCACAGCCAATAACGGCGGTGCCGCCGATTGATTGCTTTTGGCGATGTTCAAAAAGCGATTTTTAAAGGAGGGGCCTCAGGCCCCCCTTTTTTTGTGTCCGTAGGCTGGAGGTCCCCTTGCTTCGGCTGTCGCGATGTTCGTGAGCGTCGTCATTCCGACCTACAACCGCCGGCCGATTCTCGAGAAATGTCTCGATGCATTGGAACGGCAGCGTTTCGAGGGCGGCCTTGATCAGTACGAGGTGGTCGTTGTCGATGACGGCTCGACCGATGGCACTCCCGCGTGGTTACGGGAGGAAGTGGGTCGTTTCCCCCATGTTCGATTGGTGGAACAGCAACACGGCGGCCCTGCGGAAGGGCGTAATCGCGGAGTTGATCACGCCAAGGGCGATGTGATTGTCTTTATCGACAGTGATCTGGTGGTGACCGAGTCGTTTTTGGCATGTCACGCCAAAGCTTTGCAACGGAGTTGGGAGCAACGTGGCAATCGGCTTTGCTTCACCTACGGGGCTGTGGTGAATACCGCGAATTTTGCAGACCCCACATCGGAACGACACAAGCTCCGCGATCTCTCGTGGGCTTATTTCGCCACAGGCAATGTGGCCATTGATCGAGGGGTTTTGGAGCGCTCTGGCCTATTTGATTGCTCGTTCCGTTTGTATGGATGGGAAGACTTGGAATTGGGGGAACGGTTACGGCGTATGGGGGTTGCGTTGATCAAATGCCCAGAGGCCGTTGGTTATCACTGGCATCCAGCGCTCACCCTCGACCAGATTCCAAACTTGATTCGTGTTGAGGGAGAGCGGGCTCGGATGGGTCTGGTCTTTTTTCGAAAGCATCCCACCCGTCGTGTGCGCTTCATCATTCAGTTCACTTGGCTGCATCGACTGCTCTGGGAGGTCTTAACCCTTGGGGGTTTGGTCAATCAGCACAGTCTTCGGCCGTTGTTGCGTTGGTTAATTCACAACGGCTATTCGGGTATGGCGATGGAGGTGTTGCGGCTCCCGTTGAACAGGATTGGCGTTCGTACTCTTTTCCAAGTGGCAAAGGCGGAAGGACTGCGCTGACGGCAATCGATTTGGTACCGTCAAGGAGTTCCTTATTCCGCACACTTGCCCGTTTCGGGTGTACTTGGACAATTTCTTGGCTTTTGGCCGTGATTGTTCAGTCCCTGGCAGGTGGAGGCGAACCCGAAACCCTCAAACCATGGCTGTTGTTACTCTCTCCGAAATGATGGAGGCGGGTGCCCACTTTGGGCACCAAACCCGTCGTTGGAACCCCAAGATGTCGCGCTACATCTATTGCGCGCGCAATGGTGTCCACATCATTGATTTGGTTAAAACCGCTGTATGCATGAACAATGCGTACAAGTGGACCCGTTCTGCCGCTCGTAGCGGCAAGCGTTTTCTATTCGTTGGCACCAAGAAGCAGGCCTCCGAAGTGGTGGCGTTGGAAGCCGCTCGTTGTGGTGCGGCTTATGTCAACCAGCGTTGGCTGGGCGGCATGCTCACCAACTGGACCACGATGAAAGCGCGAATCGATCGTCTGAAAGACCTCGAACGCATGGAATCCAGTGGTGCCATCGCGATGCGCCCCAAAAAGGAAGGTGCTGTTTTACGCCGAGAACTCGAGCGGCTCCAGAAGTACCTCGGTGGACTGAAGACGATGCGTCGTCTTCCTGATGTTGTCGTTCTGGTCGACCAACGCCGGGAATCGAATGCGGTTCTCGAAGCTCGCAAACTCGACATCCCCTTGGTGTCGATGTTGGATACCAACTGCGATCCGGATCTTTGCGAGGTTCCGATTCCCTGCAACGATGATGCAGTCCGGTCTGTTCAACTTGTCCTTGGTCGTTTGGCGGATGCCATCAATGAAGGTCGCCATGGTTCGAATGAACAGAGAGGCGGCGACGATTACGAGGGCTAAGGCCTTCTTCCGCTAAGTTTTCGCCGCTGGTCTGCTCAGCAGATTGGCGGCGATTCATGTTTCCTTTTTATCTTTTTTAAATCCGATGGCTGCCGTAACCGCAAAGCTTGTCAAAGAACTGCGCGACAAGACAGGCGCGGGAATGATGGACTGCAAGAAAGCTCTTGGGGCCACCGATGGTGATACCGAAAAGGCTGTCGAGTGGTTGCGTCAGAAGGGCATCGCCAGCGCCGAGAAAAAATCTAGCCGGACCGCCGCAGAGGGTTCGATTGGCAGCTACATCCACACCGGTGCCCGGGTGGGAGTGTTGATAGAAATCAATTGCGAAACGGATTTTGTCGCCCGTGGCGACATGTTCCAAGAGCTGCTTCGGGATGTATCGATGCAGGTGGCAGCCTGTCCCAATGTGGAATATGTCACCACCGATGAAATCCCCGCGGAGATCAGTGAGCGGGAGAAAGCCATTGAGATGGGTCGTGACGACCTGGAAGGCAAGCCGGAGAAGATGAAAGAAAAAATTGTCGAAGGTCGTATTGCGAAGCGCTTGAAAGAGTTGGCGTTAATGGAACAGCCGTTCATTAAGGACAGCTCCATCACCGTTGCCGAATTGGTGAAGCAGGCTGCTGGCAAGATCGGTGAGAACGTCAAAGTACGTCGTTTCACGCGCTACACCCTGGGTGAGGGCATTGAAGTCGAAGACAACGACTTTGCGGCTGAAGTGGCGTCCATGCAGAACGCCGGCTGATCCCAGTGGCTGCTCCGGACATCAAGTCCGCCTACGACCCCTCAGAACAGCTGGCACGCCTTCAACGGCAGTGTCGGCTCAGTTCTGTTGCGATTTATCGGGATCAAGCGCTGTACTTACAGGTTTTGCGCGACGAGGTTCAGGCTGCCACGCGCCAGGCGCTGTTTAGTTTGTTGAGCGAGGTTGATCCGGCAAGGTTTAGCCGACTGAGTGCTGGTGAGCGGGACCGTTTTCACTTGGCTGTTGAGGACCTAACCAAGCGGTGCTCCGTCCTGCTGACGGTGGAGCAACTCATGCATCTCGTCACACAGATGCACGATGAACAACGCCGCCAACAGGCGCATGCGAGTCGTGAGATGTTGCAAGGTCTCTCCAAAAATTTTCAAGACACCAAATCAGCTCCACAACCTGACCAACCTGATCCGCCGCCTTTGAACCGAAGCGAGCCTGCGGGCTCCGTGCATTTGAGTTTGGCCTCTCCTCTGGGCCCTCCCCCCGTGGCAACGTCCAAGTCTTCCGATGAAAGCCCTACCGAAGCCAGCGATGTCTCAGAGGCCGTCCTGTCTGGTGACGACGAGGACCAACAGAGTTCTGATCTCGATGTCTTGCAATCGTTATTTCAGCTGGCTGGTGATGTGATGCAATCGCCAGGTTCTGTTGAAGATTGGATGCTGGATCCTCCCATTAGTCCATCTCTAGACGGGGACGACTATCTGCTCCCAACCCGTCCTGATGCCTTGCTGCATTGGATGCAATCCATGGATTTGGCCCTCACCCGGCGGCTACGGAATCTGTCCCACGCCGTCAATGTTCAGATGTTGAAAGCGGGTCTGGCTCAAGCCCTTCTTCCCATATCCCTTTTGGAGGCCGTTCAGCGGGGACAAATGGAAACTCATCCGACGGCCAGCAATGTTTTACGGATTCGGTTGCCCTTGGCCATGGGTGAGCTTGAGCCAGGCATGGATGTTTTTTCGATTTTGATCCGCACGAGTGAGTTGGAATTCGACAGCCATCGGTTGCGCCGATGCCGTAGTCGTTTACGCGAACACCATCACGCGTTGGCCAAAATGGTTGGACAGCAACGTCACTGGGAGCGTCGCTCCCTGGATCGCGAGGCCCGGACCCATTGGCAGACCCCACCCGACTCGAGATCAATGCCGACAGGGGACTGACGAGCGCTCAGCTTGCTCTGTTCCTTGGTTGGTTGCGGCCTTTGCAGCAATCGTTGGGTCTTGAAGCGGATCGCGGTTTTCAAAATCTTCAGGGACGTCAACAGCAGTTTCATCAATTCCTGTCGCAACAGTTGTCGGCACCCCCGTCGATACCGATGCCCCGTGGCGCTGTTGAACGGATGGAGCGGTTGCAAAGCTCCTTTGATGATTATCCGCAGCTCACAGATGCCTCCCGTCGTCGGCTCGTTAGTGACGCCCGTCAGTGGCTGTATGAGTTGCGCCATCGCTTAGAACCATCGGCTCCGATGGCCCCTCCGCGCTTAAAACTGCAATCGGCTGCTGGGCAAGGATCGCCCGATCATTCCAGCCTTGATCTTGAGAGTCCGATCACCCGCATCAAAGGGGTTGGACCGAAGTTGGCTAGTCGCCTGGCGTCACTCAATTTGTTGCTGGTGAAAGACCTGTTGCGTCATTACCCCCGCGACCATGTCGATTACTCGGCAATGCGACGTATTGAGGCATTGGTGGCAGGGGAAACAGCAACCATCGTTGCCACGATTCGCCGTTGCAATGGCTTTGTAAGCCCCCGCAATCCCAACCTCGCCATTCTTGAACTGCAGCTGCAGGACCCGACAGGACGGCTGAAAGTGACACGCTTTCTCGCGGGGAAACGCTTTAGTTCGCAGGCTTACCTCAAAGGCCAGCAACGCTTGTATCCGGCTGGGGCCAGCGTGGCTGTCAGCGGTCTTGTGAAAGACGGCGCCTATGGCCTGTCGTTTCAGGATCCTTTGATTGAGGTTCTCGAGAATCCCTCCTCGCCGGTCAAGTCGGCCAGTATTGGGCGTCTTCTTCCGGTGTATGCCCTCACAGAGGGTGTGGGGGCCGATCGATTTCGAGGCTTGATTGAGCAGGTCTTACCCCTTACAGATCAATGGACTGAGCCTCTGCCTGAGGCCTTGCGACAGACGTTTGGTCTTTTGTCCGTTTCTGAGGCGTTAAAGGCCCTTCATGCTCCGAAGGATCGGGACACGCTGGATCGTGGCCGTCATCGTTTGGTGTTTGACGAATTTCTGCTGTTGCAGCTGGGCTTGCTGAGGCGTCGCCAGGCGTTGCGCTCCCGTCCTGGTCCTGAGCTCAGCCTTCTGCCCTCCAGTCAGGGACTTGTTCAGGATTTCAAAGACTTGCTGTCGTTTCAATTCACAGAGGCTCAACAGCGGGTGTTGCAGGAAATTGAAGGAGATTTGTCTCAGTCCAAACCCATGGCTCGTCTCGTCCAAGGCGATGTGGGCTCGGGCAAAACGGTCGTTGCGATTGCGGCTTTGCTCAGCACCATCGCGTCGGGTTGGCAAGGCGCCTTCATGGCACCCACTGAAGTGTTAGCTGAGCAGCACCATCGCAATCTGTGTCATTGGCTGCCCCAACTTCACATCACGGTGGAGCTGCTCACAGGCTCAACCCCCCGTCCTCGTCGTCGTCAGCTTCTGGATGACCTCGCCAGCGGCTCGTTGAAATTACTGGTGGGAACCCACGCCCTTTTGGAAGATCCCGTGGTGTTTGAACGCCTTGGGCTGGTGGTGGTTGATGAGCAACATCGCTTTGGAGTTCATCAACGGGACCGACTGTTGAATAAAGGCCTGCAGCCACATCTGCTCACGATGACGGCCACTCCAATTCCCAGAACCCTGGCACTGTCTGTCCATGGGGATTTGGATGTGAGCCAAATTGACGAATTGCCGCCAGGACGAACGCCGATCAAGACGGCGATGTTGTCCGCTGGACAACGGGAGAAGGCCTATGCCTTGATCCGGGACGAAGTGTCCAAAGGTCAGCGTGCGTATGTGGTGCTGCCACTGGTGGAGGAATCCGAGAAATTGGACTTGCGTTCAGCGGTTGAAGTGCATGCAGAACTGGTTTCTGAGGTGTTCCCCGATCTTCAGGTTGGGTTGCTGCATGGTCGGTTGAGCAGTGTGGAGAAACAAGAGGTGCTCTCTTCTTTCTCGTCGGGTGCTTGTCAGGTGCTTGTGTCCACAACTGTTGTGGAGGTGGGCGTGGATGTGCCTGAGGCGAGCGTGATGATGATCGATCACGCGGAGCGGTTTGGCTTGGCTCAACTCCACCAATTGCGTGGGCGGGTGGGTCGTGGGGCGGCAGCATCCCATTGTCTTCTCATCAATGGAAGTTCCAATCCCTTGGCCCGTCAACGGCTCGATGTTCTGGTGCGATCCACTGATGGATTCGAAATTGCCGAAATGGATCTGAGGTTGCGCGGTCCTGGACAGGTTTTGGGAACACGCCAATCCGGCTTGCCGGATTTGGCCTTGGCAAGCCTCGCTGATGATGCAGCTGTTTTGGAAGATGCCCGGTCCGCGGCCCAGGCGCTACTCGGTGATGATCCAAATCTTGAGCGTTGCCCCCAACTTCGAGCCTTGCTTGATGATCAGCAACGTCGCCTTATTGGTGGAACACCTTTGAATTAACCATCGTTCATTGGTTCCACTACAACTTGAACAGCCCAATCCTTGAATCTTTAGCCGATGCGTCCTTGGAGTGATCGTCCGATCCAAGATTGCCTGGAATCACTGGAGCATCTGCCGCCGCAATTGTTTCGGATTGAGCCGCATCCCTATGCGTCAATCGGTGCGCCCTATGGGCCAGGTCGGGATCCCTTTCGTCTGCGATCCGGAGTCGTAAGGCGGTTGCTCGAGGCGCAGGATCAATTGTGCAGCCATGCTCCAGAGCTCCAATTCGCAATTTTCGATGCTTGGAGGCCGATCAGCGTTCAGGCCTTCATGGTGAACTACACCATCGATCAGCTATGCCGGGAACGGGGGGTTGAGCGCCATGATCCTGCTCAACAGGCTGCCTTGCATCAAGTGGAAGCAGACGTGGCACGATTTTGGGCTGCTCCGAGTCGTAATCCTGAAACACCTCCCCCCCACAGCACAGGCGCTGCAGTGGATCTCACCCTCGCAACGGGTACTGGCGCGCTGCTGCAAATGGGTGGAGACATTGATGCCATTGGAGCAGTTTCAGAGCCTAATTACTACGCCAATGCAACCAAACCAGAGGCGCAGATGTTTCATCAGCGAAGAGATCTTCTGCGTTCGGTAATGGCATCAGCTGGGTTTATCCAACACCCAAATGAGTGGTGGCACTATTCCTATGGAGATCAATTGTGGGCTTGGAGAAGTGGGGCCGAATGCGCGATTTACGCGGAAGCTGGAAGTAGATCAGCAACCGCTTGATCGCCAAGTTTATTGATGTGATCTCCGAAGCTTCGTCTCCCGCCAGCAGCTTTCCAGCTGAGCAAAAGTGGTTCGAGGGTTTGCTCTAAATCCTTGAGTGGAAGCTTCTCTACATAGGGGCGAGCCAGAACTTGCAGGTTCGGGGTGCCTCCCAGCCAGAGCTGGTATTGATTCACCCCATTTCCCACCAAGGCAAGCTCAGCCATATATGGCCGTGCACAACCATTGGGGCAGCCAGTCATGCGCACCAGCAGGGATTTTTCAATCTCCAGACGTCTGAGCTGAGCATCGAGTCGATCCAACACATCGGGAAGAATCCGCTCGGATTCTGTAATAGCTAAACCGCATGTGGGCAGTGCTGGACAGGCAATCGCATGTCGGGCCAAGGGTGCCGGCGATTCCGGTACGTCAAAGCCAAGTGCTGCTAACTCAGTTCGGATTCCTGCGCGTTGGGCCGTTCCAATGTTGCAAAGAAGCAAGTCTTGATTGGCCGTGAGCCTGATCTCTAGTTGATACGTTTCGACGATTTGACGAAGCCCTTGCTTGAACGGTCCTTCCAACCGTCCGCAAAGCAGGGGTAATCCCACAAACCAGAGCCCGGCCCGCTGCCGATGCCAACCCAAATAGTCGAGAAGTTTCGGTTTGGGTTCGTTGCGGAGCCCTGTTAAGTCAGCCTTGAAATAGTCCTGCTTCAACGTCTGCCGGAACCAGTTGATGCCCTTGTCATGCAACAAATATTTCATTCGTGCATGGGGGCGGATCACACGATCGCCATGGTCTCGCTGCAGCGCAAGGATCGACTGAACCACATCCAAGACGTGCTCTGCTGCAACGTATCCGAGCGGATCAGCAATCCGAGCAAAGGTTTCTTCTTTGTTGTGGGTGCGCCCCATGCCACCGCCCACATAAACGTTGCAACCCTTCAACTCTCCTGAGGGATGGGTGAAGACAACCAATCCGATGTCTTGGGTGAGGAGATCAATGGAGTTATCACCGGGAACAGTGACGCCAACTTTGAATTTTCTTGGTAGGTAGGTATCGCCATAGAGAGGTTCAGCCTCACTGCCTGAGTAGACACCACCTTCCGATTGCCGTAGGCGTGCTTGTTTCACCGCCTTGGATGGTTTGAAGCGGTAGCTCAGGTCGCCATCAACCCAAAGATCCAGATACGAGCCTTCAGCCGCCTCTGGGCTAAGCAGGTCAGCAATTTCGTCAGCCAACTGCCGGGCAGCTGGGTAACCACCTTTTTCGAAGGGGGCAGGGGGAGCCATCACATTTCTGTTGATGTCTCCGCAAGCAGCAAGGGTGGAACCCAAGTTGCGCACGATGGTGCCGATCACCTCTTTCAGATCTGCTTTAGGAATCCCGTGCATCTGGAAGGCCTGACGGGTTGTGGCCCGAAGGGTTCCATCTCCAATGCGGTTGGAGAGCTCATCGAGGGCTAAAAACAGCTGGGCAGGGATTCGACCACCCGGGCTGCGAAGCCGCAGCATCATTTGCCAGCTGCGGATCTTGTCGGTTTTTCTGAGTTCTCGGTGGTGCTGTTGATAGCTGCCATGAAACTTCAAGAGCTGAACAGCGTCTTCGCTGAAGCGCACCTCATCGTTGCCAAGTTCCGTTAACAACGGCTCGCGCAGATGGTCGCTGTCGAGCTTGCGCTGCTCTGCTTTTGAGAGGCTGTTGGTTTGAGGTTCCACCACGTCCACAGAGCCTTCTCTCGCTCAGATCAGGAGTTATCCACCGACGGTAGCGAAACGGCTTCCAATACAGTCGGCTTGGCTCATATCCGTGTCGTGACAACAACGTTTCTTCTTGAAATCGGCACTGAAGAATTGCCGGCGGATTTTGCGCGTCAAGCGTTAGCTCAACTCCGAGAACGAGTACTGCACGACCTGGCTGAAGCGCGGTTGAGTCATGGGTCGATTTCGATCTTTGGAACACCACGCCGTCTCGTGGTTTCGGTTCCCGACCTGGACGACCGCCAATCAGATCTTCGTGAAGAGCGAAAAGGTCCTCCGGTTGCTCAAGCCTTTAAGGATGGTGTTCCAGGCCCTGCTGCGATTGGGTTCGCAAAGCGTTGCGGCATCGATGCATCGCAGCTCGAGCAACGCGACACCCCGAAAGGCCCGTGTGTGTTTGCCACTGTGTTGACGGCAGGACGCGAGGGTGTGTCTCTCCTCCGCGATTTCATTCCCACTTGGATTGATGCACTGCAGGGTCGTCGCTTTATGCGCTGGGGAACGGGAACCCAACGCTTCAGCCGACCGATTCGATGGTTGGTCGCTCTCCATGGAGGCGACGTCATTGATGTGGAGATGCCTGGGGCTGATCCAGTGGTTCGAAGCGACCGCTTTAGCCGTGGCCATCGTCTTTATGGCGATCAGCCCCTGAGGATTGCGACAGCGAATCAATACGTCCAAACCCTTCAAGCCGCTGGTGTTTTGGTCGATCGGGACGAACGATCTCGCTTGATCCGAGCAGCGATCGATCAAGGGGCTAAAGCAGCAAAGGGGGAGGCCAACTGCCCAGGCCGTCTTTTTGAAGAACTCGTCGATCTTGTTGAGGATCCCCGGGTTTTGCAGGGTCAAATTGCGGAACGATTTCTGCAATTACCTCCTGAGGTGATTTGCACCGTGATGCAGGCCCATCAGCGCTATGTGCCGTTGCAAATACCTGGCCTCAACCCCGACCCATTGCGACTTACGGCAGAGGCGGTCCTGCGCCCTGAATTTTTATTGGTGGCGAATGGTCTTGAGCAGGCGTCTGCGTTAATTACCCGTGGCAATGAGCGGGTCTTAGGTGCTCGTCTTGCGGATGCAGAATTTTTTCTGGATGTCGACCGTCGTCAGCCCAGTGCGACGCGTCGCGATGCTTTAAGCCGCGTCACGTTCGCAGAGGGGCTTGGCAGCCTTCGCGATCGTTGTGATCGGATTGAACGCCTTACGGACCAGCTCCTGGCTGCGCTTGATCTGTCGGATTCGGTTGCTGCGGCGTCCCGTCGTGCAGCGCATCTGTGCAAGCACGATCTTGTCAGCCAGATGGTGGGTGAATTTCCTGAACTTCAGGGGTTGATGGGGGGGAAATATCTCTTGGAGGAAGGCGAATCGCGCGATGTGGCCTTAGCTGTCATCGAGCACTACTTACCCCGTGGTGCAGGAGACGATTTGCCCAGTACCAAGGCTGGTGCGGTGGTCGCCCTCGCCGAGCGATTTGAGTTGCTGTTAAGCATCTATGCCAAGGGCGAACGTCCCAGTGGCTCATCCGATCCTTATGCCTTGCGCCGGGCGGGCAACGGTGTTCTTTTGATTCTTTGGAATCAAGGCTGGAGGCTCGATCTCAATGGTTTTCTTGCGAAAGCTGTTGCGGCCTGGAATGAGCTTTTTCCAGCCTTCGCCGTGGATACGGTTCAACTGGTCAGTGATCTCTCAACCTTGTTGCGACAGCGCATCACGTCCCAACTGGAAGACGATGGTTATGCAGCTGATTTGGTTCAGGCGGTCGCTGGTGAAACCGTCTCGAGTGCGCGGCTGTTGCAGGATCCCCTTGATGTACAGGTTCGAATTCAATTGTTGCGGGGCTTGAGAGATCAGGGGCGGTTGTCGGCAGTGCAAGCCGTGGTTCAGCGGGCTGCGCGGTTGGCTGAGAAGGGAGATCTTCCTTTGGGTGTGTTGTCCAGCGCTGATGTGGTGGACCCTTCGCGCTTTGAGTCGGCGAGTGAGCAGGAACTGTTTGAAGCCACACAACGGTTGAACCCCCTCGCCTCCAGTGGTTCCTATCAGGATCTCTGTGACGCCCTTGTGGAGTCCACGCCCGCACTGGAGGCATTCTTTGATGGCGATCAGAGTGTGATGGTGATGGCAGAGGATCCGGCCCTTCGGACAAACCGACTGAATTTGCTTTCCGTATTACGCAATCAGGCCGCTGTCTTAGCTCAGTTTGAGTTGATCCAAAGCTGAGGGCATTGTTGGCAGCAGCCTCTCGAACGGCTATCGAGGAGCTGCAGCATTGTTTCAACATGACCGATCAAGAGAATGCATCAGGAACGAATTCTCAACAGCAAGCTCCGGCTCCGGTCGTCATTCGCCAGGGGGGAAACGGATTGGGAACCGTTGTGGCGGCATTGATCATTGCCGGTGCGGCGATTTATGCCATCAACGTTTGGTCAACCACCAAAAAAGAAACTGCCCCAGGCAAGAACCTGGAGCAGGGCATCGAACGGCTGAAGGAGGCCGCAGGTCAGGCGATGGAATCTCGCCAGTGAGGTTGAAGGAAAGCTGGAGCTAGTTCACTCCGGCTTTTTCTTTGCTCTCTTTTCCTTTGGCTTGAGCTTTGATCTGTTGGGAGGCTTCCTCAGCAAGGAAATCACCATCCGACCGCCCCACTGCCGAAGGCACTGGCTTGTAAACCGGAGGAGCAAGAGCTTCTCCGCGTAGCAAACTCCCCAGGGTGCGCAGCGTGAGCTTCACCTGCTGCCAGGGATTCATCAGCACCACCCTCTTGTAGAGGTAGCTGTCAAAGGTGAGGCGTTGCACATCTTTGTCGGCGCACATTTCGACGAAGGCTTCCCGTGCTGCATCGTTCCGATAAAAAATGCGCTGCAAGATATCGAGCACGGCATAGGTGGCGCCGTATTTGCGATCCCAACGTTTGAGATAGGTGGATTTGATTTGCTTCTCCGTCGGAACGTTGGCTCCGTTGTTGGAGATTTCCACAATCGCTTCCGCACACATCCGACCACTTTTGGCCGCGAAGTAGATCCCTTCTCCAGAACTTTTGGTGACGTATCCAGCGGCGTCACCCACAAGCGCCATGCGTCCCACCACTCGTCGAGGGCGTGGATGCTCTGGGATGGGGTGAGCTTCAACCTTGATCACTTCACCTTTGAACAGGCGTTTGGTGGCGCGTTCTCGAATGCCCTTCTGCAGGCCCTTAATCAGGCTCTGGTTTTGTTGCATCGTGCCTGTACCAACTGCCACGTGGTCGTATTTCGGGAACACCCAGGCGTAGAAGTCGGGAGACACATCTGTGCCGACATACATCTCGGCGAGATCCTCGTAGTACGTCATCTCCTCAGGTGGAAGTTTGATCCGTTCCTGGAAGGCAATCGCAACCTTGTAATCACCGGCATCCATCGCTTTGGCCACTCGGGAGTTGGCTCCATCAGCTCCGATGATCAGATCCACATCAAGGGTTTTTGGATCCCCTGTCGGACCGCCACTGCTGTAGTCGGCGTAGTGGATGCAATACGGGCCCTGCCGGTTTTTACCGGTGTCGATTTTTTGCACCAGGCCGTTGATCAATGTGGTGCCAAGATCTGCCGCGCGGTTCCGTAGGAAGGAATCAAAAACTTCCCTTCGGCACATGCCGATATAGGCATTTTTGTCGTAGCCGAGGGGATCGAGCTGGATATCGACCTCTCGATTGGAAGGGGAAATCATTTTCATGTTCCGCACCTTTCGATCGATGATCGAATCAGGGAGGTTGAATTCCTCCACCATGCAGAGCGGAATGGCGCCGCCACAGGGTTTGGCGTTGTCCAGTTTCCGCTCGAACAACCAAGTTTCGATTCCAGCCTTGGCGAGAATTTCTGCCGCGCAAGAACCACTGGGGCCTCCGCCAATCACTGCGACTCTCAGCATCTCAGCAAATCTCCGCTGGTCTGTTTTTTAAAGCTACTACCGAGAATTGAACTTGTCTTGGTAGCACGGGCTTACACCTTTACGATCGAAACAACATGCATCAGCGCTTTGGTTCGGCCATCCTCTGCGCGACGCACCGAGCGCGATGACATTCCCGTTGCGCAACGCTCTCGACCGCCACGTCCACGCAAACAAAACAGTGGGCTGGGTCTTCTCATGGGCTGCCTTTTCGTCGGCGGTGGAACAGTCCTGGCCGTGATGGTGGCCCCACAGTTGTTGATGGGCATGGCCCCCATCGAACCGTTTGAAAGTCGTGGGTTCCAGGAGCGGCCCGATGCAGATGGTCGCTTGCTCGGCCATTTCCCGTACCGCGAGGCATCAATCGAGCAATTGATTGTTTTTCAACCCGGCGTTGAATTGCATGTCGATACGGCAGAGGCATTGAATTCGATGATGAATGCCGCCAGTGCAGATGGCGTTGATCTTCGCTTGCTCAGTGGTTACCGCTCTCAATCACTTCAGGAATCGATCTTCTTTGATGTGGCATCGGAACGAAACCAAACGCCCGAAGAGCGTGCGCAGGTTTCGGCTCCCCCTGGGTATTCCGAACACAGCACTGGTTATGCGATCGATCTCGGTGATGGAGAGGCTCCAGAAACCAATTTATCCACGCAGTTTCAGGACACTCAAGCCTTCCGATGGCTTCAAGATCACGCTGCTCGTTATCACTTCGTGCTCTCGTTCCCCGATGGCAACGATCAAGGGGTGATGTATGAACCGTGGCATTGGCGTTATGAAGGCTCAGCAGACGCCCTACGTCTATTTGAGTCTGCCCGTCGCTTTTCCCGTCGTCGTCCGTGAATCCTCCTCAGTGGTTGTCTCCAACTGACGACTGGGCAGCTCTCGAGGCGTTCCGCCCCTCCGGCGCCAAGAGCGTATCCACGACCAACTTGGCTTCAGACGAAGGAGTCTGTTGGCGAAGGGGCCGGAAAAGGCCATTGAAATCTCATGTTGAGATAGCATTTCGCAGCGCCGTCGTGGCGTTCTTCACAATTCCTGACGAATATCCCGTATGAGCGCCCAGCAAAAGGCGATTCGCAATATCGCGATCATCGCTCACGTTGATCATGGCAAAACCACCTTGGTCGACGCCTTGCTGGCGCAATCCGGAATCTTCCGAGACAACGAAGCGGTGCCGACGTGTGTTTTGGACTCCAACGATTTGGAGCGCGAACGCGGCATCACCATCCTTTCGAAGAACACAGCTGTTACATACAACGACACCCGTATCAACATCGTTGATACCCCTGGTCACGCCGATTTCGGTGGCGAGGTGGAGCGCGTGCTCGGCATGGTCGACGGTTGTTTGCTCATCGTTGATGCCAACGAGGGGCCTATGCCCCAAACCCGATTTGTGCTTAAGAAAGCACTGGAGCAAGGGTTAAGGCCGATTGTTTTTGTAAATAAAATTGATCGTGCTCGAGTCGATCCAGAAACCGCTGTCGACAAAGTATTGGATTTATTCATTGAGCTTGGAGCCGATGATGATCAATGTGATTTCACCTACTTGTTTGGTAGTGGCCTTGGTGGGTTTGCCAAGCCAGATATGAAAACAGAGAGCGATAACATGCGCCCTCTCTTTGATGCGATCCTGCGTCATGTTCCACCCCCTGTTGGGGATGTGAATAAGCCCCTTCAGCTGCAAATCACAACTCTTGATTATTCAGACTTTCTTGGTCGAATCATCATTGGAAGGGTTCATAATGGTGTTATCAGACAAGGTCAAAAAGCGTCTCTTATTAAAGATGATGGCATCGTAAAAAAAGGACGCATTAGCAAACTTTTAGGTTTTGAAGGCTTGCAAAGAGTGGATATCGAAGAAGCGTCTGCTGGCGATCTCGTTGCAGTTGCTGGCTTCGACGATGTCAACATTGGTGAAACGATTGCTTGCCCTGATGAACCAACAGCACTCCCTCTAATCAAGGTCGATGAGCCCACGCTTCAGATGACCTTTGTGGTCAATGATTCGCCTTTCGCAGGAAAAGAGGGCAAGTTTGTTACCAGTCGTCAGCTTCGGGATCGCCTGCAGCGCGAATTGCTCACGAATGTTGCTTTAAGGGTAGAAGATACAGACTCTCCTGATCGTTTCTCTGTTTGTGGTCGCGGCGAACTTCATCTGGGAATTTTGATTGAAACGATGCGCCGTGAGGGATTTGAATTTCAGGTGTCTCAGCCGCAAGTTATTTTTCGTACCATCGATGGCACACCCTGTGAGCCTGTGGAAACGCTGGTGATGGATGTTCCTGAAGCGGCTGTTGGGAGCTGTATTGAGAAGTTGGGAACGCGTAAGGCTGAGATGCAAAATATGGAAACTGGCGCTGACAACCGCACCCAGCTTGAATTTGTGGTTCCTTCTCGAGGACTCATTGGTTTCCGCGGAGAATTCATTCGCGCTACTCGCGGAGAAGGAATTATGAGCCATTCGTTTTTCGAATATCGTCCGATGCAGGGTGATTTTGATAACAGAAGGAATGGAGTGTTGATTTCTTTTGAAGAAGGTACTGCCACATTTTATGCATTGAAGAATGCTGAAGATCGTGGACAATTCTTTATCACCCCTGGCACCAAAGTTTATAAGGGAATGATCATTGGCGAAAATACCCGTCAACAAGACATGGAAATCAATATCTGTAAGGCGAAGCAGGTCACAAACATTCGTTCAGCAGGTGCAGATGTTCTTGATACCCTTCAATCTCCAATTCAGATGACCCTGGAGCGTGCACTGGAATACATCGGACCTGATGAAATGCTTGAGGTCACTCCCGAGTCGATGCGTCTGCGCAAACTGCCAGCCAAAAAGATGGCAAAGCGTTGATGACTGAGGGGCCTCAGGTCGATCCCCGGTTCAAACAAGCCGTTGAGCTCTTTAATAATGGTGAGTGGTACGAGGCTCATGATGTTATTGAAGAGCTTTGGCATGAAACTGCTGATCCCCATCGACGTAGCTTGCAGGGAGTGCTTCAGGTGGCTGTGGCTCAACTGCATTTGCAGCGCGACAATCGACGCGGCGCAACGATTCTCTTTGGAGAAGCCCTCGGTCGATTAAAGCGTCCAGGAACCCCTGATTTGGGTCTTGATATCCAAGGACTTTGCAGCTGTGTTGAGCAGAGGCTTCGTTCACTTCAACAAGACGAGGACCCCGAGTTGTGTACTGTCCCCGTTCTCCGATTTGTGGACTGAACGAGGAGTAAAATTGGTGAAATTGATTTTCAATAGCGTGAACGCTGTGGCGCCGCTCCGATTAAGAAATATTTACTCACTAAGCCTTCTCGCTTCGTTGTTGCTTTTTTCTGTTGCGACGAATGCTCAACAATCCACCCAGTCTGGGTTAATAACGATCGAATCAGATCAACAAACTGCTGATAATTCGATTGGAGTGGTAACTGCTCAGGGAAATGTTCGTCTTATTCATGTTGATCGTGGCATTGTTGCCACAGGTCGTCAGGCCCAGTATTTCATGAAAGAAGAGCGCATTGTATTGAGTGGAGATGTTGATATTGTGCAAAAGAATGGCGACTTACTTCAAGCGGACAGGATTGTGTATTTCTTAGCCGAAGAGCGAGCGCTGGCGACTCCCTCTGAGGATGAACAAGTTTTCAGTCAATGGAGTTTCGGTAATGATGCTGATGATTCAAACCCGGTAATCCCATGAGTCTGGAGCTTCAAAATGTCTCCATCTCTCTGGGCGGACGGCAGCTTGTTAAGTCAGTCAATATCGACCTTTCTCCTGGCGAAGTTGTTGGACTTCTTGGTCCGAATGGTGCTGGTAAAACGACAACTTTTAATCTAGTCATCGGCTTGCTCCGACCCGATGCGGGTCATGTTCTGCTGGATAAACGAGACGTCACCGAGTTGTCGATGCCCGAACGTGCCAGATGCGGCATCGGGTATTTACCGCAAGAGGCAAGTGTTTTCCGACAACTCACTGTTCGGCAAAATCTTGAAATTGCCCTTGATCAAACAAATTTAACGTCTAAAGAATGCCGCGATCGTCGGAATCAACTGATCGATGAGTTTCACCTTGATGAATTTATTGATCGTCGCGGGTTTCAATTATCTGGTGGAGAGCGGCGACGATGTGAAGTCGCAAGGGCTTTAGCCGTAGGTAGATATGGTCCTCAATATCTTCTACTTGATGAACCCTTTGCGGGTGTTGATCCTCTTGCTGTGGCCGATCTTCAGGGCTTGATTCAATCGTTGCGTGATCGCGGCATGGGAATCTTGATTACTGATCACAATGTGAGGGAAACGCTTGCGATCACTGATCGAGCCACGATCCTCAACGATGGTGCAATCTTGGCTTCAGGTCGTGCTGAGCATGTTTCCAATGATCCTTTGGTGCGTCGCTATTACCTTGGCGAGGATTTTCAGCTGTGATCAGAACCTTGACTCGTTGGATTCATAAAATTCCGCTCCTCGACCGATGGTTGTTGGCAGAGGTCGCAGCTCCCCTTCTTTTTGCCGTTGCGTCTTTCACGGTGTTGGGTCTCTCCATTGGAGTGATGTTTGAGCTAGCGAGACGTCTTGTGGATGGTTTGCCGATCTTGGTGGCGTTGCAGCTACTTCTGCTGAATGTTCCAAGCTTTTTAGTGCTGTCACTCCCGATGGCTGCTTTGTTCGCAACACTGCTTGCCTACAGCAAGTTGTCATCGAACAGTGAGCTAACCGCACTTCGTAGCCTTGGTGTATCAACGACTCGCCTTGTTGTTCCTGCACTGGCACTGTCGATATTCCTAACTGGTATTACATTTATTTTTAATGATGTAATTGTACCGAGGGCGAATACACAGGCTGAAATAACGTTGCAAAAAGGTCTAGGTCGCGCGCTTGCTACTGAAAAAGGAAAAGACATTACTTTCAATAGTTTTGGTAAGATTTACGATCCAAAAACTGAAAAAAGTTCCACAGGTTTACGTCAATTGTTTTACGCAAGACGTTTTGAAAAAGGCGAAATGTTAGGCGTCACACTGCTTGATTTTTCCCGTGCAGATTACCGTCAGATGTGGATTGCTGAACGAGCTGTTTATAATGAATCTAAAGCGATGTGGGAATTTTTTGATGGTCAAGTCCTCACCCTTAATCCAAATGGAAGCACGACACGATTGGCATTCGATGAAAACTTCTATCCTCTAAGTTCAGGTCCTCTTCAAGTTGCAAGATTGCCAGATGATGCCAACGATATGACTTTGGCTCAGGCAATAGCTGCAGAAAAAATTGAATCAGATGCAGGAAATATAAAAGCCTCTCGCAAATTAAAGGTTCGTATTCAAGAGAAATTCTCATTTCCGATGGCCTGCATCGTTTTTGGTTTGATCGGCAGCAGTCTCGGTGCGCGCCCAGGATCCCGTACCAGTAGGAGCCAGGGGTTTGGTGTCAGTATTCTGCTTATCCTTGGTTACTACGCCCTGAGCGTTAGTTTTAGCTCATTAGGCGTGAGTGGAATCCTTCCACCCTTCATGGCCGCGTGGCTTCCGGTTTCGATCTCCCTTGGAGCTGGTGGTTTGCTTTTAAGTCAGGCCAGTCGCTAGCACTCCGCGCCAGACTCCTCATACCCCCTGATTTGGTTTGTTGAACGCTCCGTTTGAACTGGTCACCAGCCTTGGGTTTGCGGCTTTTGTTCTTCTATTGGTTGCCTTACCGATTGCGTTCTGGTCTGTATCGAGCGACTCAAGGCCTGGTGCTGTTCGTTTGATGGTGGCGATCGCCAACCTTTTGCTTACAGCACAGCTAGTACTCCGCTGGTGGCAGTCGGGTCATTTCCCAATCAGCAATCTGTATGAATCGCTGTGTTTCCTTGCTTGGGCATGCACGCTCACGCAGCTGCTTGTCGAGCGCGCTTGGCCGTCACCGATTGTTGCTGCTGCTGCAACGCCCATGGGTTTGGGCTGCATAGCTTTTGCCAGTTTTGCACTACCGGATCAATTGCAGTCTGCAGCTCCTTTGGTACCCGCTTTGCGGTCGAGTTGGTTGGTAATGCACGTCAGCGTGATCATGGTGAGCTATGCAGCTTTATTGGTGGGCTCGTTACTTTCAATGGCTGTATTGGTGATCGATCGAGGCGAAGCCCTGGAACTGCGGAGTAGTTCGATTGGCAGTGGAGGATTTCGCCAAGCGGCAACAATGTCTGAATCGGGTCTTCTGCAGCTTCAATCGGTCGAGCTCAGTACGAACGAACAATTAGATAGCTTGAGTTATCGCACGATAACGGTTGGCTTTTTAATGCTTACCGTTGGCATCATTAGTGGTGCTGTATGGGCCAATGAAGCTTGGGGTAGTTATTGGAGTTGGGATCCAAAAGAAACCTGGGCTCTGATCTGCTGGCTTGTTTACGCTGCATATTTGCACACTAGATTGAGTCGCGGTTGGCAGGGGCGTCGACCTGCATTTGTTGCGGTGATAGGACTCATCGTGATAGCAGTCTGCTATATAGGAGTTAACTTATTGGGTATTGGTTTGCACAGTTATGGTTGGTTTTTCTAAGTTGTAATCGATCTATCATTATTTCTAGTAGGAAATAATGATAGCTTTGATGGGAGAATTTGCTATTAACCTACCAAAGTTCTTGCTCACAATTAGTTCTCAGAATTAGGTTAGAAGTGGCATACGATACGCAGAGAAGCGAGTAACCTTGCTCCATTTGATCGTCATCTAAAAAACTTTGATCAGATTGATCGACTGTCCCTTCTAAAATTTTTCCGACACACGAGCTGCATGCTCCTGCTCTGCAGGAATAAGACATGTCGTATCCAGCTTGTTCCGCCGCTTCGAGGATGTACTCGTCATCTTGGCATTCAAATGATTGCAATCCACTAGGGGTATGCATCGTGATTTTGAAAACCGACA
>ERZ802822.674-NODE-674-length-23197-cov-18.090225_pt1 | contig 23197 bp, 25 predicted proteins | sample MGYA00345649_ERZ802822 | MGnify/ENA primary metagenome ERZ802822 (study PRJEB30503, sample SAMEA104212359) | marine metagenome | biome: Westerlies Biome; feature: [SRF] surface water layer (ENVO:00010504) within the epipelagic zone...; material: water...
CTTAGCGTTACTAGTACAGGGAGTCTGTAGGCACTGAGATGCTGCACAGAAACTTACTGGTAATGGAAAGGACCTACATATCCTTATCGTTATCAGTATAGGGGAAGTGTGCAGTTGAGTGATATCTGAGTTTCCTCTGAGTACAGGCTAACTGCCCCACTGTAGGTGTTAGTCACTTAACCCTGAATAACACTTACATGCTCACCTAACTGCCTTAACAATCCTAATCACCAACACACACAACAATCATCAAGAACCCACCCCATGCATGGGCCTTGGGGGTGTGTAGGTATTATATTGTTGGGTAGTGCAATGGATGGGTGTTGGCTCTGGTTTTTCTGTTTTACCAGCTTACGACTTTTCTTCTAGCCAGACTGTCTTTTGAAAGCATTTCTTCTTTGTTGTAATATTCCTCAGAGCGTGGAATTGCTCCATCCAAATTTATCCAACTGAGTTTACTCTTCGTGAAAATTTGCGGCTGTGCCGGGAAACGTTCAGGTTCATCAAAAGTTTCCATCTCCAAAATAGTCTGTTGTTCAAAGACAATGCTTGAGACTTAAACTCCTTGGCGGCAAGTACCACTTACCTGATACGACAACGGATACATCCTGATTATTAAACGACGGTTAAACACAAGTGTCAGTCAATCCCAACCATGCATCGATACAAACTGAAGGCGGAGCCGCAAGGCGCACGCTGGAACGCGTGTTACCCTTCATTTGGCCTGAAAACAATTTGGACCTTCGGGCCCGTGTAGTTCTGGCTTTGTTGGCCCTTGTTGCAACGAAATTTGTCGCGATCCTCTCGCCCATTCTTCAGGCATGGGCTGTCGATGATCTGGCGGGTAATGGTTTGCCAGATTTCGCGCTTGGTGCCATCGGTCTAACAATTGCCTATGGTATGGCGCGCATAGCTACAAACGGCTTTCAGCAGATTCGCGACGCTCTTTTCGCCAAGGTTGCCCAGCACGCGCTACGCCGGCTTGCGCTTGAAACCTTCCAACACATACATCGGCTTTCAATGCGCTACCATACAACCCGTAAGACAGGAGGCCTTAGCCGGATCATTGAGCGAGGGGTGAAAGGTGTTGAATTCCTTCTTCGCTATCTAGTGTTTTCGACTGGACCACTGGTCCTTGAGCTAATCCTCATTGGCGCTGCTATCTTCTGGAAGCTTCATGATTGGCGCTACATCGGCATTATCCTTATCACAATCTCTGTCTACGTCTGGTTTACGTTTGCAATCACAGAGTGGCGGGTAAAGCTACGCCGCGAAATGAATGAACAGGACACAGATGCCAACCAGAAGGCGATCGACAGTCTGCTGAATTTTGAAACTGTGAAATATTTCGGTGCGGCGGACCGCGAGGCCGCTCGCTATGATGAGGCTATGGCCGGATACGAGGCGGCGGCTTTAAAAACAAGCTACACGCTTACTTTCCTGAATTTTGGTCAGGCAGTCCTGATCACGGTTGGGCTTGTAATGGTAATGTTGCTGGCTGCCATTGGTGTTCAGGAAGGTGAACTAACCGTTGGCGATTTTGTTCTCGTCAACGCCTACATGATCCAGATCACCATGCCGTTGAACTTCCTTGGCACAGTTTATCGTGAAATCCGGCAGGCGCTGGTAGACATGCGGCAGATGTTCGACCTGCTGGATGAACCACCGGAGGTTCAGGACGGCCTTAAGGCATCAGAGCTCCAAATCACCAAGGGCAGTGTGAAGTTTGAAGCGGTCAATTTTTCATATGATGAGGAGCGGCCGATCCTTAAGAATGTTAATATTGAAATTCCCTCTGGCCAGACCATTGCCATCGTAGGCCCTTCGGGATCAGGCAAGTCGACCATTGGCCGCCTTCTGTTCCGATTTTATGACGTTACCGGGGGCGCAGTCTTCATTGACGGGCAAGATTTGCGAGATGTTACTCAGAAAAGTCTACACCAATTCGTTGGCGTGGTTCCACAGGACACAGTTTTATTCAATGACACCATTTATTACAACATCGCCTATGGGCGTGAGCATGCCACCCACGACGAGATCATCAAAGCTGCAAAGGATTCACAAATTCATGATTTCATTATGTCGTTGCCCTACACTTATGAGACACGCGTTGGTGAGCGTGGACTGAAATTGTCTGGCGGCGAAAAGCAACGAATTGGAATTGCAAGGACGCTATTGAAGGACCCGCCGATTCTTCTGCTAGATGAGGCAACCAGTGCACTCGACAGCGAGACAGAACATGAAATTCAGGAAGCGCTTGAACGAGCTGGGCAAGGCAGGACTGTGATAACGATTGCCCATCGCCTGTCTACCGTGCAGAAGGCCGACAAGATCCTAGTGCTTGAAAAAGGTGTTGTAGTAGAAACCGGCACGCATAAGCAATTGCTGGGGCAAAACGGTCGCTATCTCGATCTCTGGACACTACAACGGTCAGAGCAGGCCGCCTGAGCGATTTGGCACCATCGAAACTGCCTGTCGATGCGGGCTGGTCTATTTGAACTTTGACAATGGAACTTGCTTGAGCATCTCCGCTTACAAAAGTCTCAACAGAAGTAAGTTTGGTTTGGCTCGTATCGTTGACTTTTTAATGGATCAAAACCGATTGAAATTATCGTCTAGTTCCTTATTTGTTTTTCCAAATTTGGCCACTGTCTAAAGCAATGTATTATAAAGCTGTCAGAGGCACTTATCCTGTCGGTCAAAAATTGTTCTGGTATGCGGGTTATTATTGACTTTTCCTTAACAGTCGCTGTGAATCTTCTGCCGTCGCTGTCAAACAAAGTTTTGTAAATGCCAAAAACCTCATTCGCATAGAACGTAGCAACCATGATCTCTTGACCATCAACTAGAGAAGTTAATTCGACTTGGCCCTGTTGAATTATAAAACCATCTCCACTTTCGTCACCTTGCTGATAAAGCACTGTATCAACATCAAAAGTATCTGTTGGAAAAACCTCTTTAAGTTTGGCAACGTTGAGCATTATTCCGCTCCAATTTTGTCAAAACGTTTGGGCAAAGATGTGCAAACGCATGGGATCTGACTAGTGGAATACAAATCTAACAAAATTATGGCTTAATTAAAATCGTTAAATCATTAGCAATCACCTGATATTAATCAGGCAGTCAGCAATGTATCCCACTTGCTTGGGCGGCTTTATGCCCTTGCAGGAGGCTTAGAGAGGTCAATGAGAGCGGTTTCCTCGCCTTCCCATGCTACTGGGATGGCAAGACATGCAATACCAACTCAACCATTGCTGCGCTGAACTAACGGCTTTAGCAACTAGGTAATTGGATATGTCATGGCGCATAGCCTTCGTCATTCCATGCGAGACAGGCTACATGCAGCGGGATGTCCATCAGAAAACATTGACCAGATAGGTGGATGGTCAAAACGGTCTGTGGGTGAAGGTTACGGTGAGGTGTACTCAACCTCACAACTGCGTAGCTGGATGCTCAATCTGGATAAGACCATTTTTTAAATCTAGCTGTAATCATATTGAACGACGCATCTGTGCGGCGCTACTTTTCCAATCAATCCTGACTTGCTGGCTTTTTCTGTCATGAATTTTACCCAGATGTCGTCACAAGCCTTGTAGGAATCCGCGTCTTTGTATTCCAGCCAATTGCCAACAGTGAATTTCCCCTCTTTGTTAAAGACCCGCGTCACATAGAATTTTATCATGCCGTTGGCCCGCAACTCGTCAGAAAGACCTTCGATGTTCTTTTCAAAAAACACAAAAAAGGCTGTCAACTCGCTTTCGCTTGGGAAATCAATCAACGTAAAGCTGGTAATCACACCTGTAGACATCACAAATCCTCGCAAGCATTGCACAATGCCTACATATCAATGTGTTACACATGATGTGACGGGAAAAATGGTGCTGGTGGAGAGGAGAAGTTCCTAGCTAAAGCACCAATGCCCCTATCGGTGTAGGCAATATCAATAGGTTATGGACTGTGAGGTCACAGTCAACAGGCACGGAATGTACATCAGTCTAGTGTTGGCGAAATGACACTAAAACTTGCACACAGACATGCTCTGTATGGCTCTAGGAGACTCACTGACGGCCATTAGCTTGCTCCATGCACACAGACACAGACACAGTCAGAGGTGTTACAGGGGCTTTGAGGGATGTTGGTGTTGAGGGGCTGACTACTCAGCCCGCTCATTAAGCGGCTTTCAAATTTTACAGTGCTGCGCCCAATACTCACTGTCCCAGTAAATATCAAAACTGAATTGCAACTCATCCTTGACTACAAAATGATGGACGGCCTTACCGCTTAAACCGCCGTCTGCAGTACAACTACAAAACACAACGACATCGGTTTCATTGGCGACTACTTTGTCAATGTTGGGCATAAATCCCGGCCATGCATCGTTAAGCTTGCTTAACACACCTTCAAGAAATGCAGGAAATCCGTGGTAAGTTCCCGATAAAGCGTGCTGAGCGTGCATGGTGTAAGTGCATTTGGGATGATTTAGTTTGGCTAAGGCATCCATATCACCTGCACCAAAAGCTGCATAAGCGGACAACACTACTTCTTCGGCGGTCATAATTTTCTCCTTTCACTACTTTAAGGGACATTGGTGTTGAGGGGCTGATTGTGCGGCCGGCTCATTGAATTACATACTTACGAATGCAGAACCTTTGACGTCAGAAACCATCCTGATTGGTAACGTTGACGCAGCTTGACCGCGAATTTCAGCAATCTTTTCTACAGCAGCTGTTCCAGTTGCTTCATCTTTATACTTAGTTACAACGCACATTGTTTTGTCCCCGGTTTGAATAAAATCGACTGAACTAGCGCCTACAGCCATAACCATGGGGCCAAATTTATCTTTAGCAATTGCTTCCATTTCATCTGTCCATTCATCGGCTTCCCAGTGTGAAATTGTGTAATAGGACATCATGTTCTCCTCTCTCTATGGTTTTCGATAATCTTAAATGTGTGTTTTGTGTTAGCAAATACCCTACGAAAGTTGCATCTGAATGAACAGTGACAAAAAGATTTACGCGTTCATTCAGGCTTACTGCCTGATCCCAGAAGGCGCACAGGTCAGGCTGCCGATTACAGTTTGGTTATCAATTGGTAGCACCGACAGCTACCTGACAGCACCGGCTAATAGGCATGTCTGTGAGGCATAATAGGTAGGCATGTCAGTGACCCATTGGATTGGTACAAAGGGCAACTGTCTGTGGTTACCTATCCTGTAGCCCAATCTGTGTAACAGCCTGTGTATATATACGTAGGCACCGGGGGTGGTTCATGCCTACCCACCAAGTAGATACATGTAACTACAGTAGGCTCTTTCCATTACCAGTAGATTTCTTGCGGGTAGGTCACAGGGTAGGTCTTTGATGCATCTTGACGGTGCATCTGTTGAGTGAGATTCTAGGCACAGCTTCAATCAAGGTTGCTAGTTGGTACATACGTAAGGCATCAAACCCACTCAGCGGGCACCACTCACCGCGTTACACCTGCCATAAAGCACCTTGATTCAAGCAGTTAGTCAATCACTGCTGAATTGCTCAGGTCGCATGGTAGGTCACATAAACCATCATCCGAATTATTTGTGAACTTGGTAAATCACGACAAGATTTCTCCAAGCATTGCTCAGTTCCAAAGTATGTGTCCACCTCACACCAAAGCAGGCGCATCACAACGGCAATGCGTCCACGATCTGTCGCGAAACACAATTGACATCCATCGGCCATGCCCCACATTATAACAGCGCGGCCTGATATATATCGGGCGTCGCCAGGCATACCTCATCGAATAGAATTGTAACCGTGCGTTTTGCACGCGTATTTGCTTTTATGGAGGTTCACATGAATATGGGTTTAGCGCCCCGTCCCGATAACGAGGAACTGCGTGCGCAGACGGTTATGAAAACCGGTCTGATCGATGCGCCCAACCCCGATCTGTTTCAGATCTACTGTGATCTGGCCAAGGACATCACCGGTTTCGAGACAGCCACCTTCAGCCTGTATGATGGCGAGATGAAATGCTCCATCGCCGAGGCCGGCAATGATGATTTCGTTGTCGGGACAAAGTCCGAGCGCAGTGAATTCAATGTATGCGCATACGTGCTGCTGGATACCGAACCGCTGCTGATGGAAGACATGGTCAAAGATCCGACATGGAAAGATCACCCGCATATGAAGGGCCTGAAGCAAGGGCCCGGCTATGCTGGCTTCCCGGTGATCAATGCCGAGAATTTTGCGTTGGGCACGCTGTGCATGCTGAACCCGAGCGGACCAAAGGCGCTGAATGACGAACAGGTCATGCAGGTGAAAAAAATCACCCGCAGCATCGCCCATATGCTGGATCTGCAGATCAAGCAGAAGGAGCTGACATCGCAGCGGATGCTGGATGCGCTGGCGCATTTCCAGAAAGTGGATGAGCGCTTTGGACTGAATGATTTCAAAATGTATGTGTCGCTGTGTTCCGAGCTGAACATATCCGCGGATGATGCCGAGGGCATTATCCGGGTCGGGCTTGCCGAAATGGATGATTCTGGCCGTGTTCATCTGACCGAATCCGGTCGCAGATTGCAGTTTGACATGAACCTGCAGCAAAAGGCGATGAAGCGCATCAAGATGGACGGCAATGAAGCCGACGCTATGCTTGATGAAATGTTCGCGGAGATTGACTGACCATGTATGCGAAAATTTTCAACTTCAAATTCAACGGTGTCGCCGAGGCCAAGGTGGCCGCGTCATTCATATCTGATGCGTTCGGCAAGCTGATCGTCAGCAACAATATGCGCTCGCTGAATATTTCCATCGGGAAATGCGGCAGCTTGTCAATCCAGACAAAGTTCGAGTCGAGTGATGACCTGAAAAGCTTTGAGGGAAAAGCGGCCGAGGTGTTCGGCGACCTGAAGCAAAGCTTTGTCTACAAAGAAGATGCCTATGCCGGGGTCTACATCTTCAATTACGAGGCCGAGGCCATCAAGGCAGAGGTCGCGGCAAGCTGACAGCCGATATATTTCGGGCCCCGGAATAGGTGTCGCTGGCTGGCTGTATCAGCCGGTCATGCGTCCCTTTATGGTGTTGTATTCTTAATTACGGTGCATTCGAAGACCGAAATATCGGTCTGTTGATGACTGGTGACCTGTGAAATCAGCTTCTTGCCCTGCTTGAACAGCATCGCCGTTTTCGGCGCGCCCTGATCCGCATCATCATCACCGGACAGAACCTGCGTTGCGGTGAAGACAAGCGTGTCGGCCGGGTCATCGGATGGTGTGGCACCGGATTCTGTATCCGCGCCAGCCTGATCATCGGAGATGCCGTCATCCGACGCCTGATCAGCAGACGGCGCGATACCACTGATCTGATCAATCGCGGCCTTTATTTTGGCTGCGTGTTCTTTGGCCGCCTGTTCCTCGGCCGCCTTTTCTCTGGCGGCTTCAATAAGCGCTTCCTGATCAAGCACTGCCTGCATATTTTCGACTGTTTCGATGTGGTGCTTTCGCTTGTCGAGCCAGACACCCTGGGTGGAGATGAACAACAGGCGCTTTGCCATGCGCCCGACATCATAATCGGAACAGACCTGTTTCTTGATGGTGATGTGGCACCAATGTTTGGGTTTGCAGGCAAATTCGGCCGTCGCAGCCATCGCTGTCTGCGGGGCCAGCCAGCAGATCATCAGTATTGCAGCAGATGTTCTAATCAACTGATTTTTCCTTTTGCAATATTTCCAGCACGTCTTTCTGGAAGATGCCAAGCGTCGCCGCGATCAGCATGATTGATTTCTGTTTCTTGATGCCCTGACGGCTGTATGCAGCAAAGAGCCGGATCACTGTTTCTTCCTGAGCTGATCGTCCGATCATCTGGCAGCCTTTCCATCCTGTGCATCTATCACGTCTGACGGGAAGGCTGTGTCTGCTCTGCAACTCAAAACATCACATATTAACAAATTATAATATTTGTAATGTTAACAAAACACACATTTACCCGAAAGAAAGTGACATTCGCCGGTCAAATAGTCGATTACTAATTTAGTAAGCATTTAAACCGCTGCCAAGACAAATGGGCAGCACGGCATGAAAACAGATGACGTTATGCGGGCGATGATATGCGACAGGTGATTTTCAACAAAGGACAGACGCTGTACCGGGCCGGCGAAAAGGCAGATCGCATTTTCGTGCTGCTGAACGGTGAGGTGGGCTTGTTCTCTCCGCTTAACCCCGATGTCACGCATCTGCGCCTCGAAGATTATGGTACCTTTGGCGAGACCGAGGTGATCAACGGACAGTTGCGCCGCTTCACAGCCCGCTGCCTTGAAGATTGCGAAGTTCTGGAAATGGCGAAGCAGGAATTTCAGGCACGTCTGGATTCCACCGACCCGCTGATCAAGCTGCTGGTGAAATCGTTGACCCAGCATTCGGTGATGATGACACCGTTGCAGGCGCAGCAACGCACGAACGCGGCCTGACACGGCCTGATAAACCCCGACCCACAACAGCCGGACCAGACACATGACTCTTATGACCAGATTGAAAAATGCACAAACGGCCATCGGGTTTCTGGTTGTGCTATTGCTGCTCAGACAATTTGCCAAGCGTGCTGACGCTTCGGCATCAGCATCGGTTGCTGGCTGACCTGTTTTGCCGCCGCTGCTGCTGCTGCCCGGTTGCCAGTCACCATTTGACGGCACCAGCTTTCAAGACTTAACTGATACAGAGATCGCTGCTTTGATAGGCGCCCGAGATTGCGTGCTACATAGCGCATGACCATTCGCGTGCGCTGGTAATGAGGTGCGCTGGTAATGTGGTGCGCCAGTCATGTGGCGCGCGTGATGTCACCTGAAAGCCCGGGATGATGCAGACAAAAACAAGAGATGAAATCGACTTTGACTGGGCCTATGTGCAGCTGCTCTGTCTGGAACAGGATGCGGTGTCCAGAATGGTTCACGAGCTGTATCCTGAGCTTGAAGGCAGCCGGGACTTTCTTGACGAATTCAACCTTGTGCAGGATCACCGCCAGCTGCAGGGGCTGGCCGCGCTGGCCGCGGATGTTGAAGCTGCTATCTCGGCCAGTGGCGACGGGGTGAATCTGGACAGCAAGATCACCATTGCCGAAACAATGCTGTCCACCTATCTGCGCGGCAAACTGCAGAAAATCAAAATACTGCTTGAAGAGGTCAGCAAGGATGACCAGTCAGAAATCCTGATCGATGCGGATGTGGGGGTGCATGATAATGAGCTGATGCTGATGCTGCCCTTGTTCTATGATTTCAGCCTGGCATCGACCGAATCGGGATTTTTCCGCAGCCGCGTATCCCGCGATGTGGCGTTCAGGGCATTTGGCCGGGTGCTGAAATCACAGGGCTGCACGCTCGCCAAACTGAAAGATGACTACAAGGCGCTGCTGAAGCAGGCGCATTGTTTTCTGTCACTCGCTCCCTTTGATGCTGACTTCAAAGACGCACAGGCGCGCTTCGAGGCTGGCGAAAACAGATATCTGATCCTGCCAGCCGCCGATGAAATGGCAGATGAGGACGGCGATGAGGATGCAGAAGACCGCATCCAGATCAGGGTGGTCAAAGCCAGCATTATTGACCGCCAGAAATATGATGCCGGGGATATCCTTGATGTCTATCAATCGCAGGCCGAGACGCTGGTCGCCCTTGGCAAGGCGGAATATGCGGCAACCGGCGATGCGGGCGATCAGGATCCGGCAGCGCCCGAAACAGCAGATCACGCGCAGGCAGATCACCCGCAGGCAGATCACCCGCAGGCAGATGATCCTGACACCGACCGGGTTGACCCGGATGAGGAGGCCGGCCAGAGCGGCAGTATGGGTGGAACAGCGCCGCCTTCATCACATGCGACTGCCGCCAGTTCCGGCACGTCACCGCGCTTTCTTGCGGCGATGATCATCCTTCTGGTATTGGCCGGTTGGGCGATGATATCCGGCTGAAAACCGGTAACAAGCAGCAAGGCGCATCGGTTATCCACATCTTCTGATGTGACTGAAAGTCTGATCCAGCAGGACTTTGGAGGTGGCGGTCTCTGCAAATTTCCAGAATTTCTGATTTAAATTTCTGATTTACCGGGCGACGTTTCTTTGGCAGCATTTTCCCAACAATATGGTTTAAAAAAGAGCCAAGGGAGGAGTTCATGAGAAAAGAGAATGGCATTATCCGCATTCTGGCGGCTGTAAAATGGCATCTGCTGATTATTATGTCGCTGGTGTTCGGTGCATTGCCGGCAGCGGCTGACCAGATGGTCGCGCGGATGTCCGGACATTGGAGCCCGACACATCAGAGTTCTGTTCATGCGCAAATGTTTGCCGACATGGTTAGTGAACGTTCGGGCGGCCGGCTGAAAATCGAATATTATCCATCTGGCCAGCTGTTTGGCATTCGCGATGTTCTGGGCGCGATCACATCCGGCGCGGTCGAACTTGGCGGCGTTGTCGGGGTGGTCAGCTTTCCGCCCATCAACAAGAACTTCAATGTGGCGTCATATCCAGGTCTGTTCTCGTCTTACGCTGAGCAACGCGGCTTCTTTCTTGATGATCCGGCTGGCCAGAAAATCTGGGGTGATCTGACCGGCAAAAGCAATTCAAAACTGATCATGTATAATCCGGTTGGTCCGGTGATGACATTCAGCAGTGCCCGCGAACTGACCGGCATCGATGTCATGAAGGGTCTGAAAGCGCGGGCCCTTTTGAAGAGCGAGCGGCCGATGTGGAATGCCCTGCAGGCCAACACGGTGTCGCTGCCAACAGGTGAGGTCTATACAGCCCTGCAAACCGGCATGATTGACACGATCAACAGCCCGCCCGGCTCGATTGAGGCCTACAGCTGGTGGGAGTATCTGCAATACGCCCAGAAGCCGTACCAGTATTTTGCCGACGCCTACATCATGGCAAATAACAGCTGGTTCGAAGGGCTGCCTGCTGATCTGCAGCAGATTGTCGTCGAGGCCGGCAAGGAAGTTGGTGCGATATCCACCAACACCATTCTTGATGCCGGTGAAAGCACCCTTTCAAAGTTCCAGGCCCGCGGTGGTGTCGTGACCGAGCTTAGCGGTGCGGAAAAGGAAAAGTTCGGCAAGCTGATGCGTGAAGAGGTCATGCCTGCCATGGCCGATATGTTTGATGCGGACGCATTGCAGGCTGCGCAGGCCTATGTCGCCAACTAAACTGATCGGGGGCGGTGCGTGATGCTGCGCGCCGCCCTTGCCGGGCTTGGACATGTAAATCGCCTTCTTGAACGGGTGATTTATGCGCTGGCCGCCTTGATTGTTGCCGTCATGGTGCTGGCACTTGCCTTCAGCGCGCTGACGCGGTTTGTTTCCGGCACAGGTTATGACTGGTTTATTGAGCTGCCGCCGGTGTTGTCCTGCTGGCTGGTATTTCCGCTGCTTGGCCCGTTGCTGAAGGCCGGCCAGCATATCAAGGTGGATATATTGCCGGTGTTTCTGAGCATCAGGCAGCGTGGTGTGTTGAGCCTGTTCATCCATATAACCGCATTGGCATCGGCGCTTGTCTTCTTGCGCGCCGGGCTTGATGCGACACAGCTCTACATGATGCTGGGCCAGATGATGGAACTGGAAATCGAGATTCCGATCTGGTGGATGTATCTTGCCTTTCCCACCGGTTTTGCTGTTCTGGCGCTGTTTGCTGCTGAAATGGCGCTGCGTGATGTGCAGCAATTGATCAATAGCGGGGAGGAATAGGCCGTGTTGTCAGGGTCCATTTTTGTCTCGCTGATCCTGTTGCTGTGTTCGGTGCCGATCTTTCTGGTGTTTGGAATTGGCAGTTCGTCAGCGGCGATTCTGGGATTGAATTTGCCGTGGTCGACGCTGATCCAGGTATCGTTTGCTGCGCTGACAAAGCATGTTCTGACAGCAGTGCCGCTGTTTATTTTTGCCGGTATGGTAATGTTGCGCGGCGGGGCTGCCACACGGCTTGTGAGTTTTTCCACCGCCCTTGTCGGACACTGGCCGGGCGGGCTGGGCATCGCCATGGTGATTGCCATGGGTTTCTTTGCCGCCTTCTGCGGGTCGATTCTTGCGGCGATTACCGCGGTTGGCACCATTATGATGCCGAAGATGATCGAGCAGGGATATCCAAAGCCGTTCGTGATTGTTCTGGCAGCCTCGGCGGCGCTTCTGGAAGCGCTGATCCCGCCTTCAAATGCGGCCATCCTGTTCAGCGCACTGACCAATGTACCGGTATCGATGACCTTTGCCGCCGGTGTAATCCCCGGATGTATTCTGCTGGGATTGATGGTGCTGGTTGTGCTGTTCAAATGTCGTGATATTCGCAACAGCTTGCCGGCCACCGGGGCGGAGAAATGGACGGCCTTCCGTCAGGCGCTGCCAGCCCTGATGACGCCGCTGATCATTCTTGGCGGCATCTATGCCGGTATTCTGACGCCGTCAGAATCGGCCGCTGTTGCCGGTATCTGGGCCATCATCATGGGGTTTGTGATCTATCGCGAGCTGACCTTCACATCATTGCTGCAGAGCCTGCGGGAAACGGCGACAATCACCGCGGTCATTTTTGCGATCATTGCCACCGCGACATTCTTGAGCGTGGTGCTGACCTATACACAGGCACCGCAGGCGATCATAGCCTATTTCACCGATATGGGGGCCAATCTGACGCTGTTCTGGATTGCCCTTGCGGTGATTTGTCTGATCCTTGGCACCTTTATCGAGATTGTGCCGGTCTTTTATCTGACGGTGCCGATATTCGCGGCAATCACGCTGTCCTTCAACCAGAGCTTGCTGCATCTGTATGTGGTGTTTGTGGCCTTTGCGGGTATCGGCATGATCACACCGCCAGTCTGTGTCGGTATTTATACCAGTGCCAGCGTGCTGAAGGAAAATCCTGCCAGCGCCTTTCGCGAGGTGCCGCTGTTTGTGGGTGTCGGCATCATCTATGGGGTCATGATGATCCTGTTTCCCGCCGCTGCCACCTGGTTGCCATCGATTGTGCGCTAGGCGCATCGCGGCGGTTACTTGACGGCGCGACCCTCAGCGCATAGGACTGTCGCCAATCAGCGGGTAACGGGGAGGCGCAGGATATGCTGGCAGTTGGCGGTGAAAATCTGATTGATTTTGTGTCCGGTTCACCGACCGGTAACGGGCTGCCAACCTATGTTGCAAATCCTGGTGGTGCCCCGTTCAATGCAGCTATGGCGGCTGGTCGGCAGGGGCATGACGTGGCCTATATGACGCCGATTTCCAGCGATGCGCTGGGTGACCTGCTGGCGGACCGGCTGGTTGAAAGCGGCGTTACCATCGCCGCGCCGCGGGTATCACAACCCACATCGCTGGCGGTTGTCTCACTGGGCGCAGAGGGCGTGCCAGGCTATGCCTTTCACCGCAATGGCACTGCCGAGCGTCAGGTCACGCGCGACCAGCTGGACAGCTGGCTGCCGCCTGCAACGAACATTCTGCATGTCGGTGGGCTGGCCCTGATCGATGGGCCCGATGCAGACGCCTGGGAAGGGTGCTTTGCAGACTGCAAGGCGCGCCGCCTTCTGACCGCGATGGACCCGAATGTGCGGCCGGTGCTGATCCCCGAGCGTGATCCCTATGTGGCGCGTCTGAAACGGATGATGCAGCAGGTGGATATTTTCAAGCTCAGCGACGAGGATCTGCTGTGGCTGTATCCTGACCGGTCACTGGAACAGGCGCTGGCTGACTGCCGTGCTGACTGCGGTGCGGCGCTGTTCGTGCTGACCATGGGGCCGGACGGGGCGCACGGTTTTGCTGGCGCGGTTGAGATGCGTGTGCCGTCCGCACCGGTCGCGCAGATGGTCGATACGGTTGGTGCCGGTGACACATTCATGGCCAGCATTCTGGCATGGGTGATCGAGACCGGACGTACCGGGCGTGCGGCACTGGAAGATATCAGCAGCGATGATCTGCGCACTGTCCTGCAGCGCGCTGCGCTGGCCGCTGCCATCAATTGCGGACGGCAGGGATGCAACCCGCCAACCCGCGCCGAGCTGGGTCTTCAAGACTGACTGTTATTCCGGGCCTGACTGTTATTCCGTATCTGACTGTTATTCCGTGTCTGGCGGTTATTCCGTGTCTGGCGGTTATGCGCCGGCATCCCGGCCAACTGTCTGGTGCTGGCGTCCAAGCCCGTCGATCCACACCTCCATCACGTCACCTTCCTGAAGAAAGACAGGTTTCGGCTTGATGCCCATACCGACGCCCGGCGGCGTGCCGGTAGAAATCACATCACCCGGATGCAGGGTCATCAGCCCGGACATGTGGGAGATGATCTCGGCCACCGAAAAGATCATTGTAGATGTGTTGCCGGTCTGGCGGCGCACGCCATTCACATCCAGCGTCATGTCGAGGGCCTGCGGGTCAGGCACCTCATCAGCGGTGACAAGCCACGGGCCGATCGGCCCAAAAGTGTCGCAGGACTTGCCCTTGGTCCACTGGCCGGTGAGCTTTGACTGGAAATGGCGTTCCGACACATCATTGGCAACGCAATAGCCGGCAACATACTCCAGCGCCGTATCACTGCCGACATATTTGCATGTCTTGCCGATCACAAGGGCAAGTTCGACCTCCCAGTCGGTGTGTCTTGAATGCCGCGGCAGCATGATTGTGTCATCCGGACCGGCAATTGCCGAATTGGCCTTCAGGAACAGGATCGGATGTTCGGGAATGGGCATGCCGGCTTCGGCAGCATGGTCTGAATAATTCAACCCGATGCACAGGAACTTGCCCACCGCCCCGACGCAGGGTCCAATCCGCACGCTGGCGTCAACAGCCGGCAATGTTGCCGGATCAAGGCTGCGCAGCCGGTCCAGCACAGTGGTATCAAGGGCCGCCCCGTTGATATCATCGACATGACCCGACAGATCGCGGATCACGCCGTTCTGGTCAAGAAGGCCGGGTGCCTCGGCTCCCGGTGCGCCAAAACGAAGAAGTTTCATCTGCCAGTTCCAGTTCCATTGTTGTTCATCTTTATATTCACGGTCAGGTTGCGCCGCCATCTGCCGCCTCGCGGCTGCGGGCCTGCTGACCAAAAAAGGACGCCGTTTTCGGATATTCCGGCATATCCATATCATAGCTGCTGGTGCGGATACGGCCGGCCGCAACACCGCGCACAATCTCACCATCATATTTGTGCGGCACCTGATTCTCGGTCAGTGGAATGGCATCATCAGCCGCGTAGGTAACAATGAACAGGCGGCGCGGGGCATCGGTCATATTCGGCAGCGAGCCGTGCAGCAGGCGGGTGTGCATCAAACAGGCATCGCCGGCCTCGCCGGTGCATTTCAGTGCGTTCGGCCGATGCGTGGCCTCAACGCTGTGATCGACGGCACCGGTGAACACCCCGTCATGCCACAAGGTGTATAATTCACCGCGATGTGTGCCCGGCACCACTTCCAGCGGACCATTATCCAGCGTCACATCATCAAGAAAGATCAGCACGGTACACAGATCATCATTGCTGTGCGGCTCGAACGGAAAATCCTGATGATAGCGCACATTGGTGCCCGAACCGGGCAGCTTGAGGTTGACCTTGCTGGCCTGCAGCTTGATGTTGGGTGACATGACCTCGGCCAGCAGATCAAGCGCTGCATTATCGCGGGCAACGGCCAGAAAATCGTCGGAAATTTCGATTGGCGAGGTGATCCGGCGCAGCGCCGGTGTATCGGGGCCATGCGTTGCCGGTTCGACATCAAAGCGCGGCCGTCCATCCATGATCTGGCCGTAAGGCGCGTCATGCTGCCGGGATTCATCGGCCCAGATATCAAGCTGTGTGCGCATCGCGGCAAGCGCCTCGGGCGTGACCGCATCCTTCATCGTGACATAACCGTCGCGCTGATACATTTCACGACAGGCGGCAAAATCTTCTCGCATCATACGATCCCCCACCGGTTGGTTCACTGGCGCTGCATGCGTTCACAACAGGCCAGCAGCATAAGGCCGCAAGGGCCGGTATGTCACGCCAGAACAGTCGGCAGGAAACGGTGATCGGGTCAGATTTTTCCGCGATAGATATCGATGATATCACCAAGCAGATCCAGCGCCTCATCACGCGGACGCTGGAAAGTGTTGCGGCCGATGATCGACCCGTTTGCGCCGCCGTCACGCACCGCCCGCACTTCATCAAGAAGCCCGTCACGATCTTTTGCAGCGCCGCCCGAGAACACCACGATCCGGCGTCCGGCAAACGAGGCCTGCATGATGTGGTTGACGCGCTCTGCCAGAGTGCTGCGCGGCAGGCCTGTGGCCTGATAGACGCTTGTTGCCTCTGGCTGTTCCAGCGCGTCGGCTGGCGGTTTCACCTTGATGATATGGGCCCCCAGCAAGGCGGCCATATGCGCGGCATAGGCGGCAATATCAAGAGCGGTTTCCCCCTGCTTGCTCAGCCCGCCGCCGCGTGGATAGGACCACAGCACCACGGCAAGGCCGAGCGCCTTTGCCTCGGCGGCCATATCCTGAAAGGTGCCCATCATGTCAAACGCGGCATCTGATCCCGGATAGATGGTAAAGCCGATGGCGCTGCAGCCAAGACGCAATGCCTCGGACACTGACCCGGTGATGGCCTGGGTCGGTGCGCTGCCCCCGGCCGCCAGCGAGTTTGATGAATTGACCTTCATGATGGTCGGGATCTGGCCGGCAAACCGGTTGGCACCTGCCTCTATCATGCCAAGCGGGGCGGCATAGGCAGACAGGCCGGCATCAATGGCAAGCTGGTAATGGTAATGCGGGTCATAGGCGTCGGGATTGACGGCAAAACTGCGCGCCGGGCCATGTTCGAACCCCTGATCCACGGGCAGGATCACAAGTTTGCCAGTGCCACCAAGGCGGCCCTGCATGAGGATACGTGCCAGATTGGCCTTTACCCCCGGGCTGTCAGAATCATAATTGTCGAGGATGGATTTGACCTTGCGCGTGATTTTCACAGTGTAACCTCTGCATGGCGGGCGGGGTGTGCGGGGTGTTTCTGAAGAAAGATATAGGCCACGGCGCACAACAATTCCAGAGATGCGGCTTCACGATCAGGCGAACCCGCCATCAGATCAGAAGCGCCGCAGATACCGATCCGTCTCAAACGGCGTGACCTGCGCACGGAAAAATCCGGATTCGCGCTCGGCCTGTTGCAGCCAGATCTCCAGCTGGGAGTCGCCCAGAACCGAAGCCAGCCAGCCGGACCCTCGTGCCAGCCGGATCGCGGTATCAAGGTCGGTGGGCAACGCCGCATCATGGCTGTTTTTATAGGCATCACCGGTGGTCATTGGCGACGGGTCGATCTGTTGTTCGATACCATCCAGCCCGGCCGCGATGTCGCTTGCCAGCAGCAGATAGGGGTTGCAGTCGGCACCGGCATCACGTTTTTCGATACGCGTTGCCTCGGGGTTGCCTTCAATCACACGCAGACCAACAGTCCGGTTATCCATGCCCCAGCTGGCAGTGGTCGGACAAAAGCTGTAGGCAACGCGGCGGCGATAGGCGTTGACGTTCGCTGCGCCGCAGATCGATGCCTCAACCATTCGTTTTTGCAGACCGCCCAGAAAATGCCTGCCGGTCGTGTTCAGTGTCCCGTCATCCGAAATGGCGTTCTGGCCATCCGACCATAGCGAGTAATGCATATGAAAGCCGTTGCCGCCCAGATCGATGAAGGGTTTCGCCATGAAACTGGCGATATAGCCATGCTGTGTTGCCAGCTGTTTGACAAGCGAGCGGAACATCACCACCCGGTCAGCGGCAAGCAACGCACTGTCATAGCGCATATTCACTTCCACCTGACCGGGGGCATATTCCGGGTTCGACTGTTCAATCGGGATGCCCATGGCTTCGATCTGCTGGCGGATCGGACCCAATACATGCTCCAGCTCGGCGGCGCGTTCCAGCCCGTAACAGTCATTGCCGATATCGCGGGGCCGGCAGGTCTCCGGATCAAGCAGATAGAATTCCAGTTCGGTCCCTGCCTGCACATCAATCCCCATGTTGGCGGCACGTTCAACCTGACGGACAAGGGCCTGGCGCGGGTCAATCGGCACGGGATTATGGTCCATGCCAAGCCCGGTGCCAAAGCACATCGCCACCCCCGGTTCCCACGGGATCGGCACGGGCTTTGTCGCCGGCATGATATGGAAATCGGGAAAGCCATTGTCAAAATTGACCAGCGGCGTATCCCAGACATCACAGGTCATATCCATTGTGAACAGCGACAGGCAACAGGCATTGCCGGTCTTGCAGGTGGCTTGCCAGCGGCTGGCCGGAATGCGTTTGCCGCGCATGATGCCGTTCAGATCGCCCATACCCAGAACGACTGTGTGCGTGTTGTCGGGAAGAGAAAAATCACCCATGTTTCAGGTTACTCATGTTTCAGGCCTCTGACGTGATGTGCGTGCCAATCCCCAGAGACTAGCGCATCAGCCTGCCGGGGCAAGCCGGATCGGATCAGCAGCGCGTCCATATCAGGTTTTGGCGGCCAGCGCCTGCCGGAAGAAGGCGGCGGTCGCCATGGCATCAAGATCACGCGGCACGTCGGCTGCTTTGATTTCGGCAGCTGCCTTGTCCGCTGTGGCGCCGTCAAGAAATACATTGCGTCCGCGGGTGAACAGATCCTGCAGATGGGCGGCATCATATTCCGGGTGATACTGAACCGACCGTGCGGCAAAATCATAGTCCAGCGCGGCCACCGGGCAATAGGCGGCATGTGCGGTGACGCGTGCGCCGGGCGGCACCCGTGTCACCTGGTCCTGATGCCAGACATGCGCTGTAAAATTTTTGGGGCCGGACTGGTGTGGGGCATGTTGAAACTTGCGGGCGCCAACAACCCTGCCGACAGATGCCTTTTCGGCACGCCCGCCAAACGTATCAGCCATGATCTGGTGTCCGAAACAGATGCCGAAAATCGGCTTTCCGGCGGCGCGTGTGTCCAGCAGCAGACGTTGCAGCGGTGCAATCCAGCCTATGTCGTCATACACGCCAAATTCTGATCCGCTGACAATCAGCCCGTCAAAGTCACCGGTGTGCGGCAAGGGCATCTCCCCTTCTGCGATATCGAAGGGCCGCATGTCAGCCTCGGCAAAGGCCGGGGACAGCCAGCCTGAAATGCTTTGCCACACCCGCATAGAGCCGGTCAGCAGCGCTTCGGGATGGGTGGTCAGATCGAGGATGGCGATGCGGGTCATTCGGCTTTCCGGTGTTCGGCACGTACCAGCATTCAGGCGGTGTTATCCGCACCGCCGATGCCCTGCCAACGCTAATCTGCCATCATGCCCGTTGCAACTGCCTTGCCACCGATGACGAGCTGGGGTTTGACGCCCACTTCAATCAATTCTGGCCGGGCCTGCAGATAATCCTGCATGCCTGTCACGCCGCGCATCGCCCCCATAAAGGCGGACAGGCGCGGACGGTCGGCCAGCAGCCGGGCATCAAGGGCGTGGGCCAGATCAAGATGATGGAACAAACCAAAATCACAGTAATTCGGCGCATCGCCGGTCAGAAACGGCCCGCCTGACCCTTCGATAATCCGGTCGAAATCACCCATGCGCGGCCCCAGCATCTCAAGAATGGCGGTGCGCTTCGCCTGAAAATCGTCGCCAACGGCAAAATTGATGGTCGGATTGAGCGGGGCGAACAATTCCTGCGTGGCTTCGAAAATCGAATCAACCTGCGCTGCCTTGACCGGGTCTGCCGGAGTCATGCCGATATGTGCGGCCAGAAAGCGCATAATCGACCCGCTTTGCGCGATCTGATGATCGCCATCGACAACCAGCATCGGCAACTGGCGGAAGGGTACCTGCATCTTGGCCTCGGGCCATGGCATGCCGAAATGATCCCATGCCATCTGATAAGTGTAGGGCAGCCCTGCATGATGCATCAGCATCTGCGGTGCCTCGCCAAGGGCGCGCATCTTCAAATAAACAAGGGTAAGGTCTGTCATGCGGGTCTCCTGAAAATTGGCACCGCATACCGGTGCTTTGTACTGGATGGACTGACGCCGTCTTTGTCACCGGCCTAAAGATGCACATCCCGCAGGATGATACCGCGTGACGGCGTGATGATGTTGGCGATGTCGGCGCGTTTGGACATTTCCGCCTCTGCCTCGCGGAACAATTCCTGGCAGGCGATAAAGGCCTTTTCGTCGCTATATTCCCACAGATTGCCCAGAATGAAGCTGCCTTCCTGGTTCCACACCTGCGTGACCACCTGGCGCAACGCGCCGGCCTCTTTGAAGCGCGGCAGCATGTCACTGATGATGTCATTCCACAGGTTTTCGGCATACATCATGTCGCTTTTGCTGCCGAATTTCGAAGTGATGTAGCTGATCAGTTTCGGTTCCACGCTGGCCTCTCCCCTGTTGTACCGCTGTTGTGTGGGCAATCGGTCTGGTAGCGAGACCAATCTGACATATCGCGCGCGCTCCTGCATTTGAAAATTAGAAGAAACTGAAGTTAAAGCCAGCCGGTGGGCGCATGATCTCCCCGTATGATCTCCCCGTATGATCTGCCCGTACGATCTGGCCACAGGTCGGGAATGGATTTGCGTGATTGCTCTCGGTCTTGGCAATGATGCAAAGCGCGACAGGCGTTTTGAGGTAAGTTTTCGCTGTTCAAGCGAATGTGATTGGCAGACCGCTACCCGGGCTGCCAGGGACTGCTTATCTGAAAAAGACAGGTCACCTGCGACATATAAGGTGAGCCGCATCCCGGGACATAAGAATGCCGGGACACAAGAACGCTGGAACATAAGATACGGAAGGAGATGATAATGGCGCTTCGCATCAATGATACCGCGCCTGATTTCACCGCGCAGACCACGCGTGGCGAGATCAGTTTTCACGCATGGCTGGGCAGCAGCTGGGGGGTGCTGTTTTCCCATCCCAAGGATTTCACGCCCGTCTGCACAACCGAGCTTGGTGCGCTGGCCGGGCTTGAACATGAATTCGCCAAACGCGACGTAAAGGTCATCGGCCTGTCGGTTGATCCGGTTAATGATCACGAGCGCTGGCTTGCCGATATAAAGGACGTTACCGGACATCTGCCCGACTATCCGCTTATTGCCGATAATGATCTGTCGGTGGCCAAGCTGTACAACATGCTGCCAGCCAAAGAAGCTGCCGGGCCCGAGGGCCGCAGCGCGGCTGACAATGCCACTGTGCGCACGGTGTTTGTGATCGATCCTGACAAGCGGATCAGGCTGCACTTTGCCTATCCGATGTCGACCGGTCGCAATTTCGCCGAGCTGATCCGTTCCATTGATTCGATGCAGCTGACAGGTGCCTATAAGGTTGCCACGCCAGCCAACTGGCAGCCCGGCGAGGATGTGATCATTCTGCCGGCGGTACCGGATGAAGAGGCAAAGACCCTGTTCCCCGATGGATGGGAGACGGTAAAGCCCTATCTGCGGCGAGTGCCTGACCCCAACTGAGTCGGATACAGAAACTGAACGGGATAGAGGATGGGTCGATTTTCATCGCCAGTGCGATGATCCGGCACTAGGCTTGCGGCTGTTATGTCACCCTGGGCGGATGACCGGGAGACAGGAAATCAGCAAGCAGGTGCCGGCGTGATCAAGGCGTTAATTCTGGAAGGCCCGCGGCAGGACCGCCCATTGATGGCACTTGGTCTGTTGCTGGCAGGCGTGCTGGTGCTGTCTCTTCAGGATATGCTGGTCAAGCAGACGGCCGCCGATACCAGCTTCTGGCAGCTGCAATCTGTAAGGTCAGCCTTCAATCTGTCGATGATCCTGGGCATCGCCTATATCAGCGGCGGGGTACGGCTGGCCTGGCCGGCCCGGCCCCTGCCAGCCCTTGCGCGCGGCCTTGCATTGACCTTCTGCATGGTCTGTTTCTTTGGCGTATCGCAGAAAATCTCGGTCGCGCAGATGGCGACCGGCCTTTATACCTATCCCTTGTTTGTCAGCCTTCTGGCCGGCCCGTTTCTGGGCGAGCGCATCGGCATCTGGCGCATTTTCGCCCTGTGTCTTGGCGCGGCTGGCTGTCTTCTGGTGCTGAACCCGTTTGGCGATGCCTTCAGCCTGTATCAGGCGGTGCCGGTCATGGCCGGTTTCTTCTATGCCTGGAACATCCTGATCCTGCGCCGTTATTGCCGTCAGGAAAGCCCGCTGGCATTGGTGTTCATTGTATCCTTGATGTTCCTTTGTTCCGGTCTGGTGGGCGCGGCGGTTACCGCAATCGTGCCGATCAGTGGTGACTTGCGGGCTGAACTTCCGTTTCTGCTGGTCAGCTGGCCAAGCCTGACGATGGTCCTGCTGGTAACGTTCCTTGGCCTGTCATGCCTTAATATCGCTGGCAATATCTGTATCAGCCGCGCCTATCAGACGGCGGACAGCAGCCGGCTTGCCCCGCTGGACTTCACCTATCTTCTGTTTGTTGCGCTGTGGGGCCGGTTGTTTTTCGACGAATGGCCGACGCCGCTGGCCGGGGTTGGCATGGCGATGATTGCGGTGGCCGGGATTATCACCGCGATGCGTGAACAGCGCCAGCAACGTCTGCGCAAGATGGCTGGCACGCCCGCCTGAAATCAGATACATCTTCGCCGTGGCTTGTCGGCGCCGTTTCGTGAAGCCCGATGATCAGCAGCGTTTCGTCTGGTGACAAGTGGGAGAGATCAAATGAAGATCATCGTCAAGGAATCGCCGGTGCATGGTCTGGGGGTGTTCGCGGCGGTTGATCTTGCCGCCGGAGACACGCTTGAACGCTGTGCCTATATTGTCATCGATGATGATGATCTGCAGGAAGAAAACCGGCTGAATGACTATCTGTTCACCAGTCCGGATGCGGCAACCGACTATCTCGTCGTGATGGGATGCGGGATGCTGTACAACCACAGCGACAAGGCCAATGCCAGCTGGGAAGTCGATGAGACGGATAACCGGTTCCTGCGGTTTTATGCTGACCGCGACATCAAGGCTGGCGAGGAAATCTTCCATGATTACGGCAGTGAATACTGGTCGACCCGGGCCGAAGAATAGGCAGGCCTAAAGGGCGGGGTTCAGCCCAGCAGCAGGCGCAGGGCTTCCCAGGCAGTCCCACATGCCAGATAGGCAAAGGCCAGCGCACAAATCCGGTAGGTCCAGACATGCCAGGCAGCATTGCGCCCGCCAAACAGGCGGCTGATCGCAGCTGCGCAGAAATAGCACCATGCGACTGACGCCACCATGAAGCCGATGAAGAACACGGAGTAATCCATCGTCGTTGGCGTATCGATGCCG